>Ga0194124_10005293_pt1 | contig 12082 bp, 7 predicted proteins | sample TA2KigCas0mmetaG_FD_148605 | JGI IMG/M metagenome (GOLD analysis project Ga0194124, IMG submission 148605) | Freshwater microbial communities from Lake Tanganyika, Tanzania - TA2015031 Kigoma Deep Cast 0m | ecosystem: Environmental > Aquatic > Freshwater > Lake | place: Tanzania: Lake Tanganyika...
TGGTGTCGTTTATTGGCCCCAAACCGAACCTGCTCGATTTAAATGCGGTGAATCCGCCCTTGCGGCTTGAGGTCAGTCAACCGGTTTTGAATGCCGAGGATATGGCCAAACTGCGACGTATCGACCGTTATACCGCGGGCAAGTTTCGTTCGCTCGAACTCGATATGGTCTATCCGATCCAATGGGGTAAGGAGGGCATCGAGGCCTGCCTAGCTTCATTGCGTGCCAAGGCCGAAGAGGCAGTGCATGCAGGTTATACCGTGCTTATATTGTCTGACCGTCGCGCCGATCGTGATCAGGTCGCCATTCCTGCGCTTCTTGCCACCAGTGCGATCCATTTGCATTTAGTTAATCGCGGTTTACGCACGCGCACCGGCTTGGTGGTCGAAACCGGTTCAGCACGCGAGGTACACCACTTCGCACTGCTTGCAGGTTATGGTGCTGAAGCGATTCATCCCTATCTGGCCATCGAGACGCTTTGCGAGATGGCTCGTGGCATGCCTAAGGACATGAGCGCCGAGAAGGTTGTCAAAAACTATATCAAAGCCCTGGGTAAGGGGCTTATGAAGGTCATGTCCAAAATGGGCATTTCGACCTATATGAGCTATTGCGGTGCTCAAATTTTTGAAGCGATCGGTTTATCGCAAACCGTGATTAACCAGTACTTCACGGGCACCCCGTCCAATGTCGGCGGTGTTGGAATTTTTGAAATCGCTGAGGAGGCCATACGGGTGCATCAGGCTGCCTACAGCGACGACCCGGTTCTAGCACTCAGTCTTGAAACCGGCGGTGAATACGCTTATCGAACACGCGGTGAAGACCATATGTGGACCCCGGATTCGATTGCAAAACTGCAGCACGCCGTGCGTTCGGATAGCGTATCGACATATAAGGAATATGCCGCACTCATCAACGAGCAAAGCCGCAGGCATATGACCCTGAGGGGATTATTCGAGTTCCGTCTGGATCAATGTAAGCCTATTCCAATTGATCAGGTCGAGCCTGCTTCAGCCATCGTGAAGCGATTTGCAACCGGGGCCATGTCATTGGGCTCGATATCCACCGAAGCTCACAGCACCCTGGCTATTGCCATGAATCGCATAGGCGGCAAAAGCAATACCGGTGAGGGTGGCGAAGATGAGATGCGTTATGCCGCTGAAATGCGTGCCGGGCGTTCGACCATTCAAGATGGCGATAGCGTGGCAACAATCATTGGTAAAGATCGCATCGAAGTCGATATACCGCTTAAGGCTGGTGATTCTTTGCGCAGTCGAATCAAGCAGGTTGCCTCGGGTCGATTCGGTGTGACGGCGCAGTATTTAGCCAGTGCCGATCAGATTCAGATCAAAATGGCTCAAGGCGCAAAGCCAGGCGAGGGTGGGCAACTACCCGGTCACAAGGTCTCTGACTATATCGGCAAGCTTCGTTACTCGGTGCCCGGTGTGGGTTTGATTTCTCCACCACCCCATCATGATATTTATTCGATCGAAGATCTTGCACAGTTAATTCACGATTTAAAAAACGCCAATGCGCGCGCAAGCATTAGCGTTAAGCTGGTATCCGAAGTCGGTGTCGGTACGGTTGCCGCGGGGGTTGCTAAGGCTAAAGCGGATCATGTCGTGATTGCCGGACATGATGGCGGTACAGGTGCATCGCCTTTGTCCTCGATCAAACACGCTGGTACGCCCTGGGAGCTTGGCCTTGCCGAGACCCAGCAAACGCTGGTGCTTAATGGTTTGCGCGGGCGAATCACGGTTCAGGCCGATGGACAAATGAAAACCGGGCGTGATGTGGTGATCGCTGCGCTTTTGGGGGCTGATGAATTTGGCTTTGCAACAGCGCCCTTGGTTGCCGAAGGCTGCATCATGATGCGCAAATGCCATCTCAACACATGTCCCGTCGGTGTTGCAACCCAAGACCCGGTGCTGCGTCGAAAATTCCAAGGAAAGCCCGAACATGTCGTGAATTATTTCTTCTTTGTAGCCGAAGAGGTTCGCGAACTCATGGCCAGGCTTGGTGTGCGTAGCATGGATGAATTGATCGGCCGTGCCGATCTGCTCGATATGAGAGTTGGTGTTTCGCACTGGAAGGCTAAAGGTTTGGATTTCAGCCGGATCTTTTATATGCCCCCGGTATCGTCAGAAGTCCCGCGCCGCGTTAGCCAAAGCCAAGACCATGGTCTTGAGGGCGCACTTGATAACCGCTTGATCGACCTCTCGCGTGCAGCGCTAGATCGACAAGAAAAAGTGTCATTTATCGTACCGATACGAAATGTGAATCGTACGGTTGGTACGATGCTCTCGGGTGAAGTGGCAAGACGCTATGGCCACCAAGGTCTGCCTGACGACTGTATCCATATTCAACTGAATGGGACGGCAGGGCAAAGCTTTGCAGCATTCCTAGCTGCAGGTATCACGCTCGATTTGGTGGGGCAGGCCAATGACTATGTTGGCAAGGGCTTATCGGGTGGCCGCGTGATTGTGAGGCCAACCAATGAGTTTCAGGGTGCAAGCCACGAAAATATGATTGTCGGTAATACCGTGCTTTATGGTGCGGTTGAAGGCGAGGCCTTTTTTAGCGGCGTGGCAGGCGAGCGTTTTGCGGTGCGAAATTCGGGTGCTTCGGCGGTGGTTGAAGGCACTGGCGACCATGGTTGTGAATACATGACTGGTGGGACTGTGGTCGTACTCGGTGAAACAGGCCGCAACTTTGCTGCTGGCATGAGCGGTGGGGTCGCTTATGTTTGGGATCCGCAGGGCTTGTTTGAGGCGCACTGCAATCTATCGATGGTTGCGGTGGAGCCCTTGCGATCAACCGCTGAGCAAATTGCACACGTTGAGCCTGCGCTCTGGCATCGTGCTGAATGCGACGAAATAATCCTTAAGCAGTACATCGAAAAGCATTTGCGCTACACCGGCTCCGAGGTGGCAAGGCAATTGCTGGCGAATTGGGAAAAAACACGTGAGGGTTTTAAAAAGGTATTCCCGCATGAATATCGACGTGCGCTCGGGGAAATGCATCAACAGTCCAAAGCAAGCAGGGCAGCAAAGTCAAAGGCTGTAGCTTGAGATTAATATGAGTAAGTGCTAGAACGTTTTAAGGTTGGTACCGATGGGAAAAGTTACAGGGTTTTTGGAATTAGAGCGTTTGCAAGAGGCAAGTGAGCCAGTCGGCGATCGACTTAAGCACTACCGCGAATTTGTGCTTCATCTTGATGATGAACAGGCCTCAGCCCAAGGCGCACGCTGCATGGATTGCGGCATTCCTTTTTGCCAAAGTGGCTGCCCGATTAACAATATCATTCCTGATTGGAATGATTTGGTTTATCGAGGGCAGTGGCAAGAGGCTATCGAAACTTTGCACTCAACCAATAACTTTCCAGAGTTCACCGGACGTGTTTGTCCTGCGCCATGCGAGGCTGCATGTACCTTAAATATCAATAACGATGCGGTCGGCATTAAGTCCATCGAGCACGCGATCATCGATAAAGCTTGGGAAGAAGGCTGGGTTAAACCGAAGCTTCCAAGTCAGCGTACAGGCAAGCGCGTTGCTGTGGTGGGTGCAGGGCCAGCCGGGATGGCTTGCGCGCAGCAATTGGCAAGAGCAGGCCATCAGGTGACGGTCTTTGAAAAGAATGATCGTTTAGGTGGTTTATTGCGCTATGGAATTCCCGACTTCAAATTAGAAAAAATTCATATCGATCGCCGGGTTGCGCAAATGCAGCAAGAAGGCGTTGAATTTCGCACTGGTGTGTTCATTGGCGAGGATGTCGATCTTGGCGTCGTTAATAATTGGAGCCATGAACGGCTGAGTCCAGCGCAATTGCAGCGCGAATTCGATGCGGTTGTTCTCACCGGTGGCGCTGAACAGGCTCGCGATCTGCCTGTGCCCGGCCGACATTTAGCCGGTGTGCATTTTGCGATGGAGTTTTTGCCTCAGCAAAATAAGGTTGTTGCCGGTGATCCGCTTGCAGCGCAATTGCTGGCAACCGGCAAGCATGTGGTTGTGATTGGCGGTGGCGACACCGGATCCGATTGCGTCGGCACCAGTAATCGTCAGGGGGCGGCTGCCGTTGTGCAGTTTGAGTTAATGCCGATGCCGCCCGAGCAAGAGGACAAGCCCCTTACCTGGCCCTACTGGCCGCAAAAGCTGCGCACCTCGTCTTCGCATGAAGAGGGGGTTGATCGTGATTGGGCTGTTGCAACCAAGCGATTTGTGGACGATGGTCAAGGTCGGGTCAAGGCCTTGATTGCCTCAAAAGTGCAGTGGGAGCGCGATCCGCAAAGCGGTCAGATGCGCATGCAAGAAGTGCCCAATTCGGACTTTGAAATCAAGGCGGATCTGGTCTTGCTTGCCATGGGTTTTGTGTCGCCGGTCGCAAGTGTCCTCGATAGCTTTGGGGTTGCAAAAGATGCACGTGGCAATGCTTTGGCAGCTACAGAAGGTGAGCAGGCCTATTACACCAACGTTGACAAAGTGTTTGCCGCTGGCGATGTGAGGCGCGGACAGTCGTTGGTGGTGTGGGCGATTCGTGAAGGCCGTCAGTGCGCGCGGGCTGTGGATGAGTTTTTGATGGGTTCAAGCGACTTGCCCCGCTGAGGATTCGACCTGTCAGCCTGTGCTTGCTGCCAAGTGCTTGACGGGGCTTGGAGGCTTAGGGCATTTCGAGACAAAGTTTGCCCACCACCTGGCGCTCGGCCATGGTTTGCAAGGCGCGAACGCCTGCGCTAAGCGGGAAACGCGCCCCAATCGGGGGAAGCATCACGCCTTGTGCTAAAAGCTGGCGGATCTTGGCACGATCTTCCCGGCCTGCCGCGGGGTCGCGTCTGCCAGACTCACCTGCGCGAACGCCCAGAATCGAGAGTCCTTTAATCAGCGCGTGGTTGACCGAGAGCCTGGGAAAGCGGCCCGAGGCAAAGCCAACAACCAACACTCGCCCACCCCAGGCCATGCAACGGATGGAGAAGTCAAACACATCGCCACCGACCGGATCCATACAAAGATCGACGCCGCGGCCACCGGTGATGTGCTTAACCCTTTCATGCCAGCCCGGTTCAAGTACGAGGCAGTGCTCAGCGCCTGCTTGGCGGGCCAGTGCAAGTTTTGCCTCTGAGCTCGCCGTGGCGATGACTGTGGCTCCGATATGTTTGGCCAGTTGAACCGCTGCAATGCCGACGCCCCCGTTGGCGCCGTGAATGAGTGCTATTTCTCCGGCAAGCAACTTGCCGCGTCGAATCAGACTGACCCAAGCGGTGAGCGCCGTGACCGAGTAGGCAGCCGCTTGAGCGTCATCAAGTCCTGGGGGTACCAAACTTAGCGACTCGGCCGGTAAAACCAAAGCGCTGGCAAAGGCGCCGTGGCGACAACTGAAGGCCACCCGGTCACCGAGCATGAAACGGTTGACGCCTTCGCCGATGGCCTCAACCACCCCACAGCCCTCCACCCCCATCACAAAGGGTAGTGCCGGTTTGTACTGGTAAAGACCTCGGGTCATGAGTAGGTCGGGGAAATTTAAGGCGCCAGCCCGTACCCGCAGACGTACTTCACCCGGACCGGGCTCGCCCACCTCGACACTGGCAAGACCCACGCCGCTTAAGTCATCGCTTAGTCGATGACACCAAAGTGCTTGGGCCTGGCTCTTGCTCATACAGCGCCCCTTGTGGGTGGCTCGGTGGACTGCTGCTCTTGCGCTTTAAGATCAGGATTTCGATAGCCAACGAAGGCTTCGTGGACGTCTTGCATAGCCTGCTCGCTCAGTACGGCAGGGCCGCCAAGCGCAAGGCATTGGCTATACATCATGGCAAGCGCTTCGACTTCCTGCGCCAAACCAAGTGCACTGGCAAGATCCTCGCCGGCTGCAATAACGCCATGATGAGCGAGTAAGCAGGCTCGGGCATCGGGTTCCAAGGCCTTGAGCATGGCTTGGGATAAGTCATCGCTGCCAAAACGTGCATAGCTTGCGCAGGCGATTCGGTTTGCTCGACTCATCGCCACCATATAGTGAAAGGCCGGTATGCCTTCACGTTGAATATTGGGCATGCAAGACAGCGCACTTGCGTAAAGCGAGTGGGTGTGGACCACCGCCATACAATCGGGACGAGCACGAAGCAAGTCGCGATGCATACGCCATTCGCTCGAGGGCTTGTAGTGGCCATCGACCCGCGGTGGATCGTCTTGAAGCGAGATCCAGACAAGATCTTGCGCCTTGAGCTTTTCATAAGCGATCGCAGACGGAGTGATCAACAAACCTTCGCCTTGGGCTTTGGCGCTTCGATGCCAGCGTAGCGACACATTGCCCGATTTGCCATGATTGATGCCAAGTCGGTTCAGGTTCAAGGCTTGCTCGATCAGGGCTTGCCTTGCCTCAAGCTCGGTACGTATGTCAGGCGTGGGTTTCACGCAAAAGTCTCCCGAAGTTTCAAGGGATTGATCAGAGCATGTTCGGTGATCAGCCCGCTCACCAAGGCAGCCGGGGTAATGTCAAAGCCCGGGTTATAGCAAGTTTGCCCCGCTTGCATGATCTCAACGAGGATGGGTTGGCGCAGGGTTTGTTGGGGCTGTACAGGCAGGCCGCAAATCTGGCTCAGTTCCAAGGCGCTGCGCTCTTCGATGCTGACATCCATGCCGCTTGGGCAGTGCATATCGATGCTTGACGCAGGGCAGGCCACCCAAAAGGGAATGCCATGGGCTTTGGCAGCCAAGGCTTTCAAATACGTGCCGATTTTATTGACCACATCCCCATTAGCACAGACCCGATCACAGCCCACCATGACGGCGTCAACAAGGCCCCTCATCATCAAAAGGCCACCGGCGTTATCGGCAATCACCGTGTGCGGAATACCAGCATCGGCAAGTTCGTAGGCGGTGAGAATCGCACCCTGGTTGCGTGGGCGTGTCTCGTCGACCCACACATGAAGGGCGATACCCTGGGCGTGAAGTTGGTAAATGCCAGCGGTCGCAGTACCCCAATCAACCGTGGCAAGTGCACCGGCGTTGCAGTGTGTGAGAATTTGAAGCGGCCTTGAAGCGGTATGTCCACGCGCATGCTTCATTAAAAGGTTTTGGGTTTGCATACCAATGGCTGCGTTGCAGCTTCGGTCTTCGTCGACCAAGTCAAGTGCGCGTTGCCAGGCTTGTTCGGCAAGCACGGTTGCCATTGAATCGGCTGTTGGCTTACCTTCTCGATTACGCAGTGAATCGTTGACTCGGTCACCCTTAAGATCTTGCGTCGGCGGCTTTTGATCAATCGTTGACGCTTGCAAGATGGCGTTGACCGAAGCGCTGACTTGGGCGACCGCCCAGGCCAGATTGACGGCGGTCGGGCGGGTTGCAAGAAGCGCTTTGGCGAGGGTGTCAAGCCAGCCCGCCTCGCGATAGCACCCAGGATGTTTTGCGAGCGCCTCTCGAATGGCCATCGCCATGCCCAGGGCAGCGACTGCGCCAATTAGGGGTGCGCCGCGCACTTGCATGCTGGCGATTGCCCGGGCGCAATCCTGACTGTTTGCCAGGCAAATCACTTCTCGTTCAAAGGGCAGCCTGGTTTGATCCCAGGTAAAAACCTGACCTTGCTCAATCCACAGCGTGGGACGCAAGGGCTTTGTTGTCATCGAGATGAAAGTCATGGAGACCGCAGTTCTGGGCTTGAATGTTTGCGATGTTAGCCTTAGCTGATGCGATCGATTGCTTTGATGAATCATCTTTCATGCCGGATCTGAGCTATTTCTCGGTTTTCCTGCTGGGCTTGCTCGGGGGCTTTCACTGCGCCGGCATGTGCGGCGGCATTGTGGTGCTATTAAATCGGCCTGTGATTCCGATCGCGATCAGCGCTAGCGATGAGGGTTCGGACCTTGTATCCATGCAGGCAAGGGTTTGTGAGCCTTTAGCAAGCGTGCTTGCCCGGCAGATTGCTTATTCCCTAGGAAGGGTTGGCAGTTATAGCTTAGCCGGTGGCCTGATGGGCGCACTCGGATCCTCGGCCCTATTGCTTAAGCATATCTTGCCGATTGAACAAATTGGTTTTGTGTTGGTCAATGCGCTCATGCTCGCCTTTGCCCTTTATTTATGGGGTTGGGGTCAGAGCTTGCGCTGGCTTGAACCCGCCGGTCGCTGGCTTTGGTCCAGGTTATCGGCCACGGCAGCGCGTTACCTGTCCACGCGCTCGATCAAGGCAAGCCTGGCAGCCGGGTTTTTTTGGGGCTGGCTGCCCTGCGGCATGGTGTATGGCATGTTGCTCGCGGCGCTTGCCAGTCAACATGCGCTTGAAGGTGCACTGCTTCTTGCAAGTTTTGGCCTTGGTACCCTGCCTAATCTTGTCGCGATGGGCATGGGTGCTGAGCGCTTCGGTCGACTCTTGAGAACGCTTTGGTTACGGCGGGCAGCAGCGCTTGTCTTGTGTGCGTATGCGCTGGCTGGCCTTATGCGGCTCGATCCACGCGCTCACTTGGTCTCGGTGGTTGACGCTTGTATCAGCTGGGTCAGGCCATGAGCGCTTGCTTTCATTGCGGCGAAGCCTGTCCTCCAAAGCCACAAGAGGTACTCATCCTTGGCCAAGCCCGAAACATGTGTTGCTAAGGCTGTGCGAGTGTTGCCAGGACCATTGTGCAGGCTGGTCTGGAGCGCTATTACAACCATCGCGAAGCGCCAGGGCTCCAAGCCGGGCCTGATTTAGGCTCAGGGATACAGACACTGAGCCAGCTTGGCCCTGTCGATGAAACCCTAGCGCTTGAGCTTGATGTTGAGCGGCTCGCTCAAAGGCGCGGCTTTATTCAGCGGGTCGACGATCCTGAGCACGGCGAGCAATTGCAGTCCTGTCTGATGATCGACGGCATGCGATGTGGTGCCTGCGTATGGCTGCTCGAGCGCGGATTGTCGGCAGCCAAGGGCGTGGGTCGTGTGCAGGTCAATTACGCCCAGCAACAGGCCCTGGTGCAGTGGGATGACAAGCAGACCAGTCTCGCGACGATTTTGGCTAGGCTGCGCGCGCTCGGTTACCGGGCACTGCCATTTGATCCCTCCGCACGCGAGCAACGTTTGCAGGTGATCGAGCGCCGTCAAAGGCGCCGCCTTTTTGTTGCCGGGCTGGCCATGATGCAAGTGATGATGCTGCAAACCCCGCTTTACTGGGCGAGCCCTGGTGATGTCGAGCCGGGCGATGCTGCGCTTTTGCAATGGGCAAGCATGGTGGTGACCCTTCCCGCGCTGCTTTATAGCGGTTGGCCGATATTGCAAGCGGCGGTTCGCGATGTCAGCCAAAAACACCTGGGTATGGATGTGCCGGTCGCGCTGGGCTTGCTTGCTGCCTATCTTGCCAGTGCAATCAACACCTGGCAGGGTCGTGGCGAGGTTTACTTCGACACGGTCACCATGTTCTTGTTCTTGCTACTGGCAGCCCGTAGTCTCGAAGCCAATGCTCGAAGGCGTTCTCAACGCTGGCTTGACCGACTCACCGCAGGCATACCCCAAGCGATTCGACGCATCGGCCCCAAGGGGGACGAGAAGGTTTTGGCTGAAGACTTGCAAGTCGGCGATGTGATTGAACTTGAGCCCGGGGCCTGCCTGCCTGCTGATGCGATGTGTTTGGATGGCGACGTGCGGGCTGATTGTTCGTTGCTCAGTGGTGAATCAACGCCGCAGCGGTTTTTACCTGGCGAGTTGCTGCCTTCTGGCGCAGTCATTGCCGAAGCACAAAGCGTTCGCTTAAACGTTGTGCGACCAGCGAGTGCCTCAACGCGCGCCGATTTACAACGACTGATCGCTCGGGCCGGCAGCACAAGGCCAGCCATGGCAGCAATGGCTGATCGCGCTGCGCGCCACTTTATTGGGGGCTTACTGATCTTTGTCGTGATGGTGCTTGCCGGGTGGCTTTGGCTAGACCCTAGTCGCGCCTTTGAGGTGTCGGTTGCCGTGCTGGTGGTGTCCTGCCCTTGCGCGCTTTCCTTGGCTGTACCCTCGGCGCTTGCTGCTGTTCAGTACCAATTGGCCAAGTCTGGTGTCATTTTGCAGGGCGGTGATGGGCTTGAGCGCTTGGCCCAGGTCACAGACCTGGTGCTCGATAAGACGGGAACACTGACCTTGGGCAGGCCTAAAGTCTGTGGGCTGACCATCTTCGATCAGGCTTTCTCAGAGCAGTCAGCCCTTGAGCTTGCCATGCCCTTGTTGCTCGCATCGCCTCATCCGCTCGCCCTAGCCTTAGCGCAACATGCCCATTCGAAAGGCCTAAGCGGGTCCGATGCGCATCCGGCTTACGATATCCGTGGCCTTTTGGGGCAGGGTGTACAGGCTGCTTGTTCCGATGGTTCGGTGATCAAGCTCGGTTCGATGGCTTTTGTACGGGGTCAACAGCCAGTCGATCGCTCGCAAGATGATGATCCTTTTCAAGAAGTCTGGCTTGGTATCGACCATTTGCCGATTGCCCGCTGGCAGCTTCGCGACCCTTTACGCGAGGATGCCCCTGCCAGCTTGCAGGCGCTCAAAGCGATGGGTCTGCGCTTGCATGTACTTTCGGGCGACCGACAAGTAGCGGTCGACGCCCTGGTTACGCAATTGGGACTTTCGGATTTAAGCCCTGGAGCTTGCTCTCTGGGTGAGCAGCTGCCCCAGGATAAATGGGCTATCGTGCAGCGCATGCAAGCCGAGGGACGCAAGGTATTTATGGTGGGTGATGGTTTAAACGATGCTGCAGTTTTAGCGGCCGCTGACATGTCGGCAGCGATTGGCAAGGCTAGCGATCTTGCAAGACTTCACGCGGGCGCCTTGATCTTGTCCGATCGCTTGGAATCGCTGGTGTTTTTGATCGCTGCATCCCGTCATGCCAAGCGCCTGATGCAGCAGAACATTGCCTGGGCCACTGGCTACAACCTTATTGCGATTCCCCTGGCAGCCTTGGGCTGGATTCCCGCTTGGGGAGCTGCGCTTGGTATGTCGCTCAGTTCCCTGGTGGTTGTGAGCAATAGCTTGAGGCAGGTACAGTGGAAGCGATCTTTCTCCTGATCCCGCTAAGCCTCGCTTTGCTCGGGGTGGCGGTTTGGCTTTATTTCCGTATGGATGACAGCGGGCAATTCAAGGATTTGGAAACGCATGGGCGTCAGCTCTTGCTTGACGATGACAGCACGGTGGCGCAAGCAGACCAAAAGGGCGTTGCTGCATCGCAACAAACCCCGTCTCAAGCGGCAATGACGTCGAGTCAAGCTGAAGAAAACACATCAAATAACCGATAACCGGCTAAAAATTGCCGCCTAGACCTTCCGTCGGTCTTTAAACGGCGTAAAATCCCCTAAAGCATTTGTGGAAATAGGGGAATTCGATGAGCACGATGCAGGCTTTCGCAAGCAGCGACACGGCGGAAACTTATAACTACACGGTGGTGCGGCAGTTTGCCGTGATGACAGTGGTCTGGGGTGTTGTGGGTATGTTGGTCGGTGTCGTAATCGCGGCACAGCTGGCCTGGCCAGCGCTAAACTTCGACATCCCCTGGTTCACCTACAGCCGTCTTCGTCCCTTACACACCAATGCGGTGATTTTTGCATTTGGTGGCAGCGCGCTTTTTGCGACCTCTTATTACGTGGTCCAACGAACCACGCATGCAAGGCTTTTTGGCGGCCCGCTTGCTGCGTTTACCTTTTGGGGCTGGCAGCTGGTGATTGTTCTGGCGGCGATCACATTACCGCTTGGTATGACCTCTGGTAAGGAATACGCCGAACTCGAATGGCCCATCGATTTGTTGATCGCGGTTGTTTGGGTTTGTTATGCGATCGTCTTCTTTGGCACATTAGCCAAACGCAAGCTTGAGCATATTTATGTGGCGAACTGGTTTTTCGGTGCATTTATTATCACGGTCGCTGCTTTGCATATTGTGAATAGCATGGCCATGCCTGCCTCGCTCACCAAGAGCTATTCGGCCTACGCAGGGGCCCAAGACGCGATGATTCAGTGGTGGTATGGCCATAACGCGGTGGGCTTTTTCCTTACCGCAGGCTTTTTGGGGATGATGTACTACTTCGTACCTAAGCAGGCGGAGCGCCCGGTTTACTCGTACCGGCTTTCGATCGTTCACTTTTGGGCGCTTATTTTCACGTATATGTGG
>Ga0194124_10005297_pt1 | contig 12063 bp, 9 predicted proteins | sample TA2KigCas0mmetaG_FD_148605 | JGI IMG/M metagenome (GOLD analysis project Ga0194124, IMG submission 148605) | Freshwater microbial communities from Lake Tanganyika, Tanzania - TA2015031 Kigoma Deep Cast 0m | ecosystem: Environmental > Aquatic > Freshwater > Lake | place: Tanzania: Lake Tanganyika...
GTCCGTCTCAAGGCGAGAGACTCGCGACTCAAGATCAACGATCGTCATTGCAAGATGATCAATAACTGCAAGATAATTCATCAAGAGATTCTTCAGTTCCGCGGGATGCCATTCAGCTTCAGCCGCTGCCCTTGCGATGATCTCAGCGAACTCAATCTCTAACTCCTCCTCTAGACCGGGAGGATAGGTGCCAGCACGTCTCTTCTCCGCCACTTCCGCTCGAATTCTTCCGAGCAAGTCATCTATCTGCACTTCCGGTACCTCCAAATTGTCACAACCGCAAACAGTGCATCTCGCGGGCCAATCTTCTTTCCCAGCTCTCTCGAGCGCGGACGATACGAGATGGGCACCTCAACAATCTCTATCCCGAGGCACCACAACCTCATGGTTATCTCATGGTCAGTCTCAAACCCACTCGTCTGACTTGACCAGCCATCAAACACTTCAATCGGATAGATTTTGTATCCCGTGAGCAAGTCCGAGACCCAGAGCCTGGTCACGAAGAAAGTGAATGTACTCAACAGAACGTTAAACATCCACTGAGGTAAGCCTTGCCCCACTGTTAAGCCGATTCGGCCTCTGATTCCTCGTCCACTACGGGCTCCCAGAACCCTACTTCCATAGACGGCACAATTACGTCTGACAGGGCTCTTCAGAGCATCAAGAAGTCGAGGAATCTCTGTCGGGTCGTACTCAAGGTCTGCATCCTGCACAAGTATGAATCCGCCGGATGCTTCGACAATTCCTCTCCGCACTGCCGCACCTTTCCCATGATTCACATCACATTCAAAAAGCTTGATTCGAGAATCTGGAACTTTTCGCACCTCTAAAGTCGATGAGTCAGTCGAGCCATCATCTACGACCAAGATCTCAAAGTCATCGCCTAAGTAATCAACGGCCGCAATTACTCTCTTGAGCAACTCCCCGACAAAGCGCTCTTCGTTGTAGACAGGAACAACTATTGAGAGAAATGTCACCTTCTGATCCTCTTCACCACGAGCGCCGTCAAGGCCCTCAGTCCATCGATCTTCTTGATCTTCTTCCCTTCGCTGACCGTTCGCGGTGAGTAGTTAACGGGTATCTCAGCAATTGGAAGACTCTGTCTGGATGCATCAACGATCAGTCTTGCATCCCAGTCTGCGCTCCAGCCGGCGAGAGATAACTGCTCGATAGCATCCCGAGAAAAGCCCTTGACGGACGTCAACACATCGGCAATCCAACGCCGCCACAACACACCCGCCAACAAGGAGAGCGCAAAACCACCCCACTTACTGGTCAGATAAGCGCTCGTTCGACCGCCGTAGATCTCTCGAAGTCTTGTGTCCGTATCTGCACAAAGACCTACTCGGCTGCCAAAGACAATAGGCGCTCCCGTAGACCACAGCGCATGTGCTAGCGACGAAATCGCCTCAACTTCGTATTCATCATCAGATGGGAACACAACAACGAAGTCGCCTGTGGTTGCCAATATGCCCGCAGAGATTGCTTTGCCACGACCAGAGCCAGCTGGCATTTCAACAAACGATGCAACCGGAAAGCGATCAATAATTCTCTTGCTTCCATCAGTGGATCCTCCATCCACAACTACAAGTTCGGGAAGAATGAGTTTCGCCAACCAATCAAATCGCAATAACTTGTCCATCACGCTTGGCAATCGGTCTACCTCGTTGAGCACCGGCACGACAATTGAGACGGTTCTATAACCTTCTGTCGTGCCGGGCGATGCGCGCCAACGCGCCAGACTAAACAATCCATCAGCTACACGGTTGCCGTCGTGAGCGTGACCGTCTGCGGTCCACTGACCGATGTGTGCGCTGAGCTCTGAGTTTCCTAGATCCAAGTTGCTGAATCCCCAGGAGGTATAGTCCACCGTCGGAGTTGAGAGAAAGCATCGGGTCACGTAGGCAGAGATATCTCGAGCAATCTCTGACCCAGAGTTCAAGTACGACTCCACCTTGCGCAGAAGAGATGGAATGTTGTCGGACTGGATGTCGTTATCTGCATTCAGATTCCCTACGAAGACACGCTCAATGTCACCTCTGAGTGCAATTGAGTCAGCAAGGCCTCTCGTTAAGTAAGTCGGCAACAGACTAGAATGTTGAGTACCTGGTCCATACACGATGATGTCGGCGTCTCTAATCTTCTCATTCACCTGATGATTAATATGAGGAATGGATTCTCGTGCAGAGAGGAAATGGACTTTCCCATCATGATCGAGATCGAGGAGATGGTGAAGTTCATCATGTCTGAGATAGGAATCAAGAAGGAACACACGAGTGATAGGGCTGTCTGACTGAGGATTGACAATTGATGCTTCATCTGGAAGAAGGGTTCCGTCGTCTTTGACGCCTACAAGAACTCGGCATTCACCTTGAGTTGCATTCAAGATCGTCGCGCACTTCAGTCCAACTGCGCTCGAGAATGCGGCGATAGCCGCATTAAAGTCGCGTTTCGAACTCAGGTACGCACCAGCAAAGATCAGATTCCCGAGCGACATATCATCAAGCCATCTACTCGGTGCAGAATCCCCCAAAGACCCTACGAAATCAAGAGCTGTCACTACCCATTCGGTCAGTTGAAGTGCGCACGTCTTTGTCAAATTGTCTGTGTAAACAGGGAGTTTCTCTGTTAGCAACCAATCTAATGATTCTCCACTTGAATGCGCAGGCTCGGATGGTGCGAGTATCCGAAACTCCAACATTTCGGCGACTCGCCGACCATAGTCATCCTGAACGGACAAAAGATTGGAAACGGATTTGCGAATGTCTGATGGGCCAAGCATTCCGGGGATCAATCTCCGAATCAGGCCAGTTGACAACCCATCGTCGTAGGCATTGACAACTACCGTCAGTTCGAACTCTGGTCGTCCAACTATCGCCCGACTGATCGCGGATGCTCCCCTGCCACCCGAGAAGAGCACGACCCTGATCTTGTCCATCAACGCCCCCCGTCTGTTCCACCAACTTCGCCAATTATCTCTAATTCAACCCGAGCGACCTCTTCAGGTGTATTTGCCCCAAGCGTCAGTCGCTTGTCAGTAAGACGCAGAGTCTTTACTCCGACTCCATGGCCGCTCAATCTGGGGAACAGCGAAAGAAGATTCTGATCAGCTATATCTTCATTCAGCAGATCGGTGAGCATGTCTCGCACACGCCTAGTTCGCATGACAAAGACTCCACAGTCACTCCAACCCTGAGAAACATGAGGGGATCCCCGTCGAGTCTCGCAAAACTCTGTGATTTCCATCTTGCTGCCAAGTGCAAAGTATGCATACGGATCGTCTTTCCACACAACGGGTACGACCAGGTCAATGTCAGGATCCTGTGATGCCGCACGCAGAAGTTCGGAATCCGCGAAAAATGCGCCTCCTTGATCCGCCCAGACCACAATGGACCAATCATTCTGGGCCTTCCGCAATCCTCTGTGGACAGCGTCTGCGGTGCCTCTCTGTGTCTCCTGATAGGTATATCTAACTGAGAGGCCATTCAACTGACTGAAGGTGTCCTCAAATTGTTGTTGTGCGGTCCTTTGGACAACAATGACAGCTTCGCTGCAAATCTTGGACAGGCTTGCCGTCGACTTCTCGATCAGAACTCCACCGGCGATTGGGATCAAGGGCTTGGGGACACGGCTTCCCATGCGTGTTCCCTGTCCCGCCGCTGCAACGATTAGGGAAAAGCTCACATCACCAACCGTAGCGGATGTAATCCTACCACCAATCGAACAGCACTTAAATCAAGGCGATCACGTCCGTCAGTTGCTGAATGTGGTGTTGCGCGAGACATGCACATGAGTGGCTGCCGTTCGGAACGAAATGAGCAACGCGACACCCGGCCTCATACCCCGCCAATGTCCCGTTCAGGGAGTCCTCAACCACGAGACATTGGACTGGTGGCACCTTGAGGGTTGTTGCAGCCAGCACATACACCTCCGGATCAGGTTTGCTTCTCTGAACCTGTGCTGAGGTAACTACGCAGTCAAACTTGACTCCATCGAGAACACTCGTAAGAAGCCACTCAAGCGTCTCTTGACTCCCCGAAGTACAAATCGCGCGTCTCATGAAGACAGGGAGCATTGAAAGGAGTTGCTCTATCCCTGGCACGAGCAATCCTTTGCCGGCTCTCTTGAGCGAATTTCTCGCCTGAGATGACTTCTGGCGGCACAATTCTTTGAGCATCTCTCGTGGGACATCTTGTCCAAGTAATTCGAACATCACCTCCGATGTACTACGACCGGCTATCTGTTCTATTGAGACGTTCTTGCCGAACGGAAACAACACCTGGTTGAAGGCGGAGAGATGGTGTGGCATTGAGTTGATAAGCACCCCATCCATATCAAACAACACTGCAGTTATTGCCATCGCACTCCGAGCCTTTCTAACTTCTGATTGACCTCGGTAGAGAAAACTGTTTACGGGACTTTGATGATCCACTTCTCACCTTGATTTTCACGAGGCGCATCACGACTTCAACTCAAGATCAGACTCATCAAGCCTAAATCGCTCGCGAATTGAACCACTGAGACCGACCTTCAGTTCATAGCTTCTGAATGGATCTATAGGGCGCTCGCCTGAGTGAACGAATGAGACTACGACTCGCCCAGGCTGATTCAGCAGTCCATTGATTTCTATCGTTCCGTCGCTTCCGGTCTGTGCAGTGCGACTACCTTGACTATCTCGCACAATTACGTCGCGGCTGGATTTGGACTCAAGGGAAAGTGACAATCTGTAGCGAAGAAAACCACCGATCTCGTTGTCAAAGACACTCTCCGTCGTCTCCAAAACTATCTCTGCTACAGCGCTGCCAACAAGATCTGACGCAGGTATGGGAACGCCAGATGGGGAAAAGAAGGTTACTAGGGTAGGAATCCGTGCCGTGATCCGACCTTGTACATCCCAATTGTCCGGTACGTATGGCGAAATTCTCAAGATGTTTAACACGTTGTAGTCAGCATCATTCTCAACTGGGCTACCAATACCAAAGATGTTTCCACGATCCCAATTTGTTCGAAACTGCGCAATCGAACTCACACTTCTTCTGACCTCTTCACCTGATGCGGTCACTAGAAAGGTCACGCTGAGAATTGCTGCCATCATCAAGCGAAGAGATTCCTTCTCCTTCCCAGTTGGAGACGCAAGCGATCCAATCCAAATACCAGCGAAGAAGAAGATGATGGCTGACAGAGTGATCGGTGTCGTACGATGCCACCAGGCCTCATATGAGATGAACTCCTGAAAAACGAAGATTACTGGAATCATCGGACTTGCGATCAGACCACTCACGGCCACCTTCTTTACGTGTGGCATCGTCCATCTTTCGCGATTGGGCGATGTGACATAGCACAAGATGCCTGCGACAAGACCGACGACAGCCGGTAGCCCGTAGATTGTGCTCCACAATTCGCTGGAAAAAACTCGAGAATTGTGATTAAAGACGACATTCTCGAGAAATGAATTGACTACAGAGATTATTGAACTGTCCTCGGCGGCTGTGCGTCCCCGTGCTCCCTTGAGTCCATCATGAAATATCAAGGTTGCAATGGGCAACACCACGACGAGCAACAGTGACCTCTTGATTGACCTTCTCAGAAGCGCAAGCCACAACAGGCGACCGAGCAAGAAGAAACCCAGCAGCACCGTGTACCAGAGGGAAACTAGACCAACAACAAGAATTAGGCCTGTTACTGCCACTCGGGTTGTGCGTTTGCTCTTGTCGTCCTCCCGAACAAGTACCCACGTCAAGTAACTGACAAACATCAGCGCATGAACCAAGTACAGACCAAAGCGGATTCCAAGAAATGGGTAGAGGCCAAATGGCACCCTCGGTGTATTGAAGTTGCCGACCGACATTGCCCCGATAATGGCGGAGATCAGAAGTGGAATTCGCAGGTCTGAGAAGGATCGTCTCGAGGACAGAGCACTGACGGTCACTCCACAACACCACCAAGTTATCGCGGAAAAAACTAAGCCCTGAATAATTGAAACTGTCGGTCCAAGTTCATTGAGCATGATTGAAGGACCCATCTGGAAGAACATCGCATTGGGCCATCCATCCCATCCGAGTCTGACAATTGATGCAGCGCCACTCAAGTAGTTGATGATGGTGCTGGTGCTCGGTTCAAAAAGCGGAGTTTGTGGCTGGTCGACGTAGTAACCGTGAAGAATGGGACCCAGTAAGTATTCGTCCGCAGTAGGTCTCCCAGATACCACGAAGAAGGACAGTAGGAGAACAACTTGCGCGAATACCGATACTTGGGTGACTCTCAGTACTCGATCTGGCCAGTGAATCGTCCCCACATGAAAACTCAACAGATTCGGCGTTCGGAGGGCGCAAACAACACTTGCTAGAATCAGCATGAGCCAAAGGTGTCTGGTTGAAACAGATCCTTGGGGGCCGACTAGCAGAAGACCAAGCCCTCCAACAAGAACTGCTGAGATAGCAAATCCTGGCGTATCAATTCTCCGGATCAACGCTCTGATGGCCTTCATGCAGCGACACCGTTCGTGAACAAGTCTGCAATCTGAGTACAACGCTCCATCATCGACAACAATTGTAGAGTCGGGCTTCAAGAAAGTCAGATTTCACATTGAGCCAAAACGTAGCGAAGATACGACATCGTGTTCCACTGGCTGGGCTTTGCTGCCTCGCGTTGTTGATTGTCTCTCATTCATTATCTTCGCCTACCTCAACAATCGGGATGGCCAACACAGACACCGAAGGCACCGTCTGGTGGGTTTGGAGCCAATGTAAGGGTTACGTCACCTCTGGTCATGCTCAACACATTGCTTATCCCTATGGGTTCGATGTGTCGCCTTTTGCTACCTACAACCTGGTTGATCATTGGAGAATTCTGTTTGCCAAGTCGCAAGGTTGTTCAGTGGAGGCAATTCTCATTTTGTTTTCTCTACTACCTGCAATGAGTTTGGTCTCGAACCTCATCGCGGGCTACTATGTAGGTTGGCAATTTTTCCGAACTCGTTCATGTGCGTTCCTTTTTGCTGTCTCCGCCATTGCATCGTCAGAGATTCTCCTGGCAACTCGGACACCTCTTGCAAACAACATTCTCGTCCCAGGATTACTTGCACTTGGATTGGTGTTTCGCCACACTCGCATTTCAACACCATTTACTCTTCATGTGGCCGGAATGCTGGTGGGATTACAGATGCTCTGCAATGCCTACAATGGGTTCGTTTTCTTCGTCCTGACGGGTGGTTTTGCGATTGGTATGTTGTGGGGTACTAAACGCCTAACTTCTCAAGCCATCATTGAGAGCTGGCCAATTCCACTTGGAGCTATCGTCGGGTCTCTACCGCTCGTTGTGTCACAGCTCTACTTGATCACAGACCGCAACACTGGAGAGCAGATCAGACCGGTTGGAGCAGCTGATCAGTTGCTCAATCCGCTTGTACTTGTCTCCCGTCCCTACAACTGGCTGGTTCCCCTACTGCCCGATGGATGGCCAAAGCCCGAGGCTGGCTGGATTGCGCTTCCGACAGCAATTGGAGTTCTTGCCACAATTACTTTGCTATTGCGTGGTCATCGACTGTCAGTACCAAAACATTGGATCTACGTCTCGATCGCTCTAAGTATGTTTTTTGCACTAATCGTCTATCGCCTGCCGAATCTCGGTTTCGCGTCTAGAGCCTATTTTTCTGTTCTCTTCCCGCTCCGTGGGGTAGGCAATTATGCGAAAGCAATCCCCCTACTGCTTTCGTTTGTCGCCATTTCTTCGTTTCAATCACTCTTCACCGCGATTCTTGGACTCAGAAGGCTGGCTAGATCTACGGCGATGGTGATACTCATGTTCATTGTCTCACTGTCTCTACTTGACAGTGTGCCGAACTCACGCTCGTTCTACGAACGCAATTCGCTTCTACCGGTGCAGGAGTTCTACGAACAGATTCCGGGTTCGGGAGACACAACGGTTTCAGCTCACTATCCGGACTTCACATATGACAGTGAATGGGGGTTTCCAATACGATTCATTCAATTGGCACAGGTGTTCACCGGTGACACCCTCGCAAACGGGCGCGACTTCGAGTCCCGATATAGCAAAGACTTGATTTTGCCTACACCGCTAGACAGCAAGGCGCTCGCATTGCTTTCAAGGAGAAATGTGTCTCGAATCTACCTTCATCGAAATCTGATGGTTCCAAAGGACTTTGATGCTGCAGTGGAATTTCTCACAAGCCTGCAATTTATTCGAAGAGACTTTGCTACAGAAGCCTTGAGCTACGACTCCGAACTGATCCGACCTCTTGACGTGGTCATCTTTGATTTGCGTGGGACTTAATGCTGATCAAGGTGCATCAGAGGCAATCAGCGAAGGCTGCACCTGAACAAGCATCGACCGGGAATCCCCCGAGGGAATGCAGGGCTCTCCGAAGATCTGCAGTTTGGCTGAAAGTCGTCCGTCCTCACTGTGCTGGAGCCGGACAGTTGCTTCTTGCATCTGACTTGTCAGTTCTATGATTCTTAGGAAGCCGGCGGCATAGATTGAGATTCGAGCTCGCGCGGCGCACGGTGCCAAGGACAACTTCACTTTTACGCCTGTTCCTCCCCGGTTTGGACTGATCTCAGTGATATTCGACTGAAGTTCGATGTCGCCTGCTCCAGACCACCACCATCTGGTGCCGTCAGCAAGGACGTCCGGTGGATACACCAGGTCACCAAGAACAGAAAAACTGGGAATCAAGTACGGCCCTGGTCCGCATTCTTGGCAGGGTACATCAGATGTGAGAGTTACGTACGTATAGAGGCCGACCTCAAATTCTGGACCTTCTCCGAACCCGTTGAGTCGTATTGAAGTCACCCTTGAGAACCTAGGTTCATCAAAACCGTAGGTCAGTACATCAGAAAGTTCTCCTGGCACAAGAAGGAGATGGGTGACTCGGTGTTGTCGAAGAAAGGCGACCAAGGTGCCCGGACCATGGCTCGCTTGCATCATAATCTCGTGATCGAAGACTGATTCTACGTAATCATTCATCAATGGTGCCTGAAAACTGGCTTGCTCAATCCAGTCTCTTCCTCGCCGGGAGAGTGGTAGCGCTAGTACCCGGGGATTGTCGACCTTTGCTAACTCTCGACGAATCTCTCCCCAATCATTGTAGCTCTGTGTTGTTCCCGGTCTTGCGAGGTTGGGAAAGCTTGTCACCGATAGGGAAAACAGCAGAATCTTTTGGGCAATTGTGCGACGGGCTGACGAAGAGTGCTTGGCCCATGTCTCTGCCTGTACAAATCCAATGACGACCGCAATGGGAATTGCTACTAATGATGCTCGATCAAAGAAACGAACTCCGGGAAGTACGAATCGAAAAAACTCAGCAGGTGCGAGGACAACATCTGTTCCTGGGATCGAAAAACGGGTTGAAACAAGAATGTATAACCCACAGATAACTGCAGGAGCTCGACATTCAACCCCTGATCGTTTCAAGAATGAAACTCCAGAAATGAAGAATAGAAGCGGCAGCACCGTTCCCACGCCTGTAAACGGTGAATGGAACCACGATTCAAAACCAAGCGATGGAGTTCTGGCATCAAATCTTGAAGCGACCGAGATGGCTCGATCAGAAGCACCCCCACCGAGAAATTGCGGTAGGACTGAGATCAAAATCAACAAGCCAGCACATGTGAACCAAACTAGAACTGTGCTGATTGAGTTGGGAGACGTTATCCGTGGCCGCCCGTTGCGAATCAGTCTGACCAGCACCGGAGAGAGAACAAGGATCATGCTCCAAAGAGAGAAGAGAGCGAAGTAGGGATCAAAGAAGATGACTGTCAGAGCTCCACATCCGAGGGTTAACAGGTTGCGTCGTGATGGATCTTGTCGGAACTTGATTGTCAAAATCAGAACAACAATCGGAAGACCGATAAACACATAACTCGTGAAGTTGGCTGCCATAAATCGAATGTTCGGTAGCAATTGGACGCACCACGCTGCACAAAGTGAGGCAACAATTCCACCGCCTAGTGTCCGGCTCAGCCGGTAGACCGCGATACCGGTCACAAACCAACCAATCAAGACGAGGAGATTGCAACTAATCATGGGGGTAAAGACGCGTGACATTGACCACAGCAGAACAACCTGAATGGCCTGGGTCACTGTCTCTATTCGCCAGATACCAGCTCCTTGTGGACTCGACACAAAGGAAGAGTCTGACCAAGGAAACGCCATTCCGGAGAGGATGTAGGCAAGTCGTGCCGCTCCATCAAGATCAGTGACCGTACTGACTACAGGTAATCGTCCAGGGTTTGCGAGATGACCATCAGAGTTGACGAACAGAACGTCCCACATCATGTAAAGAGGGACAATCAATAATGGCCCTAGTGACGCAAGCCTTTTCACCGAGCGTGAAAACAGCGCCTCGTCTTTACTTACGTTCACGCTAGATCATTATAGAAGAACACGTCTTCCGTGCATTGTGGACCAAAATATGCAAGAGAGCTCCTTTGAGATACTTCAGGGACAAGAACCTTTAACCGATGAGTTTCGCTTCGAGACCCGCTGAGCACACCAATTGCGAGGCAACAACATTCTCAGATGGCGAAGAGTGGTAGAGAAGCAAGTTGCAAGAGCAAGACGGGCAGTCGTCTCAAGACAAGAAGAATGACCTGCTCAACCAATCAATTGGAAGAACTTCTTCGAGAGCCAAGTTGACAATGAACGTCGAGATCAGCCAAGAGTGCTTGTGACGACATCTCTCCGAGCGACGATCGTTCTCTGACCCATTTTATATCTGAGCGGGAAATTTGGCCAGAATTTCCTGATCCGTGAGGATGTCGCGCGACGGATCAGATACCTAGTTCCGAGCGTTTGAGAATATGACGCTTCATACACGATTTCAAATCCGTATTTGTTCAAATACTTCTTCAGAGTCATTCTTGTGAAGTAATAGAGATGAACTTCAAGATAAAAGGGCCAAAGTCGACGAAGGGTACGAGCTGACACAGTGTCCACCATGGGGACATTCAACAGAAGATATCCGCCGTTCTTGAGTACTTCAGCAATCTCCATCAGAATCGTTGAAGGTTCGTCAAGATGCTCCAGAACGTCCCACATGGTTACCAGGTCGACATCACCTGCCTGGAAATCACTTGCGTTGAATGTCCCCGTCCTGATGTCTAATCCATAGCGTGCTCTCCCAATTGATGACAGATACAAGGACGGTTCGTACGCAACCACGTCAAAACCCAATCCTGCTGCGGCCGAGGGGAACTCTCCTCCAGCGCATCCAATGTCAACTAATCTCAATCCCATTGACGGAGAGAGACCAGGTAATTGAGAGACCACTTTGTTCATTGCACGAATGAATGAACGAATACGTAAGTCCGGCTCGACTGAATGATCTTCGTCGACTGCGTTTCCATAGGCCTCAATCAATTCATCTTGCAAGGGTCGAGGATTGACGAATACCAAGCCACAGTTCATACATCTCACTAATCGACTTCTCAAAGGTGTGTTAGATGAAGATGAGAAGTGATCGAGGCGTTGATGCAAAGTCTTCCGAGCCCGCAAGGTGCGGAATTCTGATGCACCACAAAGATCACACGGGCGATGCTCCAATTGCTTGTTCATCTCAGAGATAAGAATAGGTCGCAATTGGTATCTTCGCTGACTCAAGTCGAAGAGACACCCTTGAGTACATCGGTACAAGTAATCATTGGCCCGCAGGGAACAGATATCTTGATTGGGTCTGTGGAACAAGTTCCCGCCTGACTGGGGACGGCAGGACTGATACCTCAGTCAACAATTCATTGATGCCTAAGGCAAGTCTTTGAGACAGCATGGTGCTGCGTTGGAGCCTACGGATACTTAACGGAGTTATCATTCAGATTGTGAGGGGTTTGATTCTTTCCGGTGGAGCCGGCACTCGAATGAGACCTTTCACCCACACGATCGCGAAACAGTTATTGCCGGTTGGCAATCAACCGATTCTCCATCGCGCCATCGTCAAGATGGTGGAGGCAGGAATTGAAGACATAGTAATTGTCGTTGGGGATACGGCAGACCAGGTTGTTGGTTCAGTCGGAGATGGAAGTGACTTCAGTGCCGACATCTCATAAA
>Ga0194124_10005305_pt1 | contig 12052 bp, 9 predicted proteins | sample TA2KigCas0mmetaG_FD_148605 | JGI IMG/M metagenome (GOLD analysis project Ga0194124, IMG submission 148605) | Freshwater microbial communities from Lake Tanganyika, Tanzania - TA2015031 Kigoma Deep Cast 0m | ecosystem: Environmental > Aquatic > Freshwater > Lake | place: Tanzania: Lake Tanganyika...
TGCCTCCTTTTTGACGCACCGTATATCCCAGCTCCTCCGAGAATCTCCTGAGAGCTCTGCCTCTGTCAGCGGGTTAAACCTCATAAATCTCTTCCGTCTCAAAATCCATCTTTTTCTTTCTATTCCACGAACCCCTCTTTCTAGGCTTGCTCCTTTCCAAGTCACCTTCTGTTCAGCTTCTTCATCTCAGTTCCCGTTCATCCATTAACTCTCTACCGTAGCCGTGATTGATTCATCCAGCCAGGCCTCCCTCAAGACGTCCTTCTCTGTAACCGAGCGTGAGTTCCGCGAAGAGATTATCTACTTTATAATAGTAGACCGATTCTTTGATGCCTCTAGTGATGAAGAGGAGCGTCAAGGTATTTGGGACCGTGGTGCTAATGCTGGTCTCTACGACAAGACATGGACTCAATGGGGCAAATACTGGGGCGGAAATCTACACGGCATTATAGAGAAAATACCTTATCTAAAGTCTCTTGGCGTCACTTCGGTATGGCTCTCTCCATTATTTGAACAAGTTGATGATATGCAATTTGACCGTGCTCCAATGCATGGCTATTGGACCAAAGACTTTAAGCGTATTAATCCTCGCTTCCTCCCTCCTAGCGAGCCTAACAGCCTTCATGCATCGCCTACATTGCGCAAGCTTGTTGATGCCCTTCATGATGCTGATATTAAACTTGTCCTAGATATTGTCTGCAATCATAGTTCTCCAGATATTAATGGTTCCAAAGGTGTTGTTTATGACGACGGCGTTTTACTCTGTGACTTTAACCAGGATCACAACCACTTCTATCATCATAACCCTGAGATTACTGACTGGGAGGATGAAAATCAGCTGCTAAATTACGAGATGCTTGGGCTTGCCACCTTCAACGAAAGCAATCCGGCCTATAGACGTTATATCAAAGGTGCTATTCAACAGTGGCTTGACGTCGGCATTGACGCGCTCCGCGTTGATACCCTAAAGCATATGCCTCTCTGGTTCTGGCAGGAGTTCTGCTCCGACATCAAGAAGCATAAGCCTGATACCTTTCTCTTTGGTGAGTATGGCTTTGGCAAGCCTTGGGATTCTCGTAGTGTGACCTATGCCAATCACAGTGGCATGTCTATTCTTGACTTTGGCTTGGCTGATTCTATTCGCTTCGCTTTCAGTGGTCAAGAACCCGGTGGTTTTCATCTAGTCGATACTCTACTCTCATTTGATCACCTCTATCATCGGGCCAATGAGCTGGTTACCTTCATTGATAATCATGATATGCCCCGTTTTCTTTCCCTTTGCTCCTACCCCAGATCCCTTGAGCAGGCATTGACTCTTTTATTTGCACTCCGAGGCGTCCCCTGTCTCTTCTACGGAACAGAGCAATTCCTTGTTGATAATACTGACGGCGGTAATGATCCATACAACCGTCCCATGATGCAGAACTGGGACTTTTCATCCTCTGCTTTCCAATTGATTCAGAGCCTGACTCATATCCGTCGTACTAACCAGGCGCTTACCTTTGGATCCCATCAGCAGCTCTATGTCTCTAATGATATCTATGCCTTTATACGTAGTTACCGTGATTTCCATGCGATCTGCGTTCTAAATAAGGGCCCTCAAGCACAGATCACAATTGATGTTGGCGAACGCGTGACAGCTTCACAGCTGCACTGCCAACTCACTGACTCTACCTATCCACTTATCGACCACCAGCTTACGCTCGACTTGGCATCTGGCCAATCACATCTCTTTAGCATACTTGGAAACCGCGTTACATCTGATGTCGTCACTACTTTCCAACTTAATGGCGTGCTTACCTCTCCTGGACAGCGACTGCTTCTCACGGGTGATTGTGACGAGCTGGGCTGTTGGGATCTTGACTTTGCCTATGGGATGGAGTACGTCAACCTCAATACATGGATTTGTGAAGTTGGTTTCAATGTCTCATGCGGCCAGCCTATTCAGTTTAAGTATGTCATCGCTGACTCCTCAGGCTCCTTTCTGCGCGAGGATAAACTTCCTCGAACTCTCCTGCTTCTTCAATCTGGTCGTCAAAAGGTTGACTCACTTTGGCAGATCTCTTAGACCCAAACTCTTATCCTTTCCTTCTACGACCCTTTATGTGTCTTATACCCGCCCTTTCATGCTGGGTCAAGCATCCCCCCTTCAGCTTTCATGCTGCACTTCTTTCCTTAACTCTGCTTTTTCTTAGGCCGTATCTTTGTTGCTCGTTCATTCAAGCCTCTTAGACTTCATCCAACGCCGTTTCACCAGCTGATGTCCTCTTTTCTTCAGGGTCGTCTTTCTACTTGGCTTTGGGGCCATTTACGGGTCAAGTCGATCAGCGGGCAGCTCACTTGGGGCCTTGCAGCAACATTGGGTCCCTGTTTAGTCTTTGGTTTCTTTTTAACCCAAGAGTATGTATGGACTCGCGTTTACCGTCTTACCGAACAGCGGCTTCAGGCTGAAGCTGAACTTATTTCTTATGGTTTGCGTCAGTGGGGGCAAGGGGTTTCAGGTGCTATTGAAACTCTTGCAATAACTTCACCATTTATCAAGAGTGATACTCTTTCTGTCCAGGATACCTTTTCTGCACTGTCTAGTGCAAACTCTTCGCGTTTGTGGCGCTTTTGGAGTGCCTCCACTTCACCTCGCCTTCTTGCATTTTCTGGGCTAATTTCTAAACAGCATATTGCTGAAGCTCAAGCCAACCAATACTCTCGCGACTATTATCAAGCTGCACTTCGTGGCTTTTCTTCGTACCAGGTTGTTTCTTCCAAAACTTCTCGTCGTCCCTGTCTTAACGTTTCTCACCCCGTCTTCAAGACTGGAGATTCTGACAATGGAGAGATCAAGGATGTTGGTTCTTTGATAGATAGAGCCAATCTGATGTCTATCCCTGTTCGTGACGATATTAGTGGCGTGATCGTGTTATGCCTTCCACTGTCATCGCTTGGCAAGGAAACTGGTCTGTTTCATCTCTTCGATGACCCCCGGCTTACCTTGTTGTCTCGAGATAATCCACGCGACTTTCTGTATGACAAGAATGGATTCGAGAGTGCTGTTATTCTCATTAGCAATTCAGGCCAACTCCTCTTTCCAGATGTTGATTGGGGTTCTGCTGAGATCCCCAGCATCGCTGATTTGGCCAAGACTACGGTTCCTGCTCTCCTACCTATTGCACAGCGCGCACAGAGAGGGGAGGAATTCTTTACTTCTTTCTCTGGTTCCAACCATCGCTACTTAGCGCTTACCTCGCGCGTTGATTCAGCCTGGTCATTGATCCTATTACTTAATGAGCGTTCAGCTACGGCTGATGTAGCTGCTATCGGACGTGTTCAGTTCACAGTTGCCGCACTCACCCTATTCTTCCTTTTGCTCATTATCGCTTACCGGTCTCGATCGCTTAGTCGACCGGTGTCGGTTGCTGGTGCTGCACTTCAAAAAATCAGTACCGGCGATTTTGATGTGCATTTCCCTCCTTCCGCCGACGACGAAATGGGAGGGTTGCTCCGCAATGTGCAACTGACGGCAGATCGTCTCAAATGTTATCTCCGAGAGGTTACGTCTTTTGCTGTCACTGAAAAACAGATCGACACAGCAAAATCAATACAAAAAGACTTTCTCCTTGCCCAGCTCCCTTCCTCACCTGAGTACGACGTCGCTGCGTTTTCTCGGCCCGCTCTTCAAATCGGTGCTGATTGGTACGACATGATCGATACTGGTGAGTTTGCCATTTTTGTGGTTGCTGATGTCTGCGATAAAGGTGTTCCTTCAGCTCTTTATATGTCTGTTTTTAGAAGCCTTATTCGCTCGAAGTTGCTTGCTGGTTCCGCATCCTCTGCCGCCGATAGTGATCCTTCATCTCTTATTCGCAATGCTATTGAACAGACGAACTCATATATGGCAAGCAATCAGAATGACTCCATGATGTTCGCCACCGTTTTTATTGCTGCTGTCAGTAAGATGACAGGTGCCCTTAGCTTTCTTTGTGCTGGACATGAGTCTCCAGTGATCGCTTCTTCTCGTGACCTTTCGCTTTTAGACACTGTGAGCGGCCCAGCCATTGGTTTGTTCCCCGACGTTGCTTATACCGTCTTTACTCATCAATTAGAGCCTGGCGATACGCTCGTTGTTTACAGTGATGGCCTCATCGATGCCCGCGATCCCTCTGATCACGGTTGGGGTATTGATCGCTTGCGTGCTCTTCTGGGTGTTACACGAGTCAACTCAGCGCATCAGCTCCTCACAGCTATTGTTTCGTCTGTTGATGATTATATGAGTGGCAACGACCAATTCGACGACCTTACTGTCATGATCTTCCGTTGGCTTGGGCCAGCGACCCATGACTAACTTCCGTATTCATGTTGCACCCTTGAGGAAGTTCTTACTTGACTTTGTTGCTTTATAGTCTTTGCCTCGGATGGTGATTTCCAGGTCTTCTTCTTTCGCCAGAACTCTGATTCGTGCTAATGCGATCCCTTTATTGAGCTTTGGCGACCAACCTCCGCTCGTTACCTTGCCCACGATCTCTTTTCCGGTTTGACTCGCCACGACAACGTTGCATCCTGCCCGAGGGATTGCTTTCCCATCAACCGTCAGTGATATCAGGCAAGAGTCCACCCCCCCGCTTGTTGGTCCTCTAGCGTTTTCCTGCCAATAAATTCCTTTGGCATTTCTAGGTGTATCAACCAGCCCAGCCCCGATTCTAATGGGCTGGTTGTTTCATCCATGTCGCTGCCATACAGCAGCATCCCGGCTTCGAGTCTCAGCATGTCTCTGGCGCCTAGCTGTTGTGTCTATGTAAGAAATGCGAGCAAAATGCGGCGTGAGTAGCGTTGTTCAATTCTTGCAATGGGCTGGCCAGGCTGCGATCGATGCCTCCAACACCTCGTTTCAGGCACTTTCCGCTTGATGGCCCAACAGGGATCTGTGGCTGGCGGATGGTGCTCCGCAGCCTATGGATCACCAGGGGGCTCCCAGCAGTTCGATGCCGGACCAGTAATAGGGATTGGTGAGACCACGACCGACCCATCGCTGTTGCTCCTATGTTAGGCCACTGAGCATAACTTGACCTCCGGTGTGATGTGTGTAGTTGGTGTGAAACAGACTGGCAAACTCCTGTCTCGTTTAGCATTGATCAACTGATCACGAATTGCCGCGTCAAGGTCGAGTCGATGGGGTCTGACTGCGTGTTCTTGTGTGGAGTTTTTTCTTTCTCGATGCTGCTGTTTTTGCTCACGTTTAGCGAGTCGTACTTGCCTGGCTAACTTGTTGGCCGATGGGCGCTGATCAAGCTCTGCCAATTTGGCGAGGCTTGGTGGCCTTCTTGTCGGGTCGATGCCAGGATTGCGCCAGTGCTGATCACAGTCGATGTCAAATCGTGGACTGAGGACCTGGCTGTTGGGTTTTTTGGCGGTGTTGCTGGTTGTGCTGGGTCCTCGAAGCGCTCTTCTGGCCTCTGCGGCACAGGCCCGGGTAGCGGATGCTCAGACCAGCGTGGAGGTGATCGCGCCCAGTGGTATGGCAGTGATCCCTATCTTCGAGCAACCCTTCTACCCAGAGTTATTGGCTGCTTCTAATCGATGGGCCTACGCACCTCTCAGCCGAGTGGTCGGTGACAGCCCTCGCGAGACCCTGCTTAATTTTTATGCCGTGATGGCTCAGGTGAGTAACGAGCTTCGCGTTGTGGATCAAATGCGCGATCAGGAGAACGGGCTGTTTTGGAGCACCGCCGCGCGTGAGCATGTCTCCATCGCTGAGGAGCTCTTTTCGCTTGCTGTGCAAGCACTCGATTCCAGAATCTTTCCTGAAAGTGTGCGTGATGATATGGCTCAAGAGGCTGCTATTCAGCTGAAAGAGGTGCTCGATTATGTGCTCAGTCATAGCACTGTGCCTATCCAGATCCCAGACCAGGCTGGACTGAAGAGCCTCAATGAGCAACGCAGTAAAAGCAGTGAGTCCTGGACTCTCCCGCTTACCACAATCACGCTTTCCAACGAGATTATGGATGCGGACCTTTAGCCAGGTTTCTTGTTCTCTGGTACCACTGTTCGCCATGTCGGTCGGATGTATCGACATATCAGCGCTTATCCGGTGGTTGCTCAGCCCTTCGCTTCTCCGGGGCTCTATGAGAGATTTATTCTTACACCCGGCTTTCTTAGTCCTCCCTTGTGGTATGTGAAATTGCCAATTCATACCCGTAGCTTTTTGGAGATGGCCTGGGCTGGTCAGACGCTTTTTCAGGTTGTCTCTGCCATGGCTGTTTTGGTTATCTATGGCCTTGTGCTTGTGTACTTGCTTCAACGTCTTCTTCATACCTATCGCTACTGGCAGGCTGGGGGCGAACAAGTTCGATCTATCCCTCGTCGTTGGCAACAATATCACCGATCTTGGTATCGTGTCATACTTGTTTTCCCACTTCTTCCGCTCACTCGATTCAGTGATGTTGTTATCGACGACTATGTGAATCTAACGGGTTTGCCCTTGGTTGTTGTAACCTACATGCTCTTTGTTCTCTATTTTATCGCGGCTGGTTGCTTGTCTTTTTATTTGTTTGAAGCGTTTGGTTGCTCTATGTCTGAACGGCTTGTGCGCTGGCGTGGCGGTGGATCCGAGCTTCAGCTGCGTCGGGTGAGCAACCTCGTTATGCCGGTCTGCCGCGTGCTGGGCGGCTTGGTTGCAGTTGTGTTGATCTATCGCTTGTTGGTGGTGCTTGGTCTCCCCTTGACAACTGTGTTGGCTTTTTCGGCAGTTCCTGGTTTGGCGATTGGCTTGGGAGCTTCGAAGTTGCTTGGGAATCTCTTTGGTGGTCTGTCAATCCAGACCGATCGGCCTGTGCGGGTTGGAGAGTTTTGTCGGATTGGTGAAAATCTAGGTTTTGTCAGCAAGATCGGAATGCGTTCGCTAGGGCTCCAGACGCTTGAGAGCAGAGTGACCATTCCTAACGCCATCGTGGACGAGCAGACCATCGTGAATTTCTCTCGGCGTCAGAGTGGTGTTGATGCGCCTCCGACGCAGTCGCTATTGCTGCGTCTGGTTGTGACTCGAGGGTTTAATCCTGATCAGGTTGCAGACCTTCTTCATTTTGCTCGCTTGGCGGTGGTTGCGATTGAGGGCGTGCAGGGGCCTCTTGTGAGTGTTGAGGAGGAGTCTGGAGAAGGCTTGACCTTGCTCTGTCACTGTGAAGTTGCAGTGCAGTCTTGGGGTCAGTATATTGATGTGCGTGAGCGAATCTTGCTGCGCTTAGAAGAAGTTGCGGAGCAGATTCATCTATGTCAGCGGGAAATTGGTGTTAGTTATGACACCAATGTCGATCAGTTGGATCGCATTCCGGGTTTGATCCGTGAGTTGGTTGAACGAGATTCCCTCTTGAATCTTCGCTCCTGCCGATTGATGACTATTGCCGCCTTTAGTTATGAATATAGTTTCCGCTTCCATGCGCACCATGCCACGTTGAGTGCGGTGAAAGATGCGATCAATCGATTCAATCGGGATTTGCTCGCCTGTTTTGCGGCTGAAGGTATTGAAATCCCCTATCTCACCGCTGTTGAGATTCGTAAGCAGGCTTGATCGTCGTTTGGTTGGCTGATCAGGCCACTCAAGAGGGTGCGGAAATCGCCTTTTGGCATTCCACCCTTGAGCTCGCCGTGGATGGTGAACTCCCCTTCCGGATCGCTCACGACGAGGTAGGTAGGCCATCCCATGCCTTGCTTGTCGGGGTATTGGGCCAGGAGCACCCTGCGGTAGCGCCGGTAAGCCTCTGTGTCTTGCAGCATCACGCTCACGAAGCTGCAGCCCAGCTCTGTAGACACCGCGGCGTCGTAATGACTCATGCGGTGGCAGGTGCCGCAGTCTTCTGAGCTGAATTTGAGAACCGTGTAGCTCATGGCTTGGGCTTCACTGCCCAAAAGCTAGCGATCAGGTTTGGATCTGGCTTCGCCAGTAGAGCCGTCGTTCACACAGCTCCAGCTCTTGCTGGGAATCGAACACCAGACTGATCTGCTGGAAGGCATCCGCGCTGGTGCGGCAGCCGATGTGGAGGCGGAACGCTCCTTGAGGTAGCCATTCGGGCACAGAGCAGATCAAGCCATCCACGAAGGTTGCTGTGAGCGGGTGGATCGCGAACTGCTCTGCGCTGAAGGGTTCGCACGGTGTGGGTTGTTCTTGGGGGTAGACCTCCCGTTCACCAGGCCAAGCTTCCAGATCCCGCAGCAGTTCTTCAGGGGTTTGCTGGCGTCGTTCTGGATCCGGCTTGTCGGAATGGGCGCAACGAAAGCCAACTGCTCCGATCGCATCCAGGCTCCAGCCCTTCCGCTCAGCCTTGGGGTGCGATCCCCAGAGCAGCACCAGCATTGAGCGGGCGCCGCCGGTAAAAAGGTTCACTTCATGGCCGAAGCGTTCGGCCGTGGGGTCGACGCAGCGACTGGATTGCCCCCCGGCACCGCTGAACTGCCAGCAGTTCCCGCCGCTGTTGTAACCGGCTCGGCTCAGCGGCAGGGTGCGTCGTCCCTCCGGTGCAAACAGCAAGCCCCGGCCATCCCAGTTGCCGTGATCCGGATCGCTGAACCGGATGTGGTAGCAGGTGTCGTCAATGACGCGGCTGGGGTGCACGTAGTTCAGTGCTTCATTCCGCAGGTACCAGTAGCTGCGGCCCTTCCAGCGGCCCTCGAAGTTGAGGCGGTTCAACTCCCATTGGCGCTGCTGCTGATCCAACACACGCTTCTAAGGCTCTCCCTAGCCTCCATCTTCAGCGGAGTCTTGTCGATGCGGGTCACCATCGTGGGCTGCGGCTATGTGGGTGAGGCCCTGGCGCGACTGCTGGACGCTCAAGCGCAGTGCCAGCTCACCCTCACCACCACCCGGGAGCAGCGCCGCGCTGCGCTCCAACCCCTGGGCAACCGGGTGTTGGTGCTCAAGGCCAATGAGGCGCCTGCTTTGAAGCAGGCCTCAGCGCCGATAAAAGGGTCGCTTCACCACCAGGGCTGGCTCGCGTCGGCCGCGGATCTCCACCGCCAGGCCGGTTCCGAGTTTGGCGTGCTCGGCCGGCACGCTGGCCAGGGCGATGCCCGCCTCCAGGCAGGGGGACCAGCCACCGCTGGTGACCACGCCGATGGGGCTGCTGCCCGCCGGGGCATCGGCCGCATGCACCGGGTAGCCGTGGCGGGGGATCGCGCGCCCCTGGAGCTGGAGTCCCACCAGCCGCCGCGGGGCGCCGGTTTTGGTCTGTTGCTCCAGCACCTCGCGCCCAATGAAGGGCTTGGGCATCTCCAGGTGCACCAACCAGCCCAGCCCCACCTCCAGGGGGGTGGTGGTGGCGTCCATGTCCTGGCCGTAGAGATGCATCGCCGCCTCCAGCCGCAGCACATCCCGGGCCCCCAGGCCGCAGGGCTGCACGCCGCTTCCGAGGCAGTGGCGCCAGAGGGCCAGACCGGCCTCGGCATCCAGCAGCAGCTCGAAGCCGTCTTCCCCTGTGTAGCCGGTGCGGCCCACGAAGGCCTCACCGATGCCGCGTAGCTGCAGCGTGCGATGGCCGAATCGGGGCAGGCCCGCCAGGCTTTCGCCGCACAGTTGCTCCAGTCGTTCGGGGGCTTCGGGGCCCTGCAGGGCCAGCAGCACGCCGCCCCCCTTGAGGTCTTCCACGGCGATGCCAGCGGGCTCCAGCTGGCTGCGCAGCCAAGCCGTGTCTGCTTCGGCGCAGGCGGCGTTGATCACCAGCACCAGCTCATGGCTCTGCAGCTCGGCAGTCCAGCCCCGGTCGTAGACGATCAGGTCGTCACGGATCCCCCCCGCGTCGTTGAGCAGCACCGTGTAGCAGGCCTCGCCGGGGCCGATGCGGAACAGGTCGGTGGGCACCAGGCCCTGCAGGGCGTCCTTGGCTCCTGGCCCCAGCATCCGCAGCACCCCCATGTGGGAGATGTCGAACAGGCCGCAGCCCTGCCGCACGGCCCGGTGCTCCTCCAGCAGGCCGGCAAACTGCACTGCCATCTCCCAGCCGGCAAAGGGCACCAGCCGGCCCCCTGCCGCTTGAACGGCCCCATGCAGGGGCGTGCGCTGCAGGGGCTGCTGGGCGTCCATGGCGCTCGGGCGGTGGCCCGGATCCTATGGAGGGTGTTGCACCGATGGGCTTCCACATCGAGAAGAGATCCCGCAGCTTCGGGGCTTGCCCTGGTCGTTCGGTGTCAGCTTGATTACGTTGGGCGACCCCAGGGCCCCCGATGGGCAACCGTCCCTGCTGCCGCAGCTGCCGCCACTGCACCCTGCCGAACGGGGCGCAGTTGGGCTGGTGCCAGCTGCGCAAGCTGCCGATCCATGGGGAGCTGGCCTCCGAGCTCTGGTGTCACCACTGGACGGCGCGGCCGCCGCAGCTGCCCCTGGGCCCGGATGGCGGCAGCCTGGTGAGCGAATCGAGCAACCGGCAGCTGGCCCTGGCGGACGTGCTGGAAAGCTGAAGAAAGGCTGAAATTTGCCGCCAAGGCGGGCGCGCGGTGTTGCGGACTGCCGCGGCTGCGGAATAACGGTGACAAGCTGATCGTTCAGCAGAGCGGCAGGGGGCGCGTTTTCGATGGCCATCGGCACCACCAACAGCGTTTCCACGCCGATCGAGTTGATGGCCACCCAGGTGGACAGCGACACCGTGTCGTTCCCCACCGGGGCGGCGATCTTCAGCCGTGGCCAGTCGGCCGATGCCATTTATGGCGTGCGCCGCGGCATCGTGGAGGTGATCAACGCCGCCGGCGACAAGCTCTGCTACCGCTCCGGTGAGCTGTTCAGCTACGAGGATGTGGTCTGGAAGGACGGCGCCCACCGCTGCGACGCCGTGGCCCGCACCCCGGTTGAACTGGTGCGGCTGGATCGGCTGCGCTTCCTCAACCTGCTGCATAACCACCCCACCCTGGCGGTGCAGTTGATCGGGCAGCAGCACGAGCGCCTGCGTGAGCAGCGGGCCAGCGGCACCTGCGCTTACTGAGCGAGCGCGCTACCGATCCAGCAGGAACAGCAGGCTGCGCACCACCTTGGCCGCCAGCACGCTGCTGACGCCCGTGGGATCGAGCATGGGGGCCAGCTCCACCACGTCGGCGGCCACCAGGTTGTGATGGCGCAGCTCCTCCACCAGGGCGGCAAAGTCGCGCCAGAGGAAGCCGCCGGGCTCCGGTGTGCCGGTGCCCGCCATCACCGCCGGATCGAACCAATCCAGGTCGACGGTGAGATAGATCGGCTGGCCCCGCAGGGGCCGCAGCGCCTCGGCCATGCGCTCGATCGCCACCAGCCGGCCCGTCTGCCGCAGCTCGCTGAATTCTTCTCGCGTGCCGCTGCGGATGGCGATCTGCAGCAGCTGTTGGCTGGGCAACACCTCCAGGCAGCGGCGCATGGCGCAGGCATGGCTGTGCTGGGCCCCCAACCATGTGTGCCGCAGGTCGGCATGGGCATCCAGCTGCACCAGCACCAGGTCGGGATGCTGGGCCGCCACCGCCGCCACCACCGGTTCCGGAGCACCAAAGGGGATGTCGACGGCCCCCAGGTCGGCCACCGCGAGCGCGTCGAGGTCGCGGTCCAGCTGGGGGCAGTAGCTCTCCAGCCCGCTGCTCACCTCGCGGATGGCCGCTGGCCCGAAGCGGGTGCCGGGCCGAAAGGAGGTGGTGCCGTCGTAGGGCACGCCGAACAGGCCCACCCGGCAGCCGGCGGGGTCCCGCTGGCTGCCCATGTAGATGGCGCCGTCGCTGTCGAACAGGGAGAGGTCAGTCATGGTGGTTGATCTCAGCGGCTGAGGGCCCGTTCGATCGCGGCGGGCACGGCCTCGAAGGCACCCCGCTGCCAGCGGGGACTCCAGATCTCACAGCCATCGACGACGGCCGCGGCCCGGGAGGCATCCGGCTGCAGATAGCGACGGCCGTCGATGGCGGCGAAGGTCCAGCTCCACCAGCCGCTCGGGTACATCGGCACCCAGCCGTACAGCGGATCGGCGTGGCCGAACACCTGCCGCAGCAGCCGCACCGTGTCGAGGTGCACCTGGCGGAAGGCCTCCGGTGATTCGCTCTGGGTGGCAAACACCCCACCGGGCCGAAGGAT
>Ga0194124_10005309_pt1 | contig 12050 bp, 15 predicted proteins | sample TA2KigCas0mmetaG_FD_148605 | JGI IMG/M metagenome (GOLD analysis project Ga0194124, IMG submission 148605) | Freshwater microbial communities from Lake Tanganyika, Tanzania - TA2015031 Kigoma Deep Cast 0m | ecosystem: Environmental > Aquatic > Freshwater > Lake | place: Tanzania: Lake...
GCGCGTTGCAGTTTCTTTGAGGCACAATTTCTCGGAGACCCTATTTTTATGGGGTCGCGTTGGCGGTTGGCCTAACTGATCCGTTGGCGCTGGCAGTTGGTGCGCTATTGCTCGCTTAAAGCCGTTGCCCCTTAATGATGACAGCAAACAAAGCTGGGGGGATCGATATGCGCGGATCTTTTTGCGTAGTCATTTTGGCAACGCTGATGGTTGGCTGCACTAAAACCCAGCAGATTTATGCGCCTGACGGGCGCGTTGCCTACGCTCTGTCATGCGGTGGCGCGGCCCTATCCTGGAACTCTTGCCTGGAGCGCGCCGGGGAGATCTGCAAGGCGGCAGGGTATGACGTCATTGATCGGCGCGAAGCCCCCCGATTTGTCGCTAACCTAACGCCCACTGGTGGAATGGCAGGGACCACTAGTGACCGAAGCATGGTGATTGCATGCAGAAATACGGCAGCAGTCCCGTCGCCGGCTGGAACGGGTCAGCAGAACCGTGTGTTATCGGGGCGGACAGATGGTTGATTGTTAAACTTGTTCTCTTTGAAGCAGGCCGGAGTGATCAATCGATGAATTTTGAAGAAATTCTGTTTTTTGCGGTTTTCGCGGGCTTGGGCTTACTTCGGGTTGGAGTATTGCCATTCACGCTTGTTTTGACGATCGTGTCATTTATTACATTTATAACCGTCCACAAAGCATCTGGGCCATGGGGCATCATCGAACCGAAATTGAGTGCATCCCTGATTGCTACCTTTGCAATGGCGGTGATTTATTCACTAATTTACGCCGCGGGCGCTTTGATTGCGAAATCCTTGAAGAGCAGAAGCTAATTCTTGTTGATATGCGGCAAGTAAATTTATGTTTTTCTAAAATGTATCCGTAAAAGAGACGGAATGTCAGGTGACTTTTCATTTTGGCAGTGATGGCTCCGCCACTGCGGGGCTCCTAGGCGTAGTTTTATTGTCGCTTAAAACCCTTCAAAATCCAGGTCACCGTCAACCCCATTGTCAGAGCGGTCAAAGGTAGAGCGGTCATAGCCACTAGAGTCCAAAACGCCAGCTGAAACCGCACCTCAAGTTTTTCCTGACTTCTGTTTTGGGAGGACTCCTTTGCAAAGATAGGCGCCCATTGGTCGAGGTTAGCAACCGCCACCTCAGGCGGAATGAAAACTATTACATTATCGGGGAATGAAAGTTCTCTGTGGTTTGGAGCATTTACCCCTAAGGCGGGAGATAGCTCAGCGACTGTCATGTCTAGCCTGAGTATAAAAAACTTAGTCGGTAGGTAAGGATTAACAAAACTACTCCATATCGAAGCGAGCACAACGCCGCTCCATATGATACTTGCTGCGATCCAAATGCGGAGGAAACCACGTGCGAAATTCATATTGACCTCATCTTGAGCGACCCCAACCCGAATCAAGCCAAATAACAAATTCAAAATTGACACCAAGGTTAGCTAATTTATGGAATATAAAAACGATGATATAGAGGCCCATCCCTCCAACAATTAATAAAAAAACCCCTGCGTTTAAATTTAGAAGGAAATTAACAATCTTCATGGCGCCCACCCATGTCGCTCTCAGATCCCCGCTGGGGCATTCGAATATCTCACACATTAGTATCCGCGCGGAGAATGTTTCGGCTTCACCTAAATACAGCCACTGAATTCCCTGCCAAGCCCACACCACAAAAGAACCGCAGAGCATGAAAAAAATAATACCCCCAAAAAAATAGAGGAAGCGAGATTAAAAAACCGAATGCGCGCTTGCACAGTAATTTCAAAGTCGCAACCCTTCTTGGTGGCTACTGATCGTGGTGCGAAAGTAAAAACCGCCATTTGTTAGTATGTCAAATTTTCACACGCGAAGCGATAATCCTTATCGACGTTTATAGATCGTCATGATTGATGACCGACCGCACCTCCCGCCCCCGCAGCTTCAGCCGCTCATTAGCTAGGCGCAGGGCTTCAATATAACCCTCTGACACCTCAATTTTGTGGTCCACGCGATCACCATACCACCGCGGCGCCACTTTGGACGCGTACCAACGCCGTGCATCGAACGCCAACCGGTCCCGGGCTGGGTCACCGGAACCCCTCACGGCTTCGTCCAGGGCTTGCTGGGCTATGATGTGTGCCTGGGCAGCACGGGCGGCGGCGTACTTCTCATGGGCCTGGGGGCTCCGAGCCATATAGCGCCAGATTTCGTTCCAATGCGGCATCCCACTGTCGCGGGAAATCTTGATCAGGCTTTCCCCTTGGGTCAGCCTTTCCAGGAAAACGTCAAACAACCTATCCGTCATTGGGACATATTTGGTGCCAGCTGGCTTATCCAAATTAACCTTGGCGCTTTTGCCATCCAGCACCAGTGCCGGTGCTTCTCGCTTTCTAGCCATCATGCCATCCCATAATGTTCCGAGAGCCTATCAAGCGCTGCAATCAAACATTCGGCCGCCTTTTTAGTCTCCCAGCCCCGACACTTAGCCCGGCCTGACACTGTCCCGCGCGACAGAACGCACCACCCCACACATGGCTTGAGAAAATCACCGATGGCGCGCGAGGCGTCTCTGTAGCTTTGCGCCGCTTGTCGTGGTGTTCTGTTCTGAGGGGCCCTGTGCGGGTTTTTAGTGGGCTTAAATTGCTTTCCAGCTCCAGCCACTCCTTGCTGATAGTCGTACAAGTAGCGCACCGCTGCCGCGTATTGTGCTTCGGTGATCAGCCCCTTCCCAAGCAGCGTGTCAGGCGTCCATGCTTTACTCGGCATAATTCTTTTTATCCCTCGCCTCTCTGCCAGAAGTCGGCTTTAGCGCCGCGGAATCGTGGTCAATATTCTGACCCTTGAGATAAGATCTGATCTCGAATTTCATGGGGTCTATTTAACACCCCAGCTTCGGTGCAGGTAGCCAAATTCTCTATGGTGAGTGAAGCGTATCGCGGGAGTTACCCCATCCCTATAGCGGTCAGCAATGTAAATGCCATCTCGTTCGCAGGGCTCTGGAGCGCCGTTGGGTTGACTTGGTGTTTTAAGCTGTATGCCCGCACATCATTACCTAGGTTACCCATAGGGCCTTCGGAGGCGAACTGGGAGGCCATTGGCACCGCCCCCCACGGCCAAAAGCGGAGGCAACGCCTTTGGGTGCGTATCAAGCTTTTTGGATTGCCGATACGCGTAGTCGTTTCTCCCACCGAATGCCATTTTCAGTGGCGTCTTGAACAAAGTGAACATCGACAATATCGCCCTCTACGTAGGTCACCTCGCCTGACCTGCCCCCCAAGCGTCCCTCATTCATAACGAGAGTCTGGAATGGTGATAGTGGCTGGCACTGTCCTTCGCAAGCGCGCCGGGCGCCAGTCACGCGCGGCCGGATATGATGGGCGGCCCGTTGTTGTCTTGGATCCGGCTGATAATGCCACCTTGCATCCAAGCGCCCTGCTAATTGCAGATGCACTTCGCAAAATGGGCGCCACAGTTGATTTGCAGGTGATGGATTGGAGCACGCTTGTCCAACGTCAGGCGGATCGCGCGCCGCCAGGGCAAGGTGCGTGGAATCTGTTTGTTACCAATGCCACGCTTACGGGTATTGCCAATCCGCTATTGAACAATTTGGCACGCCATTGTGATCAGGCGTGGTTTGGTTAGCCCTGTGACCGCCGCGTTGGCGAATTGACCGATGCCTGGACCTTTGAGGCTGACCCTGCAAAGCGCCGAGATATCGTGAAACAGCTAGAAAAAACCCATCTTGAAATAGGCACGTTGATACCACTGGGGCAATACCGTGGTGTCATTGCGCATCGACGGTCTTTGCGCGGCGTATTGCCGGGACCCGCCTTATTTGACTGGAATATAGAAAAGGTATGAGCTGGTGCTGACATAGGAGTGATTGGCAGGTATTTGGGAATTATGATGATGAGACATCTTAAAGGGATCAGTGGGCAACGATATGGGGAGCGTCCCAAGAAACCGCAGCATTCCGGCAGCGTCAAAATGACCCGCCGATCTTTTCTTGCGACGCCTGTTTTGCTGGCCTCAAGGGCAGACGCTCAGCAGCCTTTCCCGGCACGCCCGATCAGGTTGTTGGTTGGCTCCGCCAGCGCCGGATCGCTCGATTTCGTTGGGCGACTCATTGCCAACGGTATGGCCGAAATTTTGGGCCAGCCAGTGGTTGTGGAAAATCGTGGCGGCGCACAGGGGGCCTTGGCCATGGAACCTGTGTTACGTGCGGCGCCGGATGGCCATACGCTCGTCATCAACAATATGGGCGCCCTGTTGGTAAACCCCTTGGTGCAGAATACGCCAAATGAGCAGCAGCCACTCGAGATTCTAGAGCCTATCGCACTTGTGGCTGATGTGCTTACCGTGCTGGTGACATCAAAGGATCGCCCATGGCGTAGCTTATCGGATTTGCTTTCTGCCGCGCGTGCAAATCCTGGCGGCTTGAGCTGGGGCCATCCCGGCGTTGGATCCAGCCCATGGCTTGCGGCACTTTTATTGAGCCAAATGGCAGATGTCCGCGCCATTGGCGTACCATATCGTGGTGGCGGCCCAGCGATGGTGGATTTATTGGCGGGTCGGCTTGATTTCATGTTCGCGACAACGCCGACCTGTTTTCCGCATATCCAGACCGGGGCGCTTCGTGCCATGGGCGTACCGCTACTTTCCCGCATGCCGCATTTACCGGATGTGCCTACCCTGGCGGAAGGCGGCGTCTCCGGCTTTGAGGTACGCAGCTGGTTCGGCGTGATGACCACAAAGGGAACTCCCCGCAGCGTGGTTGAAAGTTTGAACGCGGCAATCAAGCAAACGCTAGCTCAGCCCGGTGCAATTGCGCAGCTTGATAGTCAGGGCATTGCGCCATTGTATACTACACCCGAGGAATTCAGCCGTATCGGCAAGGCTGATCGCGTAAAATGGAGACCTATTGCCCAATTGGCCAATCGTGCCAGCCAATAGATCGCTACTTGCAATGCACTAACGCTGCCATCCCATCACGTTGAAATCCTCCTATCTAAAAGCTGCTGTGTTTATTGGGCGATGCTTTGCGGATCCGTGGCGTCCATAGCTTTCAAGGGATAGGCTTTAGGCGCGAGAGCCTTGATCACCTGCCTGTCAAGCTCTTTAAACGGCGGCATAAGACCGACCATCCCTTGTCGCCTGATTGTCAATCGCCCTAGGATCGCTGCACATGGTCCCAACAATGCGGAGAAACCTCATGCCGGATATCCAAACCCGAGTAACACGGCGTGCCATGTTGGCGGCCGCGCCGCTCACTCTCGCAGGCGTCAATGTCAGGGCACAGGCCGCTTGGACACCACAGCAACCCGTTCGTATCCTGATTGGTTACGCACCTGGCGGCGCCGTGGATATTCTTGTGCGTATTGTCGCTGAAGGGCTTCAACGGGTCCGCGGCGTAAGCGTAATCCCTGAAATCCGCAGCGGTGCTTACGGTTTCATTGCCGCGCAGGCAGCCGCCCGCGCCGCACCCGATGGCTATACCTTGGCGAGCGCCATTATGGGGATGATGTGCGTCGCGCCTGCCATCCCGGGCATTCCGATTCCGCTTGATCTTGACCGTGATCTCACGCCTGTTACCGCGCTCGCCGGTACGCCCATGGCGCTTGTCGCGCGCCCAGATGCGCCCTTCAATGATCTTGAAAGCCTTGCTGCATTTGCGCGTTCACGCAATGGGGCTGCAACCTATTCTTCGGCTGGCAATGGTTCCATCAACCATTTGGGGGGCGCCCTGATTGCTGGCGCACTTGGTGTACAAATGACGCATGTATCCTATCGCGGTGGTGCACCTGCTGCGTTGGATGTTTCGGCCGGCCGTATTGACATCATGATTGCCAATATAGCTGAAGTTGCGCCCGCTATTCGTGCGGGCCAATTAAAGGGCATCGGCGTGACCACCAGAGAGGCATCGCCGCTGATGCCTGAACTGTCGCCCCTTGCGGGTAGACTGCCTGCGCTTGAAATCAATAACTGGTTCGGCTTGGCTGGGCCTGCAGGCTTGCCAAAGGAAATCCGCGAAGGCCTTGCCGCCGCATTCGCAGCAACCTTGGCAGACCCTCAAACAGCGCGCACATTGGTGGAACGTGGTTTGCTGCCGCTTGGCGAAAGCGGCACAACCTTCGAAGAGCGCATCAAGCGTGATCGAGAAGCCTGGCGTCGCGTTGTGCAGGCCAATAATATTCGTGGCGATTGACGCCGTCTAAGGGCACAGTCTTCTCTTTATACTGGATCATAAATATGTCGGCGTCTCTCTCGCTTGGTATTGATATTGGCGGCACCTTCACTGACCTGGTTGTCCTTGACCCGAGTGATGGCCGGGCGATCATCTGGAAAGAAAGTACTACGCCTGACGATCCTGCGTGCGGGACCATGCTGGGACTTACGCGTCTCCTCAAGAAAGGCGATATAGCGCCGGCCTCCATTGGTCGCGTTGTTCATGCAACAACGCTTTTCACGAATGCCCTGATCGAAAGGAAAGGCGCGCCGACCGGGCTTTTGACGACAGCAGGCTTCGCGGACGTTCTTGAGATTGGCCGGGAACGTAAGTACGAACTCTATGATCTGTTTCTTGAAATGCCGAAGCCCTTGGTACCGCGGCCACTTCGCCGAGAGGTGCATGAGCGTTTGGCGCCAGATGGTCAGGTGGAAATACATCTTGATATCGAAGCCATGCTTCTCGAGGTTGCGTTTCTGGTGGAAGCCGGTATCACCAGCCTTGCCATTTGTTTTTTGCATTCCTACGCCAATCCAGTTCATGAAAGGATGGCGGCCGAGGCGATCGCAAAAAAATATCCAAAGCTTTCCATCACCCTGTCATCGGATATCGCCCCGGAAATTAGGGAATACCCGCGCTGCGTGACGGCCGTTGCAAATGCCTATGTGCGTCCAATTGCCGAAATCTATCTTGAGAATTTGGAAAAGGCGCTGAAGCAGGTAGGGATACCAGGGTCGCTTTTCCTCATGCTGTCCAATGGTGGCTTGACGCATGTGGCTGAAGCAAAGCGCGCACCGGTGCAGTTACTTGAAAGTGGCCCGGCCGCAGGTGCCCTTGCGGGGGCGTGGTTTGGGCGGCATGCGGGGCTTAATCGCGTCTTGGCTTTCGATATGGGCGGCACCACAGCCAAGCTTGCCTTGGTGGATGATGGCGAGCCGCTGGTTGCCTGGGGCTTTGAGGCCGCGCGCACCAAGCGTTTCCTGCGCGGCAGCGGCCTGCCCATTCAAATCGCCACAGTGGAATTGATTGAAATTGGCGCCGGCGGTGGTTCTATCGCTCGCCGCAGTGACTTGGGAACCCTGCATGTAGGGCCTGAGAGCGCAGGCGCTCAACCTGGGCCAGTTTGTTACGCCAGGGGTGGGCATGAGCCGACGGTGACAGATGGTGATTTATCCTTGGGGTATCTCAACGCCGATTTCTTCTTGGGCGGCGCGATGCGCATTAATCTTCCGGGTGCCGAGCAGGCCCTCGGATCGCTTTCCAGAAGCATGGGGCTGGACGATTTGCGCGGTGCCTTTGGTATTCATGATGTGGTGAATGAGAATATGGCGGGCGCCGCGCGTGTCGCGATTGCAGAGCGTGGCCGCGTTCCGCAAGACTACGCCTTGCTTGCCACAGGCGGTGCGGCGCCTGTGCATGCCTGGCATGTCGCGCGCAAACTTGGCGTCAGGCATGTGATCTGCCCACCAGGTGCAGGGGCTGGCAGCACTATTGGTATGCTGATGGCGCCCGCGCGTATTGACCGGGTTGCGTCCTTCAATATGCCGCTCGCGAGCACTGACCTTGCCGCGGCGGATGCAATTTTCTCCCAGTTGGAAAAGGATGGCATGGCCATCATTCGTGAAACCGGTGCTGAAATGGATAAAGCACGGCTGCGGCGGGTTGCCGATATGCGCTACATCGGGCAAGGCTTTGAGATAACCGTGGCGCTAGAAGCGTCATCAGATCAACAAGGAATACTTGCCGCCTTTGAAGCGGCCTACCGAAATTTATTTGGCCGCATACCACCAGGGGGCGCGGTTCAATTTGTCGCACTGCGCGTATCCGTGACGGCCCCAATGCCTGGCGCGGGGGGCAAGCTTCGTTTGGATCAGCAAAATACTGGGAAGGTAGCGCTGAAAGGTTATCGGGACGTCTATTTCGATGAACTCGGCGAAAGGCGCAGTACCCCTGTCTATGATCGTTATGCCCTTACACCCGGCATCAGCATTACGGGGCCCGCCGTATTCGAAGAAAACGAAAGTACCTTTATTGTGGGTCCAGGCGCGCGCATTTCGCTGCTGCCTGAAGGATCGATCATGGCGGAGTATGTATCATGAACGCAGAGACACCCCGCCAATTTGACGCTGTTGAGCTGGAGTTGCTCTGGCGCAGGCTTATTTCACTTGTGGATGAAGCCGCGGCGGCTTTGGTGCGAACAAGTTTTTCCACGCTGGTCCGGGAAAGCTATGATTTTTCCTGCATTGTTACAGATGCGGCGGGCCAAAGTCTGGTACAGGCAACCGAAAGCATTCCAAGCTTCATCGGAACGCTTCCAGAAACTGTCAAGCATTTCCTGAGATTCTTTCCACCGGAAACGCTTAAGCCAGGCGATGTTTTAGTTACCAATGATATCTGGCTCGGCACTGGGCATTTGCCCGACATCACCGTCGCAAAGCCAATCTTCCGCCATGGCAAGCTGATTGCCTTCAGCGCTTCAACCGCACATGCGCCGGATATTGGCGGCAAGATACGCAGCCCCGAACCGCGTGAAGTGTTTGAGGAAGGGTTGCAAATTCCACCCTTAAAGCTCATGCGTGCGGGTGAGGCTGATGAAACCCTTGTCGCAATCCTGCGCAAGAATGTGCGCACGCCAGAACAGACCATGGGTGATCTTTGGGCGCAGGTTGTTGCCCTGGATTTGATGGAAGAACGCCTTCATATCCTGATGGAGCAAGCAGGGCTTAATGATCTTGCGTCATTGGCTGCAGAAATCCATGTGCGTTGCGAAGCGGCAATGCGTTCCGCCATCGCTGCCTTGCCTGATGGTACCTATAAAAGCGAATTGCAGACCGATGGCCTTATGGACAAGCCTGTCACGCTGAAGCTTTCCTTGACGATTGAGGGTGATCGGATCATCGCGGATTATACCGGTACGGATGCGCAGGTGGATCGGGCCATCAATTGCGCGCTTTGCTATACCTACGCCATGACCATGTATGGCGTGAAGGTCTGCACCAGCCCAAATCTGCCGAATAATGAGGGTGCATGGCGGCCAATTTCCATGATCGTGCCTGATGGCTGTATCGTGAACCCAGTATTTCCTGCTTCCGGTGGCTCACGCATGCTGATCGGGCACTACCTTCCCATGCTGGTTTTCGGTTGCCTTGGGCAAATCGTGCCTGAACGTGTGATGGCGGCCTGCGGTTCCCCCATGTGGGGCATGAATCAATCGGGCGTGAATGCGCATGGCAAGCCCTACGCCAATATGTTTTTCTACAATGGTGGCATGGGCGCCAATATGCGCGGCGATGGCATATCCTGCCTTTCCTGGCCATCAAATGTTTCATCCACTGCCATCGAAATCACCGAACATATCGCGCCCTTGCGCGTTCACTACAAACGTTTGCGTCCCAATAGCGGCGGGCCCGGGCGGCATCGTGGTGGGCTTGGTCAGGAAATCGCGTTGGAAAGCAGATCAGAAACGCCCATTGCCGTTTCATTCCTTGCGGAGCGGACTATTTTTCCAGCCTTTGGCATTGAAGGCGGCAAGGCGGGTGCACCCGGCGTACTGCGCATCAATGGCGACAAGGTAGACCCAAAGAAGCAATATGTTCTGTCGCGTGGTGACACCGTTATTTTGGCAACACCAGGCGGTGGCGGGCATGGCGACCCTGATCAACGAAATAAGGTGGCGCGCGAGAGAGATATCCAGGCTGGATATATTTCTCGGTAGAGGAGAATCCGAAATTCGGACAACCAGTCTAAATCACTATGACGCGCGCCAATCAGCAATGAGAGAATAGCATCGCCCCAGGGTGTTTCCATCGTGCCCGCAAAACGCTGCCACCGTCGCTTTCAGTAATGAAAACATCGCTATTCTCATGCCCGCCGAAGCACACATTGGTGGTCGCCAAGCCGCGCGGTGAACGAATGCGAAGCAATGGCTCACCAAGCCGGGAGAAGATCCAAACACTCCCGATGCCAGCATGCGCAACCGCGATATTGCCTTCAACATCCATCGCTATACCATCAGGCCCAGCTAAGCCGCCTGACATGGCAATAAAACGACCAACACGAATAACGCCACCATCTTCCGTGATCGGCGCGCGCCAAATCGCGTTATCGCGCGTCGCAGCCACATAAAGCGTATGCGCATCTTCGGTCATAACAAGGCCATTTGGGCTTGGCACGTTGGAGATAAGCGCATCCGCCTGGGAAGCCCCAGCGCGCAGACGATAGACACGCCCGGCAGGGTCTTGCAGGCCAGTTTGCCCCCGATCCGTAAAGAATAAATCACCATTCTTGGCGAAAGTGCAGTCATTCACGCCGCGAAATCCCTCCCGTCTCGCCCTGGGCAAAAGGGGCGAAACTTCACCGGTTTCGGGGTTCAGGCGAAGCAGACCGCGCTTTGCATCGGTAATGGCAGCCCAACCATCACGGTGGAAGGCCAAGCCATTCGGTTCTCCATCATATTCTGCAACCACTGACCACTCACCAGCCGGCGTGACACGGAAAATACGCCCAAGGACAATATCGGTGAGCCAAAGATTTCCACGGCGATCGAAAGAAGGGCCTTCCAGAAAGGAATGTGGTGTGGCGCCGCCACGACCGTATAGCCATTCACTGCTAAGCTATGATATGCCCCAGACAATGAATTTAGCCGCAAAAATCGTGGGCCTATGCTGCCTAGTAATCATCGCGTCTGATTCATATGTTACGCCCATATCAGCGCAACCTGAAATTGTTGGAATTGCCAGCGTCATAGACGGCGATACGATTGAGATTCATAGGCAGCGCATTCGCCTGCACGGCATAGATGCGCCCGAGAGCTCATAGGAGTGCTTATCGTCGAATAGAACCCCCTGGCGCTGCGGACAGCGTGCCGCCTTGGTTCTGGCTGAGCGAATAGCGAATAGTTCCGTCAGATGCCGCCCCTTAGATCGGGACCGATATGGCCGTATCATCGCAACCTGCCTGAAGGGGAGCGAGGATATCTCCAGATGGATGGTTGCTAACGGCTGGGCGGTTGCCTTTCGGCGCTTCTCCTTGGATTACGCTGAAGATGAGGAGCGGGCGCGGCATGCCCGTCGTGGGCTCTGGGAGGGTACTTTTGAAATGCCCTGGGACTGGCGAGCGCGGCAGCGGGAGCGTTGAGCTTAAATGAAGCGCGGCGTGAATGGAGGTACGCCCATGCGCGCCTTCACCGAGGGAGTGCCCAAACCCGCCCATGAGGCCGTAACCAGCCTGATAGTGGCCGAAAGTTTCGGCCTTCCGTCAGCAGCGCTGACGCAAATTCATACGCAGCAGGTTACCCAAATTAGGGTCAGTGACGCGTTCCACCAAACGCTGCGCCCGGCCACAATCCTTCGCGTTCAGGGATGCATTAACCAAATTCGCGGTCCAGATCTGCACAGTGCTCGGGTCCGCAAAGTGCTGCATCTGGCGTTCAGTCGCATCCAGATCACCCCTCTGAAGATACCCGCCGGCTAAATTGGCGGCCCATATACTTTTCATGCTTGGATCGCTGAAGCCTGACAGGGCTTGTTCTGCCTTCCCAAGCTCTCCGCCGTTCAGCATTGCCATCATTTGATTGGCCAGCGCCACATCCTCCATCGGCCCCGCCAAGGCAGCACCGGAAAACATCGCCAGTGCGAATGCAACAGGCAAATGTTTTGAAATCGGCGCAGTATTTCTCTTCATCGGCATTTTGGTCGCTCCTCAAGACGCTTCGCAACGAGATGCTTGAGCCGTTGGTTCTCCTTCTCAAGCGCCTTGAGTTCTGCCAATTGCCCCTTGGCCATCCCGCCAAACTTCTTGCGCCAGATATAATAGGTTGCGTCACTGA
>Ga0194124_10005336_pt1 | contig 12011 bp, 10 predicted proteins | sample TA2KigCas0mmetaG_FD_148605 | JGI IMG/M metagenome (GOLD analysis project Ga0194124, IMG submission 148605) | Freshwater microbial communities from Lake Tanganyika, Tanzania - TA2015031 Kigoma Deep Cast 0m | ecosystem: Environmental > Aquatic > Freshwater > Lake | place: Tanzania: Lake...
CAGGATGTTTTAAACAACTAAGTACTTCTCCAACGACTACCCCCGCCAATGCGCCTTTTACAACTTCAATCTTTTCTGTGTTTTCAACTTCCAGTCCAATATTTGTTAAAATTTCAGCAAGCTCTTCTGGAGAATAAGAAAAGTCCACAAACTCTTTTAACCAATTGTAGGAAATTTTCATGTTTTGTTCCTAAATCAACAAAGGTAATCATATAATGAAGACCTTAAATAATATTGACTTCTCTTTCTAATACTATTCCAAAATTATTTTTAACATCTTCAATGATCTTTTCTGACAAATTCAAAATCTCTCGACCTGTACTTCCGCCGTGGTTTACCAGCACCAATGCTTGAAGCGCGTGTACGCCACAATTTCCCATTTTTTTACCCTTCCAACCGCATTTCTCAATGAGCCATCCCGCTGCTATTTTGGCGTATTCAATACCTGCAGGGTAGTGGGGGACGTCCGGATATGTCTCTAAAATATTGTCCAGCAGAGATTTTTCAATGACAGGGTTTTTAAAAAATGAACCGGCATTTCCAATCTTACTTGGATCAGGCAGTTTTGAAGATCTAATAGAAATAACAGCATTACTTATATCTCGAATAGTCGGATGTGTTACCTTCATTTTTTCGAGCTCTGACTCAATAGCACCGTAGGATGAATTTACTTTACCAATTTTCGATAACTTTAATGAAACGGATGTTATGATATATTGATTTTTCAAGGTGTTTTTGAATATGCTTTCTCTGTAACCAAACTTGCAATCTTGAGCATCAAATAAATGTTTTTCTCCTGTTGGGATATGAAAAGCCTCCAATCGGTGAAAAACATCTTTTATTTCCACACCATAGGCTCCTATATTTTGCATCGGACTTGCGCCCACACTTCCAGGAATTAAGGAGAGATTTTCAATGCCCGCATAATTTTTATCCACCATTGCCAGCACGAACGAGTGCCAATTTTCACCGGCCCCACATTTCACCACCACATGGCTTTCTGTTTCAGAAATGAGCTCAATTCCCGAGAATTCATTTTTTAATACGATACCGTTAAAATCTGTGGTTAATAAAATATTGCTTCCTCCACCGAGAATGAGAATCTCTTTCGACTCTTTTTGTTTTAAAATATCGTCAAGCTCCTCATGCGACGTAAATGTCGCAAACTCCTTACATGTCGACGATATGCAAAAAGTATTATAGCTTTTTAGATTGACAGATTTTTTAATCATACACGAATTTAGTGTCTGTCAACGGATGTAAAACGCAGTTTTTCAACATTTTTCAATAGGAAAAGGTTAATAGTCTCCAAATTAACCGAAATCTTACTTCTCGATAGGAATAAATTTAATCCGTATTGTTATGAAATGTTCCTCGAGTAAAAAGAAGCAAAAACGGAGCTCTTTTGCCGAAAGCATTAAGTCCTTGCGCTAAAGATGTGTAGGTGTTTAATAATCCATAACTGATAGAAGATTCATAATAAGCATCTTTTGATGGACCGATTTCAAGGTGAGTAGAAACATAAATTTGATTATGTGACCTTGCGTAAAGCTATTGATAAGAATATAATCTGCTAATTTGTGATACTGATTTTTGCTTGTAAATATTCGCTTAATTTAAAATGTCCAGTTTTTCAACGTTCAAAAGATAATCGGGTCGAAAAATCTTGGACTTTTATTAAAAAAAAAATAATTACATTACAATTTGATATAACTATTTTTGTTTTTTGGATTATATATCAATAAAAAAATCATGTCATTAAAAAGAATTACATTTTCCTTCTTTATCCTAAATGTTTTATTCGTAAGTGGTCAAAGTCAGGGAAATAAAGTGAGCGAAGTCTTAAGTAACATTAGCAGATATTATGTTGATTCGGTCAATCAAAAAATAATAACTGAAGCCGCCATTGTTGCAATGCTCGAAAAATTAGATCCACATTCTTCTTACATTCCTATGGAAGAATTGATGGAGGCGCAGACATCCATCAACGGGAGCTTCTTTGGAGTGGGTATTCGATTTCAAATTATCAAGGACACGCTCAATGTTGTCGCAACTATTCCCGGAGGCCCATGTGAAAAACTTGGTGTCTTACCTGGTGATAAAATTTTGGAAGTTGAAGGAAAAAATATAGCCGGAATTGGATTGAAAAACGATGAAGTTCGCTCTAAATTAATGGGAGAATTGGGAACCAAGGTTACTATTTCAATCTTGAGGAGAGGTCAAAAAGAGTTACTTTTTTTCACCGTAACGAGGGATAAAATTCCTGTTCACTCGGTGGATACCTACTACATGCTTGACACAGAGATAGGTTATATCAAATTAAATGCATTTTCAAAAACAACCGTTCAGGAGGTTCAAGATGCTCTTGTAAAGCTCAAAGCGCAGGGTATGAAAAGCTTGATTTTTGACTTACAAGGAAATGGAGGGGGCCTGCTCGATGCAGCACATCGATTAGCAGATGAGTTTTTATCAGGAGATAAACTCATAGTTTACTCTAAAGGCAGAGCCTATCCAAGAGAGGATAGAAAAGCGTATAAATCGGGTCTATTTGAGAAGGGACGTTTAGTGATTTTAACAGATGAATATGCTGCATCTGCAAGTGAAATTCTATCCGGAGCCATACAAGATTGGGACAGGGGGCTTGTTGTGGGGCGCAGAACTTTTGGAAAAGGGTTAGTTCAACGCCCAATGGGCCTAAGCGACGGCTCGGAAATAAGACTGACCGTTGCCCGTTATTACACTCCTTCGGGTCGCTTTATTCAAAAGCCTTACGATGATCCCGAGGTCTATAAAAAAGATATTACACAGCGCTTTTTGAATGGTGAGTTTACAAATGCGGACTCCATAAAATTACCTGATTCTTTGAAATTTTATACCCTTACTAAAAACAGGCTGGTTTATGCCGGGGGAGGTATTATGCCAGATGTATTTGTACCGCTGGATACCTCTGCTATAACCAAATATTACAGTACTCTTGTTCAATCTGGACTTATCAATACGTTTTGTTTTCATTACGTTAACGAAAATAGAGAGCAACTGAAATCGAAATTCTCAACATTTTCTGAATTCAAACAAAAATTTATTTGTGATGAATATTTCATGAAGTTGTTTTTTGATTTTGTAAATAAAGAAAAATCAGATATTCAATTGAATGAAGAAGAGTATATGGTGAGTGAAAAACTATTGAAATTAAGACTAAAATCTTTAGTTGCACAGGATTTATTCTCATTGAGCGAAATGTATGAAATTTTCAATGAGGATAATGAAATTTTACAAAAAGCTTTCTACCTGATCAAGTCAAAAGATTACGATAAGTTTGGTCTGTAATGATGAGGCGAGTTGTTATAACAGGAATGGGCGCACTCACGCCGATTGGTAACTCAGTAGCATCTTTCGCTAACGGTTTGTTAAATGGGCTGAGCGGCGCTGGCAACATAACACGTTTTGATACCTCGAACTTCAAAGTTTCTTTCGCCTGCGAATTAAAAAATTATCGACCTTTAGATTATTTCGACACGAAGGAACTTAGGAAGTTTGATTTATTTTCCCAATATGCTTTGGTTTCGGTTGAGGAGGCCGTTAAACAAGCAGACTTAGATTTTGAAAAATTAGATCGTGACAGGGTAGGCGTTATTTGGGGCTCAGGTAACGGGGGGGTTCAATCGTTTTATGACCAGGTAATGGAATATGCTCAAGGTGGTGGCATACCACGCTTCACTCCTTATTTTATTCCAAGAATTTTGGTAGATATTGCATCGGGAATTATCTCCATAAAATATGGTCTGAGAGGAGTAAATTTTTGTCCAGTTTCTGCTTGTGCAACTTCGAATACCGCATTGATCGAAGCATTTAATTACATTAGATGGAATAAAGCGGATGTTATAATTTCTGGGGGATCCGAAGCTCCAATAAATCCTTCAGTAATTGGCGGGTTTTCCTCTGCAAGAGCTTTGTCAACAAGAAATGAAAGCCCTGAGACTGCCTCTCGTCCCTTCGATCCAACACGGGATGGTTTTGTTATCGGTGAGGGTGCTGGGGCTCTAGTTCTTGAAGAATTGTCGCATGCTAAAAGAAGGGGTGCGATTATTTTAGCCGAAATTGTGGGTGGAGGTATGGCCGCTGAGGCCTATCATTTAACAGGAACCCATCCTGAAGGAACTGGGGCAGTTTTAGGAATGAACCTGGCACTTAATGAAGCCAAAATCACTCCGAATCAAGTTTCGTGCATCAATATGCACGCTACTTCCACTCCTTTAGGTGATATCTCAGAACTGAATGCCGTAGCCTCACTTTTTAATGGGGTAAATGATCTCTCCCTATCCGCAACAAAATCAATGACCGGGCATTTGTTGGGTGCCGCAGGTGCAATCGAAGCCATTGCATCTGTTATTTCAATTCAGGAGCAATGTGCTCTTCCAACGATAAATACAACCTCCATAGATGGGGCTTTTGAGTTTTTTGATTTTCCCTTGTCAAAGCCCCAAAAAAAAGAGATTAATTATGTTATGAGTAACACCTTTGGTTTTGGTGGCCATATAGCGTCTATTTTACTAAAAAAATGGGATAAAACTATCGAGGCGTAATATAACCTTGTTGACTATTTTTTAAATCAAAGACCCAAGTCAAGTTTCCAATAAAATGACTTCCTGTGAAGCCGAGGTTAGGGTATAAACTTTTTGGAAAATATACGCGATTTCGTTCAAGGCCTTTAATTGCTGATTGAGGTGCGATTCCATCTTGGAGACATTCTTCTATATTTTCGTTGGAACCATAATGCCATACTTCTTTCCATTCGTTCGGATTTACTCTGCCTGCAGAAGGATTCTCAGGAGTAAAAATGTAATAACCTCCAAAGTTTATTTTTCCGCGTATAGCATCAACAATCCCCTGAGAATAGGCAAACCCCATGCTATGACAAACTATATAAAGTGTATCTTTGGATTGCGAATTATTATTTATCATAAGCTGTGCTAAATTCTTGCCTGCGATGACTCCACTTTTTCTTCGGGCTTCAAATCCAGGATAATTGACCTCTGAAGGAAGAAGTTCCCGAGTTTTTTTTTCTCCGACATTGCTTAATGAAACGTACTGACACGAATGGTTATTTAAATCTGCACAAACAAGAGGATAATTTAAAGCAGCAAAGTAAAAATAAGATAGATCTCCTAAATTGTTGATTAAAGAAATATTGAATGGAATTTTTGTAATCCCATAGTTCGATGTTTTAATTGGATGGTGGCCATCTGCATAAAACACCCTAGAAGGTTGTAGTTTTGATATAAAACGTTCATCAAACCGATCCCATTTATTCCAATAGTCATGGATGTCAAATCTGTATATTTTGTCGTTTGTTTGTTCTATTTCTATTTTATTTCTGAGTATTCTACCAAGCATCACGGAGCGGGAAAATTGATCTACGGATAGAAAAGGAGAACGATAACCATTGACGAATAAAACGACTCTTCTTCCAGGTTTTTCATTTGAAAATTCAGTTGAATAAATTTCTTTTCCCATGAAATTAAATATTCTTTCAGATATCACTTCATTTTTTTCATTGATGCGTTCAATTTTAACGTAGTGATTTAGCACATGCTGAACCAAAGTTTCATTTCTGAAAGTCAATTTAGAAGTTCCCTTCCTAAATGATAATTTATTTTGGTGGTCTACTTGAAAAATTAAAACGGGTTCCTCGCGTTGGATATACCACTCGTCTTTCCTTTTTTTGAAAATTTGAGATCCCAAAGTTAGGGTCGTATCATTTTCGAATAGTAGTTTGTCCTGAATTTTAGACATAATACTCGAAGTATCTATAGCGCTGGAAAACTCGTCAATTTTTGTTTCTAACACATAATATTTATTGTAATAATTGTTGATTAGATAAAAATTGAATCCACAAGCGAAAATTGAGAAAACGAGCACTAAAATACGCATCATCCAAGCACCAATTTTTATCGACCAATTTTTATTTTTTGAAAACCTTTTTATAATGCGGAAGACGATAAAGAGTGCTGCCAATGTTAATATCAAAACTGAGATATGTGCGGGACAAATTTTTATATCCTTGATTATTGTAAAGGGTTTGAAAAACCAATTGTCATGATTCAAATATTTTATCCCATAATTTTGTTTTTCCACTCTTTTTATATGTTCTAGTGGATTTAGAGAATCATATCTAATATTTCCATTTTCATCCTCTTCCCAAAGATAATAAGCAGTAAGACCTGATTCCTCATGACTTTTGTAAGCCCAATAATCCATCGAATAAATTACGTTAGACAAGCGAAGCTTATTAATTGCACTACTATCTGTAATACATGGTGAACTACCCGGTTCGTGATCGATACCTAGGCTTCCCGCAGTGCAAGCTAAGATTAGATTATCTCCTTTTATGCAACTATCGTAAAACGCAAAGCCGAAAGAAGGAAATGATCTAAAATTTGGACTCTTGGTAAATGTTGGGAGACAAAAAATTGTTAACGTGTTGGAGCTGTCCGTTTGATGATTAGATTGATATGACTCAATAAGAGACAGCATCAAAAAATTGGGTTCCTCTGATTCTGTTAGTCGTGGTATTTTTAGTAAATCAACCTTTAGTTTTTCCTGTGAAAAAATTTTGAGTCGGATTCCAGCCGGTTTGTAATATTCTTCTACCCTTGAAATGTCAGCAACGTTCGGCTTAGAGTTGATTCCCACTAACCTAACGTTAATCAATCTGTCAACCGGTTGTTGTGAGAATCCTTTGAAGGCGAAAAAAGAAAGCGTTATTAGGAGGCTTGATGTCCTCAAACAGCTCATCTTGGAAAACTTGCTAAAGGTGCATGAAAATTTTCTTTGCCAATAATTCATCTTCGGATTCTCTGTAGTCTGGGTCATCAACGCAACAATCTACAGGACAAACCGCTGCACATTGAGGTTCATCATGAAATCCAACACATTCTGTGCATTTGTCATGCGTTATGTAATAAACATCCATACTCACAGGATCGTGGGGGTGATCCGCAAAAAGCTCGTTACCATCCAATGTTGAGATAATTCCTTTCAAGGAGGTTCCGTCAGAGTATTTCCACTCAGCACCACCTTCGTAAATGGCGTTGTTCGGACACTCAGGCTCACAAGCTCCGCAATTTATGCACTCGTCGGTGATCATTATCGCCATTTCAAAATTTTTTACAAATATAGCAACGCTAATTCACTTTTTTTGTTCAAAAAGTCGTTTTTTTGAGGTTAATTATGACAACTACTCAACAAATTTTCGCCTGGTGTCAACTTGGAAGGTTACTAAAAGCCCACGCCAAAAGCTTAGAATGGCATACAGATATTGACTTTATATCTGAGCAGCAGTACATTTCTTTCGAGAAAACTATCGAAAAAACTTTTCATAGAAATGGTTGGTTCGAGCAAAACGAAGTGAGAAATGCATTGTTGGAAATTTCTGATTGGTTGACTGAGACGAATTTGGAAAATTGGCAATCGAATTACAAAACAGTGATACAAAAAAATATGACAGTGGCCATAATCATGGCTGGCAACATTCCATTAGTTGGATTTCACGACCTTATATGTGTGCTTTTTTCCGGTTTCAAGGCAAAGATAAAATTGAGCTCAGAAGATGATCTATTGATTCCGGAAGTAATAAATTATCTAACCAGTATAGCTCCTTTTTATGCCAATCGAGTAAGTTTTTCTGATAGAAAAATTGGAGATTTTGATGCAATTATTGCCACGGGTGATACGCTTTCAAACAAAACATTTCAAACCTATTTTTCTATGAAACCGCACCTTTTTAGAGGACATAGAACTTCTGTTGCAGCATTAACAGGCGATGAAACTGCAGAGGAATTAAAATTTCTTGGTCAAGATGTGTTTCAATATTATGGGCGAGGGTGCAGAAATGTTACACATTTATGTGTGCCTGTTGGTTATGATTTCTCTCATTTTTTTCAAGGAATCGTTTCTTATTCGAATGTTATTCAAAATAAAAAGTACGGTAACAACTATGACTATTCTAAAGCCATCCACCTGATGAATGGAGAGAAGCTATTGGATAATAATTTTATGCTGCTAAAAAACTCAGAAGACTTAAATCCACCAATAGCCATGCTGTATTATCATGAGTATTCTTCGAAAGAAGCCTTAGAAAAATACCTGGAAGAGAAGGCTCCTGAAATCCAATGTATTGTGGGAAGGTCCTATCTGCCTTTTGGGGCCGCTCAAAAACCAAAAATAGATGACTATGCGGATAATTTCGATACGATGAAGTGGCTTATAAGTCTTGCCTGATAATTTCCTATCTTTGTACGTGTCATTTTTTAACAAATTTATGATCAACTATAAAACGTTAGAGGAGATAACAATTATGCGGGAGGCTGCTCAAATTGTAAGCAGAACTTTGGGCTTGATTGCAAAGGATATAAAACCAGGAAATACGCCACAACAACTGGATAGAAAAGCAGAGGAATACATACGTTCACAAAATGCTATACCTGGATTTTTAGGGCTATATGGTTGTCCAAGTACCTTGTTGGTTTCAGTAAATGAACAGGTGGTTCACGGCCTACCTACGAATCGCCCGTTTCAAGAAGGGGATATTGTGTCCGTAGATTGTGGTTCGCTTTACAAAGGTTATTACGGCGATCACGCCTACACATTTGAAGTTGGTGAGGTAGCACCTGAGGTTAAAAATCTTCTCAAGGTTACAAAAGAGTGCCTGTATTTAGGCATAGAGCAATGCACTACATCTCATAGAATTGAAGATATTGGCTGGGCGATTCAAAATCACGCTGAAAGAAATGGTTTCGGCGTCGTTCGAGACCTGGTTGGACACGGTTTAGGCAAGAGTTTACACGAAGAACCGCAAGTACCAAATTTTGGAAGAAGAGGAAGAGGTAAAAAAATACAAAATGGTTTGACTCTTGCCATTGAACCAATGATTAACATGGGAACAGAAAAGGTAATGACGCTCAAGGACAATTGGACAATAGTTACCGCTGATGGAAAACCAAGTGCTCACTTTGAACATAATATTGCTGTTGTCGATGACCAACCAACTGTTTTATCCACGTTTGATTACATTTACGAGTCGCTGAAATTATGACAAAAGAGGCTAGGGTAACCTTTTTAGCTTTACTATCTGTTGGCTTGTACACTCTTTCTTGCTTCATATCATATCTAAAAGTTATTTTTCCATATCCGCTTTTTGGTCCCATACTTTGGATAGTAACCCTTTCGACATTCATAATTCAATTAAAACAAAAAACACTTAAAGAATATAAATTTGGAGCTATTTTTTTTCTTTTATACATCCATCTGAAACTGTTCAGCAACCCCTTTGTTTTGAGTTTCTTTCTGCACAACAATGAAATGGAGGCATACTTTGAAAATCCTTACCTGAACTTGAGTAAGTTACTTGCATACATTGTTTTATCACTTTCCTTGTTGTGTTGGTTCGCCTCAAAAACAAAAAGAAAATTTGTCTGGGTGCTAACCGTACTTATTTTAGCGCTAATTATTCAATTGATTGATGATTCATATGCCCATTTATGGTTCTGCCCCTTAATTGTAATTCCTTTCTATCTTGTAAAACCGGAAAATCCCTGGAAAAATGTCATTTTGATTCATTCCATATTCGATTTAATTACCTTGTTCTATATGCCGAGGTAATTGATATGATTGCGAATATCTCTCAAGGCTGACTGCAGCTTGGTTGAAACTTTATTCATAAACAACTCTTCCCAATTCTTAATGCCTTCAATTTGAATGAGCCGTTTTATCGCAACCCACTCCATGTCCTCGATTTGATTTATGGAGGTGGGAGATTTTAAATGATCGCTTGGCATCAATTGACTCCACTTGAATATCCAACTGGTATTCAAATGCATGTATGAATTACAGGCATCTTCTAATTGCTTGAAATCTACAGCACCCGAAATCATAAGTAAAAGACGCTGTTTTTCTTTTAAGAAGCTTTCGATCAACAGTTCGGGAGAGACGGCATTCAGCCCTGTATTTGAGTTAGTTGAATCGGCTAAGACAGGTTCCAATAGGCGATACGAACAAGTTTCTTTAAAGCGCTGAACTTCAGAAATATATTTTTTAAATAATTTGGGGTGAAAAGGCTTCTGTATAATCTTTTGTTTTAGAGAAAACAATGTGAGTTCTTTTTTCTCCGCTAACTCGGTAATCGATTGACAGCCGAATATAGCTAAGACTTCCTTTTCATTCATTTAACTTGCTTCTTTCGCATCCTTATATTGAGCATTTCAACGAGTAAGGCATATACAAGGGCAAAATAAATATACCCTTTCGGAAATTCTTGTCCAAAGCCCTCTGCAATCAAAAGTATTCCAATAGAAACTAAAAAACTTAATGCAATCATCTTAATTGTTGGATAATCATGGATGAAATCACCAATTTGCTTAGCAAATAATAACATAATAACCATTGAAAAAATAATCGATAGTACAAGTATCGCTAATGGACTGTGCGAAACCTCATTTTCTAGGCCATTAGTCATTCCAATAGCTGAAATAATGCTGTCGAAGCTGAAAACAATGTCAATCAGTATAATTTGAGTAATAATAGCAGGTAATTTACCCTTTGTTTTATGTGATTGTTCTTGTTCTCCTGCCACGCTTTTGTGCATTTCTGCAATGCTTTTGTATAGAAGAAATAAACCACCGATGATTAAAATCAAACTTTGCCCAGAAAAGTCAAAGGTTCCTATAGAAAATAAGGGTTCAACAAGGTGCATGATGTAGGAAATAGTCCCTAACAAAGCAAGTCTAAAGATTAAAGCGATGGATAAGCCTAAGTTGCGTGCTTTACGCTTTTCTTTTGGATTTAGGTGATCTGTTACAATACTTATGAAAATGATGTTGTCAATTCCTAAAACAATCTCTAGCAAGGATAGAATTAGTAAATAGAACCAACCTTGCCAAGTTGTGAAAATATCAAAAAAGTCCTGAGTCATCTCATTGATTGTAGAAAGTTAGAAAAAATAGTTGAATTTGAATTTCGATCCGTAATAATCTCCAAAAATTGAAAGGTTGATTCTTTAAAAGATAAAAAATTGCTAAGTGTATCGTCGAGGAGCTCTTCATTGTTAATTTGAAATCCATTTTTCGAAAAAGCAGATATTATTGGGATAACCTGTTGATTGTGCGTTGCTTCAAAATATTCAGAATTCTTATTTGAATCTTTTGCCCCTTCAATCATTCTAAAGATTCCTCCACCTGCATTATTAATAATTAATACTCTCAAATTTGTTGGGAAATTCTTTATCCAAAGCGCATTATGGTCATAAATAAATGAAATGTCGCCGCAAATAAATAAATGGTTTTTGGAAGGACAGGCAACGGAAGCCCCTACTGCTGTGCTAAATGAACCATCTATTCCACTGGTGCCTCTGTTTGAATAATAATCGCATCCCTTTATCATGTCAAATAATTGCATGTAGCGAACAACAGAACTGTTTCCCAGATGTATAACAGTATTTTCTTGAATTAATTGATGAATGAGGTAAAAACAATACAAATCATTTAATCCTCTGAATGATGGGGCAATACTGTCAATCTTGTCTTTCGCCAGTAAATCTAATTGTTTCCACTTCCCAAAAAAATTTGTTGTCTTATTCGATCCAATATCATTGAATTGGTTGAAAAAAGACAATGGGTCCATAGATACCAAAATGGATAAATGCTGGAATGTATCTTGTACCATTGTTTCCTCAGAAACACGGATAACTTCGAGCTCAGGAATATTTCTCAAGAAAGCCTTGATCCCTTTCGAAACTATTGCGTCTCCAATATGAATGACTACTTCCGGACGATACTCTTGCTCCCTATTAATCATATTTAGAGTTCTATCCAAACAAGAGATAAAAAGATCATTTTGTAAATTTGAAGTATGTTCGGATAATATCACCGCTCCTGTGCGTGAAGAAAAGTCGGTTAATTTAGAAATTAATGCATGTTGAACGTTTAATTGACCGCAAATAACCATAATTTTTTTTG
>Ga0194124_10005342_pt1 | contig 12006 bp, 6 predicted proteins | sample TA2KigCas0mmetaG_FD_148605 | JGI IMG/M metagenome (GOLD analysis project Ga0194124, IMG submission 148605) | Freshwater microbial communities from Lake Tanganyika, Tanzania - TA2015031 Kigoma Deep Cast 0m | ecosystem: Environmental > Aquatic > Freshwater > Lake | place: Tanzania: Lake Tanganyika...
TGGGATCAAGTATCTCGCTTGGCCCTGAAAGGCCGACATCGATGAGGGAGAGTTGCTGTCTGCAAATTGTCATTCGACGCACGGTACGGCACGGGTGTTCGTCGAAGGACAGGACGCCCGTTGTGGCCTATCGAAACCGCTGCAGCCTTGTCCTGATTCGTCTGTCGCTGTCGTGCTCCATCAACGTAATGACCGAATAGCCGAGCCTGCGCAGCTGATCGGACTTACGGCGGTCGCGGCGGCGATTGTTAGCAATCTTCAGCCGCCACCACCGGCGATTGCGTTTCGGTTCGATGTAGCAGCGTGGACAGCCGTGCCAAAAGCAGCCGTGGACGAAGACGGCGATGTTGTGGTCGGGGAGCACGAGGTCGGGTCTCCCAGGCAGACCCGTGGTTCTCGCTGTGTGTCGGACGCCCATCTGCCGCACGATTCTGCGTACGCGTAGCTCAGGTTTCGTCCCCCTGGTCTGGACACGACGCATCCGCTCCGACACCTCCGGAGTTGGCTTGAGCGGCCGAGACGCGCGTGCCATAGCCCCAAGGTATACCTCGAAGTGACGACCAGTTCACTACTTCGTCGGGGTCGCGAAGCCCATTCGTCGCGAAGCGCGAGAGAACTTCAAAGCAATGAGCTTTTCAATAATCTCGCCGGACTCTTCGTATAGTTCCTCGACGGCATCGCTGATTGGTGTCAGGTCTGGTTGGTATCGGTAATTCTGTATGAAGAGCTCAAGTCGCTTCTCCCTTGCCACTGCGTGGCCCTCATCAATTTTTCTGAGGTACACCCTCCAGTCCTCATCCGCCTTCTTGCTATTGCAGTCCTTGCAAACTGGAACTATGTTTCCCCACGCGTGTAGCCCAAGCTTGGATTTGTTGATTGGTACGAGGTGATCCTGTTCGAGATTATGTTCAGCGCCATCCGCCCCACAGAGGCAGCACTGATTTGCGAAGAACTTTCGAACTTCAGGAAAGTGCTTTTTCTTGGAGTATTTCTCGAATCCTCGCTCGTCGTCGTACGCGACTCCGATTCGCTCAAGAATTATCCGTACTGCGGTATTTGAGATGTCCGATTTTGATCGCGGCACTAGCTGGTCCTCGCGTCCGGTTGTTCAATGATGAACACCGTGGTTCCGATGCCAGCTCGCATCACGTTCTGGTGCAGGTAGCCGCCTGCGATTGCCACACGTGAACCAATGGGAACTGCCGGCTTGTGTCCGAGAACTGTGACGTACTCGGGTTCGCCAGCTCGAACCTTCTCTCGACGAACCGTGAACGCCGCGTACTTCGGGACTGCTTCAACCGTGCCGATAAAGTCGTCCCTTTGGCGCTCGTCATCTTGAAGAGTCCAATACGCTGCACAAATCACTCGGTAGTTGCAGTAGCTGCATGCGTCGGTGTTGGGTTGTGCATTTCGTGTGAATCCCTCTTCTTCCGCAGAGATTCTTGTGTATTCGTCTCGAATTTCGACAACTTTCGAGATGTGGTTGGCTACCACATCTGAGGTGACGGGCTCCTCGATGCAGTTGCCTTCAACATCCTGTATCTGGATTGACTTTGGGACCAGACCTTTAGTTTTCGCTATGAGGTGACAATATGTCAGCAGTTGATGGCGATGCGCCGGCTGGATTTCGCTCGTCGAGGCCCCACTTTTGATGTCAATTACCGAGAAGGAGCCACCCGATACCACGTAGCGATCTGGGCGTCCCACTATCCGAAGATCTTCGTCGACCAGAGTCTCTTCAATCACAATTCGAGGACCTCCAGCGCCCCTTGCTCGCCTGCGAAGGGCAAGATTTGCTGCGCGATCTGTCGCGTTGCAGAAAACGTACGCATATTTTGGCAGGTCACGAGGCTTCACCGGCTCATACTCAGGCCACTCGGCATGAAGGTGATTGAGTTCGGATTGAATCAATTCCTCCCAGCATTCAGCAATCGCACTAGGTACAGCTGATTCATCGACATCGTCGAACCATCCCTTATGGACCAACTCCTCTAATCTGTGGGCTGCACTTCCGAGAGCCGTGAAGGTATTGCCACGTCGAAGTCGACTGCTTGCCGCAGGATCACAATCGAGGGCAAACTGCAGTTTGCAGAGCATTAGTCGCCAGAGTGACGTCACCGGCCACATCTCGGGGGACACGGGTTGCGGCTCGTGCCCGAATGCAATCAAGAGAACTTGCCCCAGAGCGAGTAGGGCCGAGTCTCTAGTTCGTAAACGTCTGAAATCTCAATTGTCGCCTGCGGAACGAGCTTCGAGCACTCATTGAGCAGCCGCTGTAGGGCGGTTTCGCGATAGCTGTCGTCGCGGCGCCAAAGAGGATGACCTACGACTAGCGCCTTCTTGTTGTCATTCTGCTTGATTAGTCCCCACCCGGAGCTGGTCGGCACCTGTGTAAGGCCGGTGGACGTGTGGAACGATGCGAGAAAGCCCTTGATGACGGAGTCAATGCGGGGCAACCACCGGTGGTCGGAGAGATTCTGTCCCGCAATCAGATCAGCAGCGTCGAGCCCGAGTCGCCAGTTCAGTTGCGAATGTCGACGACGGTTGTCGTAGTTGCGTAGGCACAGCAGACAGCTGGTGTCGCACTCGGGATGCCTATTTGAATCGTCGAGGCGAGAAGCGACCGGTCCGATGATGTCAGAAAGGACGGCCTTGAGTGTGGTGTCTTCGGAAAGCATCGCGGAATAGCCAGACCCGTTCTCCAGTCGATCGGTAACGAAGATTCGTCTGGAAATTCCGGTGGTTGAGGCAAACGGTTGCAGTCCAACCGTCAATTCAGTTGGATCAATCTGAAAATGAGCAACAGCAGCCTGAACCAGGAGTTCTGCGAAGGAAACCAGTGCCGCGGAACCACCAGGGCATGCTTCGAGACTCGTCGGAATAATGCTGCCATTCAAAGAGAGCTGGTTCGGAGTAATGGTAAGGCCATCCGTTGTAAGGACATCAATCAGGGCGAAAGACATGTCGGACGCGTTGTTGTTTGCTACTGAGCTGACAAAATCGGAAACGGCTTTAGTGGGCTTCTCACTATTGGTTGCAATGAGCGTGCCCGCAAAGCGCACGGCTTCGAAATTACGACCTGCATTGTCGTTAACAGTCACAACGTGAGTATCACGAAGTGCTTGGATTGAGGCCCCACCAACTTGTGATGCAATGATGCCGTCGGGCGGTTGAGCCAGTGCCGGGTCGCTCGAGGAAGTGAAATCTTCCAAACCATCATCGAACTCCGACGATTTGTATGTCGTGCGAAAGCCCTTCGGAATTCGTGCAGGAATCTGATTCATTGGGCTACCGCAAACCGAACAGGTTGCAGGGACATTTGCTCCCTGTGTGTTCGTTGAGTCGGTCTGAGCAACTACGAGAGCGCACTCTTGGCACCTCGATAATGGGATTACTTCGCTAAGCGGAAAGACATTCTGCATTTTGCCCTTCACCTTTGCGCGATGCTCAAAGCCGATGGGGAAGTGGTCTTGTTTGTCTTTCACGACACGAGAACCCGGGGCGAACATCGTAAGTGCCTGATCGAGAGATCTACTGGTCAGTTCCGACCCGTAGTCATCGTCTCTTGGTATCTTCCTGCCATAGAGGTTTCTGTCTCTTGTTGGAAACCCGAACATCGGGAGAATCGCTGCTGCCGCCGCAATTTCGCTCACCTCGTCGGCCGAGATGTAATCGTTGGCAAGTGCCCGGTCAATCTTCTCGGGGAGATCACGTAAGAGACCGGTGGTGAACTCGGAGACGGAAGCCGGATCAACTCCTGTATACGCAGTCAAGCGACGCACAACACTCTCGAAAAGTGGCTTGTTGTTCGCGGAGTTCAGCACAGTGACGATTGAACTGCGATAGGTCTGCCACTGTTCTCTAGTGCCGAACGAACCGTGGGTACTCGCACCACTCCACTTTGGCGGAGAGTCAATCATGAGGAATGCTCGTCGCAGAATCTCTGCGTTTACAACACGCTCGATGATTGCGGGGCGTTCGAGGTCTAATCGGGGCTGGGGCGGCGTCCCACTGACCATTCGCTCAGGGTTTGAAAAGAAGAAGTCGTCATGGCTTCGGTCACCGGCCATGGTGACTGCATACGAAAATGTCTGTCCGGCACGGCCCGCACGTCCAACACGTTGCTGATAGTTGAATCGGTTTGGTGGCATGTTGCCCATCACGACCGAACTGAGGGATCCGATGTCGATACCAACTTCCATTGTGGTGGTGACGGACAGAATGTCGAGGGGAGTAATCAGCTCATTCTCGACAGGAGGTTTCTTCAGTGCATCGGCTCCGACAAACCACCGTTGGCGATCACGCTGCACCTTCAGCGGTCGCGTCTGCCCGGTTAGCTCTTCGATTCGAAGACGTGTGGGCTCTCCGACTGCAAGCCAGCCGAAGTAGGTCTCGTCGACTGGCACTGCGGGCACTTGCACGAGTGCCGGGCTGCTGCACAGCACACAAACTCCGGCCGAACCATGAAGGTGGACCTCGCCACAGTTGGAGCACTCATACTGATGACCTTGTGAGGAAACAATCTGGAGGTGATTGACGGCTTGTAGCTGAGAGTTGACACTGCACGCCAGCTCCCACTTGTCGAGCATCACCTTGTTGTTCAGGAGCCACTGCTTGATGAGGCCTTCCAGGTCAACTGTCTGGCTTATTGCAAGTGTCCGTGATACTGAAGTGAGATAATCGCGGAGTCGCTGTGGCGGGTTTGATCCAGGTGGATAGGCGAGCTGTTCCAGATCCTTGAGAGATGGGTTGTGTCGCCCACTTACACCAAGTATTCGAATCGTCGAGTCCAGGATTTCTCGTGACTGTTGGGGCGTGGCACCGTCGATGATGAAGCCCTCGGCAAGGTTTGAATCGACCGAAATCCACCCAAGTCCGAGTGACTCGAGCGATCGTCCACCCATAGAAAAAATCACCTCACACAGTGCTGCTGCCAGATAGGTGACGTGCTCGTCGTATCTGTCGAGTGCATCGGGTTGAGCCGAGCGGGTCCACAATCCACTGCGACCCTTCGGAGGCTCGTGGTATTCGTACCACGGAGTCCCGCCGTCTGCATTCGTGAATCGTTGTGAGATGCCGAATGGTGGGGTTCCCAGGCGAACCAGCTCTCTTGCGAGCTGGGTGACGAGTTGTGTCCAGCTCGTGCGACCGCGAGTCCGTGCAACTTCGGCTTTATAGTCTTGGATTATCTGCAGTTCTTCGTTATCAGCTTTGCCCTTGTGAAACTGCTTCACTGCCATCTTTAGTTCTCCGAATCTCGGGTCGGAGAGAACGGCATCAACGGCAGCGGACTCCTCGGCTGACAGCTTGTCGCTCGGCTTGTCAATGAGCGCCGCCAAGTCATGGCTGGATTGCTGAGACATGTAAGTAAAAATCAGTGAGCGAATCAGGTGTGTGTAGTGCAACTTCTCAATGAGTGCTGCAGTAGATGCAGCTGCATCTCTGCTGTCGGAAAAGATGATGGTCTTCCGATTGCCCTTTCCGTTCTTCGGAGGATTGGGGCCGGGGAGGCTCCGCATGAGCTGCGAAACATAAATCTGGGTACTGATCGACCCACCGCCTGTATGCGCTCGAATCGGACTGCGTACGAGTGGAGAAAAGAAGACTTCTGGACGAGCATTGTTTCCGGTCTGCTCGTTGCAGCACGGACAGATTTCAGGCAACGCCGGCACCACCTGAGACTCGGTAGTCGTACCTTTGTAGGTAAGCCAAATGCCCGTCGGGGCATCACCGGCCGGTGCTGCAATCACGCCCGTGAACGGGTTATACGACGCTTTTGCGAATGCAAATTGCTTCCTGTCATGCGACCAAGTCTTGGTTGACATGCGGTCGGGATAAGGCGAATACCACCGGTAGTCGTCAAACCCGCGTCTGAAAAGTATTGGAACACCCTGTAGTCCGTCGTTAACTGGCGCTGCCATTAACACTTGATCGCCGAATTCATTTGTCGCAACGAATCCCCCCAACGAGATCTCGCCGCAGACGAAGCAATAGAGCAACTCCAGTACGCGTGCACCGCATTCGCAATACGGTCGAGGCGAGAGATAGAGACGTCCGATTGGGAGCTTGGAATCTCGCTGGGTCGCGATTTCGCAGCCGCAATTCGGGTTTGAGCACGCCCAAAGACCTCGAAGACCCCTAACGAAATGGTGTGATCGGAATGTCGATGATTGCTTGTCGTCGCTCGAGCCAAGTACGTCGAGAAGTTCGTCAAGCGCATTGGCTGCCTGCTGGCTTCCGAAGATTGTTGCCGCAATCTGACTCAGTGGCTTTGCCGTGGGCCGACCATCGCTGTCGACACACGCTGTCGCAAGCAGGCCTGCGAGGTCGAATTTCTTCTGCAGGGCATCTCTCTTTGCTTTGTCGAGCGACGCTCCCATGACTTCTGATATGGCAGGCACAACTGTCTGCGGGGCGGGCAATGTCGGTGTGCCAGGCGCGATTCGAAAAGAGGTCCGATCGACACCGAAGAATTGTTCGAGAAACGTTATGCCACTGCCGTCTCCTGTAAGCGACGCACTAGTTCCAATGCAACGAAGTTGCGGAGAGTCGGGAGAAATCTCCAGTCGATTCAAGAGATTTCGGACAGTCATCGCGTACTCGCTGCCAGGAGTGCCCCTATAGAGATGGAGTTCATCGACGACAATCGTGAAGACATTGTTCTCGTTGGCATTCAACCATCTCGTTGTCGATTCGAAGAGTGCGTCCTCTTGGGTCCGCATCAACATGACGTTGAGCATCGAGAAGTTCGTTACCAAAATGTCGGGAGGCGTCCTCAGAGCATCCAGTCGCGTCACAAGTTCGGCAAATCTCGGATCACAGAATTGACCCAAAGTCGATTCACTCGCACCGTTTGCGACCATGTCGTCGTATTCTTTGCACAGGTCTGTCATCATCGATGACATCTCATCCTTGCGGTCATCGTGCCAGGGAATCTCGCGACCCTTACTGAACTGGACTGCTCCAGGTGATGCGCCGGTGTAACGGGCGAACCAGATCGGGGCGGCGCCTTGGGCCTTCAGCGAGCGGACGGCTCTACGTAATCGGACAATCTGGTCTTCGACTAGGGCGTTAGTGGGGTAGAGAATGACCGACCGAACCGCAGCGCTACGGTTCTCGGAAGTACCGCGCAGTGGTGGCAAGCCACCGGTATCCCACCAACGATTGATTTGTGGATTTATGCTCCATGAATCTCGTTGTGACTCGTCAATCAGTCTCGTGAGAAGAGGCAGCAAGAAAGATTCTGTTTTGCCTGACCCAGTTCCGGATGTAATCACCGGGTTGCGTTCAGCGGCTGTTCCAGGTTTGAACATCGATTCAAGAGCTTGTGCCTGGTGCTCACGAATGCGTATTGGTTCCCCGGCCGGTGTGAATTGTCGGAAGAGAGCTTCGCCCACCAAAGTGGCCGCAGTTACGGGAACGGACGTCTGTTCGGCGAAGGTCTTCAACTCAACCGCTGACTCATATCGGGGAATCGGCTCGATGAATACGTCTGAAGAGAGTGATCCCTTTCGCTCGAGGAGTCGACGCCGTTCCGACATCAAACTGGGATGCCTTAGCCAGAAAGCGAAGTCAACATATCTGAGATACGCATCCTGAAGCTCGCGACGGAGCTTGCTGGGGTTGAGGTGACTATCTGACATGGTGTGTCACGAAGAGAGTAGCCAGTAGAGGTGTTCTGCCACGACTTGTGGGACGTCGACATAACGCAATTCGCGAACTCCTTCGGGCTTCTCTGGGGGCCTTCCCGAACAAGCGCAGACAGCTCGCCCATAAAGCCGAGGTAGGTCTGCCCCAAGTGGGACATTGAGCGTTCGGCTTGTGGCATCGTAAGAACAAAGCGGTTCGCTGGCCGCGCGGGCACTGAGATGTTTGACCAGGTCATAGCTGGCCATGAGCGAGTGATCGTCAAGGCGAAGTTCGGAAGTGTTGAAAAAGTACGCCGTGGTGAAGCTGAGAGTCTGGTATGCGCCAATCTTGGATGAGTCTGACGTCGAAACCCATGTGCGCGAACGGTGATCCCACCACTTGCGGTCGGTTCCGAACATCTTCAGCTTGTCGAGTCCCGAGGTGACCGCACTCATTGGTGCGAGGCTTCCAATGATCCGCCTTGCCAGGTCGGTCTCTACTTGTAGGTCGAGGATCGATGTGAAGTCCACAGAGGCTAGGGGCTTGCGTGATACGTCAGGTCTGGCACTTCTCGGAGAAATCTGCCAGATGTCAATGAAGCCATTGCTGGGAACTGTGTCAAGCTCATAGTCCGTGTCACGAAGGAGTTGGTCGAGTTCCGACTTCAGCACGGCCGTGCGACGACCACTCACAACAGCTCTGGCATCGTCGATGATATTTAGCGTTGGCTGTGGGATATACCAGCGCGTTGGTCGTTGGATGTTGTCGAACTCAATCTCGATATGTCCGAGCAGTGCGAGGTTCTTCCAAAATTCGGTGGCAGCGAGTGCTCCTGGGCTAACTTGTGCGCACACGAACAGCAGATCCTTATAGGTTCCCTGCTGGAGGTAGCAGAGCGCCTCAAATGCAAGGTTCCAGTTCTCGCTGGGAAAAGCTGAGGTGGATTGTGGAAGCAAAATCGAGTTCTCTGGCGTCTTTGTATCGGGTTGTTTCGGGTGTACAGAGACAATGAGGCCCTTCTCGCCAGGCAGCTTTTCCTGACCCTTCTTCGCGATCCTTCGGCGAAAACCTTGAATGCAGTTGCAGTGTTTGCACTGACCGACGTAGAACTCCCTTTGCCTACCGGCGTCCTGCTTCTCAATTAGCCAGTGATGTGCACCACCCGCCAAACATGCCGGAACTTCTCGCTTCGCCAACCGAAGTTCAACCTCCACGCTCGATGCGGGTGGTTTCTGTCGTTCGGGTAATCGATTCGGAACTTCAAGCGACTGGAGGAACGAATTGGCATCGACTCGGGAAGCTGCGAGACCTTTGAGATGCGGGTTGCCTTGAACTTCGAAGACGGGCTCCGCTGTCAGAAAGCCCTTTATGGCGCTCAATCCAATTTGACTACCTAAGGGCTTTGGATTCGCTGATGCGAATACATCTGGTGTTGATGAGTTGACCAACTGTACGTGACCGTGAGCTTGGGTTTTGCCAGAAGCATCACGAGTCCGAATGTCGTAGACACCCACATCAAGACGAGCCGAGGGCAAATCGAGAAAAGCTACACCGTTGTGCACTGCGGCCGTGAGCAATTGAGAGGAATTGTCGCCAAGGACGGACCCAACGAGCGACAACTCAACTATGTCCTCATTCGGGAATGCCCCTACAACTGTCGGCGGTCTATCGACGATCCACCGCGGCGACCTTCCAGGTAGGCGCAAACCACCTTGGGTGTCGACGAAGGTGGTTGAGACGACATCAAAGATGCTGAGTGCGACGTGTGCCCTTAGTGATTCGGCTGACGGCGCACGAATCAATTGCACATTGTCGACTACTTCCCAGTTGGCCGGGATGTTCCGACGCTCATGCTCGGCCAGTAGTTTCCATCCAGGGAGTGCAGCCTCTTCAAGGAGCCTTGACACCTTGGCAACGATGTCCGGAATCTTGTCGGTTCGAATCAGGAGAGCTTGGGGCTGGTTCAGCAGGATTGTTGATGACTCGGTGTATTCCCGAGTTGCCGGCTGAAGGAGGAGGGGCACGATTGCGCGGGGCCTGCGTGTTCCATTTGCGCTGCCGGTTGCGTGGGTGAGCCGGCCCTCGATGATTTCTTCCAGCTTCGTCTGCACGCTCAGGGATGTTTGGCCACTTACTCGGAATCGTCGGGCTTCGACCTCGAAGATTGGTAACTCCGACCACGCTTCTTCGGAATTCAACACCTCGAACTGTGGGTTTCGTCGTGGCTGCTTCGTTAATACGTCAAGATTGACGAGGACCTCTCCCGTTCTGGAGTTTCGCTGGGCCGACAAGTTGAGGGTTACCCAGTCCTTCGATACGTCCTCTTCGGTCGGGTTCCACTGTGCAAGATGTGCGAGAGCGCCGACAATTATCGGTTGATGAGTCTCACGCTTCTTCCACATCTTCCTTAAGCGGGGACTGCACTGGCCGCGCGTTTGCCACTCCTCAATCATCGCGCGCATGATTTGTTCCGGAAGAGGAACTGTGGAGTCGAGATTGAAAACTTGGAACATTTTTGCGAGGTTCTCGCGATCGTGTGTGCGGAGTATCGCTTGCGAAATTGACATCTGTACATATTTTCTGTTCGGGTTCTCGTCTGAATCGCCTGCATCCGAGGGGTTAGGGAAGACAACTGTGCAGAGACCGATCTCGCCTTGCCAAGCCTCGAGCCAGTCGCGATAGCTCTCCCACAGCTCCTCTGACCATCCGCGATACTTCTGCTCAAGCAACGTCTTTTGACTATCGGTCACGTTGAGCCGCTCTTGTAGACGTTTGTAGTAGTTGTGCGCTGCGACATCGTCACCCTCACCCATCGCGCGTGCCGCATTCGAGAAGAGGAGCAGCAGTGGAAGTGCAGGCGGCGGTGCTAAGAGGTCCTTCTCCGCGCGCCAAAGCCCTGTCGCTACAACCATATTCTGCAAGGCATCAATTGGCTCACCACTGGTGGGTAAAACTTGAATCGTCTCATTGAGATGATTCTCGAATGACTTGTCTGTTGGCAGACCAAGACGAGTTGCAATCTCTCGCTGCTTATCGTCGTCAAGAAACAGGAAGACTCGCAGATCTTTTTGGTCTTCATTGAAGAGAAGATTTACCAATTCGGTGGTTATCCTGCCGAGCTCCAGTACCGCGTTCACATTGGATCGAGCCGAGAAATAGTCCTTGTACTCGTCGGACATCTGCCAAGACAATACGGTTTCGGGATTGAGGCGTCAAGGGGATAGGAGTGTTCGTAACCGTACGGCATTCCTCGCTCAGCGCCACTCAGTCGGAGGCGTAGCCTCCGTTCGTGGCGATTCCGGTTACTGCCGTACTTGACTTTGGAGGGCCATTGGACCAGTCGCTCATTAGTTGGCACAAGTAGAATCGGCAGTCGTTTCATGAGTCGCCCTGAACTGACACGTGTCGTAACAGAGATGGGTCGCGCACTCGGATATAGGGACGATGAGGATTTACTGTGCTCGATGGCAGATAAGGGCTGGGACCCCGTCGCATTCCGACTGGGCTCAGGTGGACTCGCTATCACTTTTGAGTTGACGAATGCCAGCGGAGCCAGCGTCTGGACTTATGACTGCAATCAGGAGGGTGGCGGGATGGGTACCGATATTGATTTCATTGTGTCCACGCTTAACGGATACATGAATAGAAACCAACTCGAGTGCATCTTCTGTTATCGCACCGGTCTTTCAGGCGCAGAGAGAAATGGTCCATATGTCCGGTTCTTCGGTCGGAGACTGATTCGACCTACCGAGACGAGTGTCGTTCGTTGGGAGCATCGGGCCGTTGCCATTACTAGAAGGGCCAGGGCGACCCTCCCGGGGGGTTGGACGCACGTAGCGACAATCAATTCGTACCCCGGCGATACACGGAAGTTCGGTATATATAAAAAGATGATGCCGAGAGAAGACTCTGTTGTTCACTAGTCGGCGCAGACATCGATAGAAGCTGAAACGGCGTAATCGTGGTCCACGTCAAACTCAGACCCTCAATCTGAGGCTTCTGTGGAAGCGCACAGGCATGCTGACGATTCAGGTGCTCTCGCACGATGTAGATGCACACAGTTTCAATCGCCTTTGAATATTCAGACAAATCGCGGTTTGTTGGCAACCCCAATTCAGAGGTGGACCTCCACCATCAACGGCGCGTGGTCGCTCATGGTGAACGCAGTCGGGAAGTCGGCTATGCCGCCGAGCTTGCTGACGACTCGCCCCGCGTAACTCTCGCTGACGTAGAGGTAGTCGAGGGTGAACCGACGATGGGGCGCCCAGTCCTGCTCGAACGTCTTGGGTGCAAGATCGGCAAATGGGTCTACGAGTCGTGTTCCTTTTGTTCCCAGCTGGCTCAGCGGCGCCGGAATCACCGAGTGTTCGTCGTTGA
>Ga0194124_10005347_pt1 | contig 12000 bp, 9 predicted proteins | sample TA2KigCas0mmetaG_FD_148605 | JGI IMG/M metagenome (GOLD analysis project Ga0194124, IMG submission 148605) | Freshwater microbial communities from Lake Tanganyika, Tanzania - TA2015031 Kigoma Deep Cast 0m | ecosystem: Environmental > Aquatic > Freshwater > Lake | place: Tanzania: Lake Tanganyika...
GCATCAATATCAGTTACACTATCAATTTGATCTACACCATCAAGCGTAAGGGCATCATATCCTTCATCGTAAAAAGTATTTGTTTTTGTTCCTTGGAATGGCGGAGTGTCTTGATCCTCACGTCGGGTTTGTATTATTAATGCACCTTGTGTTTCAGGCAAATCAATGATGATGCTGGTATCTTCAGGGCTTAGCCGCGCACCATCATCCATAAAACGCACAAAGATCTCGCCTTCAATAAGCGGGATAATGGCATCAGTTGAGTGACCAGGTAAAGCTGGTATCAAGTCAACAGAATCGTTCCAGCTCGCGCTGCCATCTGTTAATGCTGAGTGGCGCACATAAACAGCGCCACCATTAATCACGTCTAGCTCAAAGGACGGCTCCCAACTTAGCCGCGCTGTATTGCTAGAAAGTGCTTCAAGGCGCAAGTTATTTACATTAGCTGGCGATGCTGTTTTGCCTTGTAACGTAAATGAGGCTGCAGAAACTGTGCTTCTTTTACCTAGTGAATTTTCAGCCTGAACTTGCACTTGCAAGTTGCCATTTCGTAAACTTGTTAATGCTACAGAGGGAGCCGTAGTATTTACCCTTGACCAATTATCATTGTCAATCCGGTACTGAACAACAAAACCATTCATTGCGCCAGATGGCGGGATCCAGTCAAGTTGAAAGCCGACTGCGGCAATATTGCCTGCTGCGTAGATATATTCGTAGCCTGATATTGACGAAACTGGTGCAGGAATAAGGCTGAGATTTGAAATATCTGGTGTTGTGATTTTTAGATCAGCTTCGATTGCGGCATAAATTGATTCGTTATACTGCAATGCTGTGATGCCATAAATGCCATCCTCGGATTCAGCAACATTAAGAACACGGAAGGTTTGTGCTTCTACGTCTGTTGTCTGGATCAGCCAAATGCTGTTTGTATTAGGCGCTTCACTGAAGGCGCTGCTAACCGTGATCACACCACTGGCGATTGTGGTGATTGTTCTAGTTTCCACCAAGCCGGTTGGCATCTGCACAGAAACGGTCGGACTGTTTGCCAGATTGACCGTAAGGTTTGTGGTGCTATCAACAGTGATTGTGGTTGTTGTGGCGCTTTTGACGCGACCACTACGACGTGTGCCAGCCTTCAGCGGATCAGCAATATCAATGACCATGCCAGGTCGTAAAATGATGCCGCTATCAATCGAAACCGAAAAGGTGACTGTCTCGGTTAAATTTTGCTCGCTGAGCAATGCCCATTTACCAGCACGATGAGCTTGCCCTTGGCTATAGCAACCCAGTGCCTTGATGTCTTTGTTGATGATGCCATATTTAGCGACAGCGGTTTGGTCTTCAACGTATTCGTATTCAACCTCGCCCTGCGTGTCATAGCTTTGATAAGCAACGGTAGCGCAGGTGTGGCGTGCCTTTTGTGATGTGCCGCTATAAAGAAAGATGCCGTCAATAACGTTGCTTGGACCTAGCAGGTATTGCGAATCTGTGGGTTTATCTTGCTGCAGCACCAGCGATCCAGCGCCGTAATATGCGATGCCACGGAACAGGCTTGTCATCTCTTGGATGACGTTATAGATCTCATCGCGGCTATTGATCAGCAAGTTACAGGAGAAGCGTGGCTCCTGACCGCCTTTGCCGTTGCTGACCAGCGTGTTGCAATATTGACTGATGGAGAAAAAGTCGTACTTATCAAGGCTGCTAGCTGGAATTGATGCACCGTAACGTGTATTTGTCAGCAAGTCCCACAGGCACCACGCTGGATCGTTAGTCCATGTTGCAGCAGCAAATGTGCCGTCCCATACCCCAGAGTATGTGATCCTACCGAGGTGCGTGGTTGTATCAACTGTGGCGTTAGCTGGTATCTGTACTTTTAGTCCACGAACAAGATACTTGCGGGATGGGATATTATTAAACTGACGAGAGTCAAAGCGCAGGAAGGCTAGGGCGCTGTTTGGATAACGCAGACGGTCATCAATGATTTCCGTAAAACTGTACCAATACAGTTCATTTTGCAAACGCGCTGTGGTTGAGTCATCACTTGTGCGGACAACTTTGATGTCAATGGGGAAGTCGCCGCTAAATGTAATGATGTAGTCGCGTTGATAGCGGTTGCTAGTTTTGCCTGCAATGGTATCTGAAACAACCGTATTGAAGCCGCCACCGTTGTATTGGATTTGGATTTGTAGACTCAGGCTCGTTGCGTTGATGTCGCCGTTGGTCTCAAATTGCTGCAGTGATGGAACGACGACTGTAACGCGAACACGATCAATGTTGTTATTAGCGATTGTTCGAGTTATTGGGAAATCTTTTGTGACTTCTACGTTGACTATATTTTCACTTTCACCGCCAATAATATTGTCAATGACAGCTTGGTTCTGGGTGCCATTACGGGTAACGATTGTATAGCCCGTGAAGTTTGATGTGCCATTGACATCTACGACTGGCGTGCCGTCTAGAAAAATTCCCTTCTCTGCATTTTCAACGCCTTGTATTTCGCCTTCACCAAGCAGGTCCAATACATTGGCAAACTGTACGGATTGCAGCGAATCATCGGCTTCTGTTGGTGTGCGAGAACTAGCGCCACCGCCCCCTTTGCCGCCACCGCCGCCACCACCGCCTGCACCTGCAATCCCTAGACCAAGACCAGCGTTATGAACGCGGATGCCAGCAGCAATAAAGGTATGGTGTCCTTCGACGGTCAGGTTATAAACGGTGCCTGTGCCTGCATCTGTTTTGCTGATGATGGGACGCAGGTGCCCGTTGTGATCAACTAGGCAGTCATCTGTGCCAAGGGTGTCAATTTCAACAAAGGCATTGAACTGGTTCAGAACCCAGTGGTTTGGTGTGGCGTCAAGGATCTGACCGCCCCAGAGCGTGTAGCTGATGACAGGCTCGTTTTCGTGCTCATGAATCTTGAGCACTGCGGCTTCATGGATGTCGCCGTTATGGTCAAAGCTCCAGACCAGATCATCGGGTTGCAGTTCATCAATGCGGCGTTCGCCTGTTGGTGTGGCGATTAGGGTATGCCCTAAAAAGCAACCGCCACCACCGCCACCACCAGCACCAACGATGCGTTTCATATCAGTTGATCAACGTCAATGCCGACAGAAATCACAGCGGAACCAACGAAGCAACGCCCATAAATGATTGGCACAGGCATACCTTGTTTTTGTGTATTGACAATGCCGCTAAAAGAAAATGATTCCATGCGAGCAGCTTCACGACCACGTTCAAGAACATTTGTTGATTGCACAGGTGCTGGCGAAAGTGCTTGTGCGATGCCGCCTAACACCAGATATGCGCCTAAGCCACCAATTAACGTTGATGCGGCACCTAAAAATGCAGTTGTTGCAAAACTAGTTGCCGTGCCTGCGACGATAGCCGCACCTGTTGTGGATGTAAACGCACCGGCGCCTAATCCAAGAAACCCGCCGCCCAAAGGTGCAGCCAAGATTGCTAATGCAACTAAACCTATACCCGCAAAGATTCGACCAGCACCGCCACCAGCACCAACAATCACTGGTGTAATACTGAAAACTTCGCGTTCACTCCAAGGGCATAAAATAATCTGCGCGTTATCATCAACGATCTTTTCTTTCCCAAGTGTCACGCGATAACTTACGCCGTCACGCTCACTATCAATCAGCCATTTTTCTAAGCCGGGAAAATTTACGCACAATGCTTTGATCGCCTGTGCAGGTGTCTCGGCGTCAAATTGAAAACGGCATTGACCCAGCTTTTTGCGGAGTGCGCCGTAGACCTTAACGACTTTCATGCCGTAGGGCGCAGGCAGTGCTCTTCAAATAATAGCCGCCGAACACGTCACGGCTACTCAGCCGCTTTTGAACGTGATGCAAAATCAACTGATCGCCTAGGTACACTGCCGCATGGTTAGGCAGTGGTGATTCCAACTGCATCAAGATGGCATCGCCATACTGCAGTTCCTCCAGCGGGATCTGGTGAAAGCCTTCCTTGGCAAAGTTGTCCATGTACAGGCTCTCGCCTTTGAGCCAGAACTGATCGCGGCGGTCGTAGTCCTTCAGGTCTAGTCCCATCTCCCGCTTGTACCAGTCGCGGCATAGGCTGTAACAATCGACGATGCCAAATACAAACTCTCGCCCGACATACGGCAGCTCAAAGCCGGCTGGCTCGTAGTAGCCCCATTGTTCGGTCTGGGGATTGACTACATGCCAGGGCAAGCCAGATTTTTCGCAGGCGACACGATCAGCCAGTGATGGCGTGTGGTTGGTTTTAGGGTGGCTATGCACGACGGCGATGATTTCGCCTTGATCTTCGACCTCGGCATACTGCAGCGGGTCAAGAACAAAATGCTCGTCTGGAGTTTCCGCAAGATTGCGGCAGACAAAATACCGTTTGCGCCCTTTGATGACAGCAACAAGCCCGCACGATTCTTTTGGGAACTCCGCTTTTGCGTGATCTAATGCGTCTTGTTTAACAGAATCCGGCAATGTCATTGCGTTAGTCCTGCACTTGGGAATGATCCAAACGGAAGGACGCCAACGTTACGGAATGTATATTCATTGCTGGGAAAAGTAAAGGTATATGTAGCGGCACTAAATGTAGGCACTGCATAAAAATCGTAATTGAGAAACGTGTTGCCTGTGTTTGGTGCTGAAAAGTTCAGAGACAATGTGGTTCCATCAATAGCTGTTATTTGTGCCTTTGCGCTTTGCGGGATACCGCTACCAGTTACAAATTGCCCAACTGCCAAACCAGAAGCATTTGTAACAGACATTGTTGTTGTTAATGGGTCAACAACATTTCTGGTTTCTGGAAGAGTAATTGTGTATTGACCTCCTCTTGATGATTGATGACCTCTTAGATGCTTTACATAGACAGTGACTCGCCTCTCGATAGGTACAAGCCGTGCAGATTTCGTAGCTACAAAGTTCAGTGTTGCCCATAAATCCCATGGCTGCCCAAGTGTTAATGTTGTCCCAGATATTTGCAAGATAGAAGCATTTGCTGGAACATTCGGTCCACTGACTTTCATCCCTTTTATCAAACCTGTTGTATCTGCGACAACTAAATCAATGCGGTTTGCCTGCATTGTGCCAGTCTTTGTCACTGATGTTGTTGCTGTTGCATTGGCACTCATTGTTACTGTGGTGCCGCTTACTGCACTGACTGTTGTAAACAATGGCACAGCAAAGCCTTGTACAGGTGCGCCAACCTCAACGCTAAATGTCGTGCCAGCTACAATCATTTGATTGCTGCCAGCCGTTACCGTAGCTTCCCTGACAAACTGACCGAATCTGGCGTTGCAACTTGAGATTCGTTTGCCGCATACATCAGCGGCAAGTGTTGCTACATTCTCATCATTAGCATTAAAATAAACGTTGCCGCTGTAGCTACATTCTGTGCTGCGATACTGCCATTGGCAGATGTTGGCGATAATCTGACGCCTTGGAATCATTACACCAGCCAGATCAAACTTACTGGCAAGCTCAAAGCTCACCGCGTCGCGGGTTTCACTTGCCTTGCGATCCACAAACCAAATCTCATCTGGGAACTTGGCGTGGGGATCTGCTGCTGCTTGACCGTCTAGATATTTTTTCAGTGTGCGGATGCGCTTGACGGTGGCGCCACCAAGGTCGTTGCCTGCTGTGGTGGCATTTACGAGCAACAGCAGTGTTGTCATCGTGCCGTCTAGGTTGGCGATGGTCAGCGTGGGACGCGGCAGTGTGCCAGTGTTGGTGTACTCAAAGCCCTCCGCTTTGACTGGTAGGCGGGTGTATGAGTTGCCGTTCCAGATGATGTTGCCGCTGACGTTAGCGTTAGCGCCGTTATGAAAGCGATACGTGTCGTTGCTACCGTGCAACGTTGTGTCCAACGTCAGTTCAAACAACTCGATAATTGCGCTAGGTGCAATGGCAGCTAGATCCTCGTAGCTGCTAGCAATCGCAACCCAGGTGACGGTGTTATCGGTGATATAACTGCCAATGTCTGTTGCCCAGACAGGTTCTGTGGCGCCACTGGTGCCAGCTACCGTGCATTGGAAAACCAGACCTGATGCCTGCAGCGTTGTAGAACGCCGGATGTTGCCAACGGCAAAGGCAGTGCTAGCGGTCCAGGCTGCGTATGCCATTACGGTTCAAAAACTTCTTGGAATGTTGCAGTAATCGTGGCGCGATTTTTATACGGAATTGTCTTGTTCCATTCCGGGCAAATCCATTTATAGGAAGTGGCTTCGTCTAATGGGGTCCAGTCAAAACTGGCATTATCTGCTGCACGAGCGTCAAGAAAGTTTTCAATGGTGTCTGCATCAGTTTCGGAGACTTCCCAGGTCAAACTCCAGTTTTTTGGGTCTTGATTGAGACCATAAGTTAGACGTTGCTGATAACCATCACCAAACTGGACTGTACGAACTATGGGACGGCTAGCCTTTTGGGCGCCATAAGTTGGGGTTATCGCAGGGAAAGTAGCCATTAGGCGAGCAAGCCTCCAGGTCGTTTTTGTTTGATGAGTTCTTGTTGGACTGCAATGCCAATGGCTTTGCCGAGCATATTGGCTTGACCAGGATCGCCTCCCACACTAGACCCGCCGGCGTCAACATTCACCACGATGTTTGAACCGCCCATGCCCATAACATCATTGGGGTAGATGCTGCCAGTGGAACGAGGTACAAACATCTCGGGACCGCGTTCGCCGACAAGATAAGGACGTCCTGCGGATACCGGGCCTCCGGCAGCACGGGGCCCAGCAAGATCCAAGCTAAATACTCGATCTAGGAAAGCGGCATTACCTTCCGGTGTAGCAGCTTCTAAACCACGTGCTGCTGGCACACCTGCAAATGTTCGCGCAATACCGATTGCGGTATAAGTTGCAATCATTTGAGCGGCTGTTTGCAGCAAAGCATTAGCAATCGTATTTAGAAAATCAGCAAAAATTTGTTCGGCTGATTTAGTACCATCAACTAAAGATGCAACACCAACCGTCATAGCCTGTCCAAAGGCATCACCGATGTTCAACACCAGTCCTTCAAGAGACTGGGCTTGTGATTGAGCAAGTTGTAATTGCTCAGTTAATTTTGCAACTTCGGTTGCACGCTCAACAGTTTTTCCAGCTGCTAGTTGGTCTTCAAATGCACGCGCCGCATCTCCAATAAATCCGGCTTGGAATCCTGTGCCTTGAACTTCAGCACGACGGCGGATATTAAAAAGTTCTTCAGCATCTTGCCGTTGATATAAAAGCTCTAGCTGTTTCCGGTATTCAGCGGTTTGCGCTTTTTGTAACCACGGTTGTTCGCGTTCGAGTTCTGTTATTTTTTGTTCGATTGTTGCTTCGCGTTCTCTTCCCGCCATGCGAGCATCTATGAGTTGTGTTTCATACTGCACACTTCTTAAGATACTTTCATATTGATCTTTACGTTGTTTTTCAACGGCACGCTTTTTGTCATCGCGTAGAGCTGCAGCGTTAGCTAAACGCTCTGATGCAATCTGAATAATTAAAGCTTTTTCAGTTGTATAGTTAGCTTCTTGTAGTGCTTTATTGCGATCCCGTATAATGTCGGCTTTATCTTTTTCAAACTCAGCTTCTATAGCAGTTAGTTCTCTATTTGCAAACCGCAAATCTCGAATACGATCTTCTTCTATACCGATACGTTTGATAGCGGTCAATTCTTCCTGTAAAGCTGCGGCACGCGACTCCGGTTTAGCACGACCTTCTTCTTTATACTGACCAGATAAGGCACTTACCTGTTTAAGAAATTCTTTAGTTTCATTAACAGCTTCTTGTGCCAGTCTTCTGCGTTCTTTAGCTTCATTTTTTACATTTTGTCCTCTTTTATTTGCAAATTCTTGGGCTTTAGCTTCCAGATTAGCCAAGTTAAGTGACCCTACTAGGCCTAAAGCTAAGAACGCATTTATACGATCTTGATTTTTAATTTCTTGTGCTTGCTTAACAAGTTTTTGATCTTGTAATGTAGCTAGACGTTGTTGTATAAATACGCTTGCTGCTGTAGCACCATTTATCTTTAGTTGTTCAAGGGCTTCTCTTGATACTTTTTGCCCTAGCTCTGAACGCAATTTTACAATAGCTTCCAATGCTGTTTGTCCATCTTGAATTGCAGTCAAAGCATCAAAACCTTCACGGCCGCCAGCTGCTCCAAAAGATGCTGCTACAGCTTCACGGACTTTTGCGGAGTCAAATTCTCTGAAGGCATTTACAACATTAAGTGCTTCTTCTTTTGTGATGTTTAGTTTAGAAGCTAAATCCCCGATGTCTTTTGCTGTTGTACGTGAAGAATCTCCGGCGTCATTCAAACGTATATTTACATTGTTCAGTTCTTTGCTCAACATCTGAGCTTCGTCAGCCGCTTGACCTATTGCGGTACCTACCAAAGAGAGACCAAAACCCAGCGTACCACCTGCCAAACCTCCGATAGCGCCGCCTAAACCGCCGCCAATGGCTGCTCCACCTCCTTGGCCAAATAGCAGAGGAAATGCGCCACCAATGATCGCGTTGCTTACAACATCACGAGTTCTATTTCCAAAGCCTGTTTGCTGTCTTTGTTGTGCAGACAGAAAAGCTGGTGATCCGGGAATGTTGGCAGCACCGCCGATTGGATTGCGTGGGCCGCCCAACGTTGCTGCCCTGCGTAAAGCATTGGCACGTTCTTTGGCTTGAGCTTCAATAAACGCTGGAGAACCGGGCGTGTTTACTGAACCACGGATCGGAGATGTAGCTCCTCCTTGACGTGCCAAGCGGCTTAATTCTTTTTGTTGGGCTTCGATAAATGCTGGTGAGCCAGGGGTATTCACGTCACCGCGAATAGAACTACGTGCACCGCCGATTGTTGCAGCTTTTGATAAAGCACGATCTCGCTCACGTGCTTGGGCTTCGATAAATGCTGGAGATCCTGGTGTATTTACATCACCTTTTAGTGGAGATATAGCGCCACCAATACGTGCTGCTCGTGCAATCTCGCGTTGTTGGGCTTTGATAAATGCTGGAGATCCTGGTGTATTTACATCACCACGAATGGAGGTGCGGGCACCCCCAGCACGAGCAGCGGCACTAAGTGCTGCTGGCGAGCCGGGCATTGTCACACCGCCGCGGAGTGGGGATGCTGGTCCTCCGGCGCGTTGACTGGTTCGCAGTTGCCGTTCTTGTTCTCGCGTCTGATTTTGTTGCACTCGCAGGCGATCTTGCTCTTTACGAACAAGTAAATCCAGCTCATTACCTATTTTTTGTACGCTGCCAAAATTTCTTTGGCTTTGGGCTTCAGTAAATTCACCTAATTTTGTGCGTAGTTTGTTTGTATTTACTCCACTATCTTCGAGTCGACGTATTTTTTGATCCAGTGTATAGCGTTTACGTTGAGCGTTAAATAGTGCATTTACATTTTCGGTGGCCATACGACCGGCACGGTTTGTTACCGATGTGGCGCGTTTCTGCTCACCGATAAAGTCGCGTACAGATTTATTAAGCGAGCGGGCTGTCTCAAGGCGTCCCTTATCGGTTGCTACACCAGCTCGGTCAAGTGCTGTTCGGGCCTTGGCAACATCCACACCGCGCTTCTCAAGGCGATTGAGTTGCTCGCCAAGATTGCGAGTAATAACCATTGTGCTGGCACGCCTATCCGCCAGCGTTGCTGCACGATCTGCATTGCGTAAAGATTGTTGCTCCGCACGGAGTGGAGCAACAATGTTGCGGCGCAACGTCTGGATACGGCGTTCCAGTGAACGCAGCTGCCCATCAATCGCACCAGTGTTTAACTGGATATTGACTTCGTAGTTAGCTGCGCTCACTGGACGCACGCACCGATAGGTCTAGCCTAGCGGATACCTCGGTATTGGGATTTCTGCTGTGCGTCCTTATAGGCTTTTTCTTCTCTTTCATTTTTAAGCTGGAAGTAGGCGCTCCAGGCATAAACCTCTTCTACTGTCATAGTTTTACGCAGTTGCGCCCAACTTATACCCAACTGTTCACAAATAAAGAACTGCAAGTATAAAAAATTATCGTTTTTTAGCCTAGCTTTTTACGGCCTCGGGTTCCGCCCCCTCAGTCACATTCTGCATTTTGGTCATGATGTCCAGAAGGATATTCATGGGTAGTTGTGTACGAAGAGCCATTCGGTCACCGTCTTGAAATAACCTGTTCCCATTTTCGTCTTCGGATTTTTGAATAATAATTTGAAGTGCAAATTCCAGGCTATTTTCTTCATTTGCCTTATTCATAGCAATAAGAACATTGTTGATTGCATCACGATCTGCAATAGTCAGAGGCCGCCAGAAAATTTTAAGGACAACCTCATCACCGTTTTTTACGGTGTAACTGCTGCGGGTTTCAACACTGAAGGCTTTTTTCAGCTTGTCAATAGCGCGTTCGACTGCCATGGGGCGGAGTAATTAACTAGCACACTATAGCATAGGGTACTACTTGAAGCCAGCTATCCTAAAACCTTGGGTAATGTCTTCAAGTAAAAAGCCCCCTTGTGTGTAAATCTTGTACCAATCGGCATCGCCACCGGCGGCTGTAAGTTTGTACTGTTGTCCATGATCGGCATAAGTCTTTGGTCCGGCTGGGCTATTCAATGTGGCTGAGGGGTTGTTTACAGCAAATCCTGCATAAGCGGCAGAGTTGCCGATATACAGCGGTCTGTTTAAGGAAAGAGTTACTGGAACAGGCTTTTCTGGAACACGCGCTGTCGGATTGGGAATTGAGTATGGAGGTCCACCAGGGGGTGTTCGCACTCCATTGCCTCTGTCTATAGGTGCTCCAGGTATAACCGGAGAACTGCTTAATTCCCAGCGTTTACCGAAATTACCTGTCCACCACGGGCCTGCGTGCTGAAGTGTAAATGCTATTTCGGGACCAGCAGCCGCTCTAGCTGCGACTAATTTTTTTCGCAAATCAGGTACTAAATTTTCAATATTTTTTGAGTTCATTATGCGTTAGCTGTAAATGTGCAACCAACAACACTCAAAAAATGACTATTATTTTCGGTGGTAATATTTGTGGGTCCGGTAACTTGACCTGCTCTTGGCTTACAGTTGTAGGTATCTGTATAACCGCTTGCATTAACAGAAATTATACCATCTATCACAGCTTCAGCTATTGCGGCTGAGACGGCGCTGCCGGTATTTGGCGGTGTAAAAATACCACACCTAATCGTACCGCTGTAAAAATCACTTGCCGCACCCTGGGGCTGCTCAGTAGAGTTATTAAAATTTATACTGATGATTACATATTTTGTAGTCTTACCTGGAGTAGTAAACGGCATATTATCAAATATAACGCTAACTGTATTATCAGCATTATTCAATGCTGTTTTTATTGCGGCTTCAAAAGCTGCACGGGCATGTACGAGCGCCATCAGAAAATTACGGTAAGGGTGTACAGGTATTCTTGGCCGCCTTTATAGGTTCGTATATCTTGAATCTTAGCCGTGCGGTTGGCTCCAGCATACGTAAGTATCACTTCATCTTGAAGTGTAGGTTGGTTATTACCAATCAAATTCGGTGTTATATACAAACGTGCGATATTTTCTTGAAAACCGCTTTCTTCCTCTGATCTTATATATTCAATAGGGAGTTTTATATTAGAATAACTTGTATCTGTTGTTGATACTGCTCCTGTATTGACATTATATGTTGGAGAAATTTTACGTATATAAGTGATACTGGTGTCCAACGCTGTGCCAAGATCGGCGACGACCTCTTGGGCGACAGACTTGAATAACGTGTCGAGTGCTCCAGGCATGTCAACCTCGGAATAAACGGACGGCGTAATTGGCAGCGCCGTTCATGCAATAAGGGCCCAGGTACGTCTGTAGCCAGGGGTAGACGTCAAAGACATTGTTGATGACGCCGCTGGTTTGACTGGTTTTATTGTATTTGACTTGAAGGTCGCCCAGTTTTACTTCGTCGTAAATACCGGTCGTGCCAGTGCTGTCGGTGATGGCACCGGTGTCGTTGGCTAGGGCTCGGGCTAATTCAAACGTGGCGACTTTGATGTCGGTGGGAATCAGGC
>Ga0194124_10005350_pt1 | contig 11998 bp, 12 predicted proteins | sample TA2KigCas0mmetaG_FD_148605 | JGI IMG/M metagenome (GOLD analysis project Ga0194124, IMG submission 148605) | Freshwater microbial communities from Lake Tanganyika, Tanzania - TA2015031 Kigoma Deep Cast 0m | ecosystem: Environmental > Aquatic > Freshwater > Lake | place: Tanzania: Lake...
CCCCCAACTAACTAATTAACTAATTATTTATTAATTCTAAATATTCTTTAAAACAAGATATTTCTTCTATAATCTTATTAATAGTTTCTAAACATAAAATCATTAATTTCGATATTAATAATTTATAATTATTTTGATTTTCATTAAATATTTTTTCCCAATCTTGTATTTGTATATTATTTAAATGTTCCGAACCTGCACTACACATGATATTTAAAACATTTAATGCAAATTCATTAATTTCTTTCTTTGATATAATGTCATATTTGATTAACTGTATAATATAACTGATATCAATAGTTTCATCAATTTCACTTTGTTCTTTTTTAGTAAAAACTTTAATAAAATATTTTACTTCTTCTAATGCATTAGTTAGATTGTCATAATTACCATTATTTATTTCTTCTTCCAATGATAATTCTATAACTGTTTTCATAGTTAATTCATTTCTAATTTGCTGTTCAACTATATTATTCAGTGTTTTATAAAAAGTTTTGTAAAAACTATCTTTTTTATTATTATCAATTAAATTATTAATATATTTCTCAATTAATTTCTTACTTTTATTGATAATAAATAAACTATTTTCTCTTTCAATATCATTATATTTTTCTGAATTATTAATTAAATTTAATGATTTCTCTAAAGTTATCCATTCTCTAATATAACTCGATAGTTTCTCTTTTTTATTAATAATTAAATACATATCAAAACAATTTATAAATAAATTTAAATGCTTATTAAATAATCTTAAATTATTATTATCTATTATATTTTTATTAACAATATCTAAAAGTATTTTATGAAATTGTTGAGCTAAAACATATAAATCTATCTTATAATTATGTTGACTAGTATCTATGTTTTCTAATTCTATGTCAATTATAAATTCAGGAAATGCAAGTATTAACCATAAAGATAGAATTTTTTTACTATTTAATTCACTTCTAATATCTGTACTAACTTGATAATATCTATTATAATACTTTATAAAGTTATCAAAACTATTCAATAAATCTTTATTCATTAAATATTTTGTTATATCATCAAAGTTATTATTTAACCATACTGCTTTATTAATAGCTATTGGAATAGGTTGTTTCCTAATTTCAATATAATTTTCTAAAATATTTATCTTATCTTTTAATAATTGTAAACTATTAATCATTTTATTTTTTCTATAAATATTTATGATATTATTCATCTTATAATATTAAGTTTATATAATTTTAAAATTAAAAATTATTTGTTACATATGTATTTATTATCTTTATCCATATTTGCTGTCTTATTTAATTCACAATCAATTGCCGATTCTTTTATAGCTAATTCAAACTCACTTACAAGTTTATTTTTTCTTAACGATAGTTTATGAATATATTGATCTACTGTCTCAACTTCATCATCATTACATGTTGCAAGATAAATATAAACTTTTACATTTCTTTTTTCTTCTTCTAAATCTTTATGTGAACAAAATCTACTTGCACGACCAATAACTTGTTCTAATCGTGGTAAGTTCCAATATGGATCTATTATATGTACTTGTCTAACTCCAGTAAAAGATACACCTTCTTTTATTGAACTTGAACCTAAAATTATTTTTAATTTACTACCGTTTAAATTTTGTTTCATATTATAAACTGATTTAATTTCTTCTTTGTAATTTACATCTTCGTCTCCTGACCATATTGCAAATCTTTTAACTCCTTCTCCAAATTGTGCATAATTCTTATATCCATAAGCTTCTAAAACTTTAATAAAAGATTTTAAACCAGCAAATTCTTTAAAACTACTGTATATAAATATTTTTCCACCTTTTATTTTATTAATTATTTTACTAAATTTAGTTGAATATTGTTCTAGATTAGATAATATTCTATGTTTTGTTAAGGATTGTAAGCCTTCATCTCCAACTTTTTTATTTGGAAAAACTATATTTGAAACAAAGCGTGTACCTATAAAAAAATTATTAGGTAGTTTACCTACATTTAAATCTTTAGAAACTTGTCTTTTTAATTTTAAATTTAATTCATTTTCTTCATTTCTTAAAACTGCTTTATAAGATGCATATTGAAAATCAGACATTTCACATTTAACATATTTTATTTTCATTTCTGGAAAAACATACGGTGGTGCACCTCTAAAGTATGATACATATCCTTTTATTATTGATTTAAATAAGTCTGTATTTTTCATTGATAAAATATACTCATCGTTTCTAGTTTTTTTTACAGATATAAATTTTTTATCAAAGTTGTCAGGAAATGGTTTTTCTGGTCTTAATAAGTTAATAGTTAAACCAATTTCGAACGGTTTATCAAACATTGGTGTTGCTGATAGTAAAACAACTCTTAAATCAACTGGAGATTTATGTATTAGATTATATAATTCAGTATAATAAGTTCCTTCTTCGCTAACCATATTTTGTATCTCATCTATTATTAAAAAACTATTTTTTAATTTAATATCACCATCTTTTACATATTCAATAAATTTATTGTAAGAATATATAGTATAATATTTGTCAATTCTTTGATCTGATTTTTTAATTATATTTTTGTACTCGTTACTTGATGGATGAAGTTGTGATAACTCTTTCCTCTCTTTGTTTGTTAAATATTCTTCTTCTGCACACAAACTTCTTAATTCTGTTCTAAAATTACCTTTTAAAGATGCAGGTAATACAACAACTATATTTCTCTTTTTTTTAAACACTTCACCAATACGAACTGCTGTACAAGTTTTACCTGCTCCAATTCTGTGGTAAACTAAAACACCTTTATATGGTGTTGCTGGATTTAAAAATTGAGATACAAATTGTTGTGGTAATTGTAGCTCATATTTTTGAGGCATACAAATATCTTTAAAACTTTTTTTCTTCTGGGGTATTTTATATTTTGCATATATCTTATTTATTCTTTTATAAAAATTATCATCTTTAATATTGGGATATTTACTCATTATATTAATATATAAATTAATATAATAAATTAATTAAAATTAATTAAAATAAATTAAAATAAATTAAACATGTTCAGGTCTACGAGGAGGTGGTAGTGTAGGAAATTTACATTCAAGATTAATTGCTCGTAGTGTAGTTTCAAGACAACGTTTAAGATGAACTTGTCCATCTTCGTGTGCTCTAACAATTAGAACACGAAGAAGTTGTGGTGTAGAACAATCTGTTGCAGGTTGATTAAAAGTCTTATAATCGTTGTAAGAAAATGCAAGAGCAATGCTCTTTGGTCTTGTATTATTACGTGTGTTATCACGTGTATTATCTCTATTATCTCTATTACGTTGTTGTGAATAAGTTGTATCGCGATGTGAATTATCATGACTAAATCTACCTTCACGTCCTGAACGTCTTGTCGGTGGTCTCTCTGCTGTAACTACTGGTGTAGTATGTTGTTGTGTAGTTTGACGTACTACTGTTGGTACAATAACTTCTTCATCCCATCCATCACTATCGTGATTATCTTGAGTTGTATTTGTTTGAACTTGAACTTGTACTTGTTCTCGTTCTCGTTCTTGAACTTGTTCTCGTTCTTGTACTTGTTCTCGTTCTTGAACTTGTTCTTGTTCTCGTTCTTGAACTTGTTCTCGTTCTTGAACTTGTTCTCGTTCTTGAACTTGTTCTCGTTCTTGAACTTCTACTTTTTTAGTTCGTCCACGTTTAGGTTTTTCTGTTTCTTGAACAGTTTTATTTTCAGTTTCAACATCTTCTTTAGGTACAGTAGATACAGTAACTTTACGAGGCATAATTATAATTATTTATATAGCTAAATATTTAAGATATTTATTTGTCAATTTTTATTATTATATCTTTGCGTAGTAAAGATATAATAATAAAAATTCAAAGCAAAAATATAAATCTGGCGATTTATATTTGTTGCCGTCAATTTTTAATTATAAGAGCTATCTCTAGCTCTTATAATTAAAAACTAAGGGGAGTTGTTGTACCAACAAGCTCCCGTCAATTTTTAATTCAGGCATTTTATATTTTCAAAACTACGTTTTTTGATATTAATAAAAATTCAGGGCAAAAATATATCTTAATAAAAAAATCTACTTCTCAATTACATATGACTTGTAAGTTTGAGAAGTAGTTGGTGGTTCTTTCTTAATCTTATTCTTAATCTCAAGAATTAGCTTATCGTTATTAAACTTATATTCGTAACTAAAATTAGGATTAGTTTGTAGCTTATAGAGTTGTGTCATTAGCATATGTGCAATTTTACGATCAAAGTAAAGTTTAACACTGTTAAACGGTAAAATGCCCGTATACTTTGCATTTTGGGATAAATTAATAATTTGCCGAAAGGTGTTCATTATTATCTTAATAATATAAATAAATTAAGATAACAAGTACTTGTATTATCAATTTTTATTATAAGACTACTCTACAACTAGTCCTATAATTAAAAATTCACGAATAAAATATAAATAAAATTATTAAATTTTTAGTAATTTTATTACTATTAATTCTTTGATGCAAAATTATTTGACATTTCAATATAATAATTTAGTTCATTATCATGAAATTTACTCTCATCAACTGTAGCTGTAAAACGTCCATTATATGTTTTAGACATTGAAGAATATTCTACATTCAGAGAACACTTTGAAATTGAATGTTTCTTAAGTTGTTCAACAATTAGTTTATAAACAACTGGTTCTATTTTTTTAAAATTAACATTAACTGTTGTAGATTGGTAACGAATATTTTGTACAATTACTTTAATATTAGAGGCACTAACAAGCTGTTTTAGACAGAACATTATTATTTTTATTTAATATTATAACATTAACTATTATTGATTTTCTAAATCAATTTTTTATTATTAACATATTAAACTAAAAGTTCTTTATAGTAATCATCACATAATCCTTTATTTATACATTTATCTGCATTCCACCATTTATCATGTTTTAATTCTTCTATTACTTGTTTTTTAGTCATTTTTCCTTTTGTTTCTAAAACATAAATACTATACAATTTATTCATTAACTGTTTAGAATTTTGAAGTTCCTCCTCTAGTTCTTGATATCTACCTTCCATACCAGTAGATAACTGATGAATTAACATTATCCCTGTTCTAGTTATAAATCTCTTATTTCCTGCAATACTTAAAATTGTTGCTGCACTTGCAGCATATCCCTCCACAACTGTATAAATTGGTATAGGTGAAGCTTTAATATAATCATATGCTAAAAATGCTTCGTGTAGTAAACCACCATAACTTGAGATATGTAAATAAATTGGTTTAAAATTAATATTATCAACTAATTGATTATGTTTTAAATGTGTATATTCATTTACTTTAGTTCTTAATAAACTACATAGTTTATTAATAGATTCTTGATTTACATCTGTTTTAAAAAATATATGATTATTTTCACAATAAACATCTGTATCATCTCCACCAAATAAATTCTTAAACGGGTTATTCTGTGGATTATTCTGAGTAAATATACTTAGTAGATTTGGTATTTGATTATCTTCTTGTTCCTCTTCATTATTATTTCTAATATTTCGTCTTGTTTTACGATAATATGGTGTATATCTATTATTTCTGTAAGTCATCTATACAGTATATAAAAAGATTATTTTTAAGTAATCTATTTTTTTTTTATTTTTTTAATATATAAATGGGAAGTGATTTGTCTGTTAATAAGTGGAGAGAAGAAGTTAAAAAACAAAATAGAGTAGCACCTATGAATATGTTACCACAATTTGTTGGTATGGTTGAAGGTGAAGAATTAGTATCTAATAATGGTAAATATAGATTAAGAATTGAAAGAGGTAATCTTTTGATACTAGGTAATAATCAGGTTGTATGGAAATCAAATACATCTGTGCCATCTGACAAAAGTGCTGTATTATTAATGGCACCTAATATTATTGTTTTATCTGAACCTGGTACAAATGAAAAATTATGGTTTAAAGATTTTGAACCCGTTGGTCAAGATTCTGCTGTTATAGCTATATTAAACGATGACGGTTCTTTTGTTATTTATGATGAAAATATGAATGTTGTAAAACAAATAGTTGGTGTAAACGAAATGAGTGTACCAAGTTATGCACCTGCTTCAACAACAAGGGCTGTATTACCTGTAACCAGTACAGTTGATATGGTAGCAAGACCAGCACCAGCACCAGCACCAGCACCAGCACCAGCACCAGCACCAGCACCAGCACCAGCATCAGCATCAGCACCAGCACCAGCACCATCTTCATCAAGTAATAAAACAGGTACTATAGTAGGTTCAGTTGTTGGAGGTGTAGTTGGTTTAATTGTTATATATTTTCTTTATAAAGAATACAAAAAGAGACAAGCTAAAAAATTATTAAATTTATAAAATAATTAATTTATGTTAATAATATTATTAGGAAACTACTAAATATTAATAATAAATATTATTTAGTTGGTGGACGAGAACCATCGTATGATGAAAAAAATATTAATGAAGGAATTAATAGAAGAAAAATTGGTGATAAATATGAATATTTCTATATTAAAAATAATAAACCTGTAACAAAACAAGATATTGATAGAATAAATAAATTAAAAATTCCACCTGCTTGGACTAATGTTTGGGTATCAATTGATCCTGCAACTGATATTCAAGCAATTGGTATTGATGCAAAAGATAGAAAACAATATAAATATAATGAAAAACACATTGAAGATGCCGAAAAAGAAAAGTTTTTAAGACTAATTGACTTTATTAAAGAACTACCAAGTTTTATAAAAATTATTAATTCACATCAAATGAAACATATTTATGATAAAGAAAAAGTTATTTCTACTATGTTATTATTAGTTAAATTATTACATATTAGAGTTGGTAAAGAACAATATGCAAGAGAAAATAAAAGTTATGGTATATCTAGTTTGAAAAAGAAACATGTTAAAATTAACGGTGATTTAGTTAGTTTAAGATTTAAAGGTAAGTCTAGACAAATACTAAATTATAGTTTCAGAAATAATAATATCAAAAATCATATTCTTATGTTATTAAAATTAGATGGTGATAAATTATTTCAATATATTGATGATACAGATAATATTAGAAAAGTAACTGATACAGATCTTAACGGTTATATACAACAATATATGGGTAAAGAGTTTACTATTAAAGATTTTAGAACTTACGCTGCGAATTATCATTTTGTTGAAAGTTTAATTCAAGAAACAAATAAAAGAAGTCCTAAAAATGAAAAAGCAATAAAGAAAAATATAGTTAACGCTCTTAAAAAAACAGCTCATTATTTAAGACACACTCAGGCAATTTCTAAAAAATCTTATGTTATGAATTTTGCAATAGATGTTTATAAAGATAATCCTAAATATTTTATTTCACAAGGTGAAAATATTGATAATATTATATTAGATTTGTTACAAATGTACAAGAAGAATATATTAAATTTATAATTTATTATTTATTATTTATTATTTATAAACATATTAAATCCTTTATCTAATACATTATTATTTAAAACCTTATAGTTACTATTTATATTTGTTGCTTGAGCTAACTTTATATTTAATAATAATATTTCCATACTACCGCCATAATGATTAAAATATTTATAATTGTCATATATTAATTTTCTTAAATACTCATTGTCAACAATATCCCATTCTTCATTTTCTAGTTTATTTACTAGAATTAAATATAATTCTTCAGCACTATATGGAGATATATTATATCTAAATGGAAATCTTCTTTCTAATCCAGGATTAACTTTAAAGAAACATTTCTCTAACTCTTCTTTATAACCTGCAACTATACATATAAAATTTCTATTTTCACTTAAATTCAAATTTAAAGTATCTATACACTCTTTAGAATAACTGTCTTGTTCTCCAGTATTTCCTAAACTATATGCTTCGTCTATAAATAAAACACCCCCTTCTGAATTATTAATAACTTTTTGAGTTTTTTTAGCAGTTCTTCCTAAATATCCACTAACTAATTGTGATCTAGAAACAATATTAAATTTATCATTTGATTTTCCCATTTTACAATAAATTCTTCCTAATATTTTTGCAAAAGTTGTTTTCCCTACTCCAGGTGGTCCTGTTATTACAGTGTGAAACATATCTGTTATATTTTTAATACACGGAATTCTCAAATCACAATCTAAACAAGAATTACAAGGTTGACTTGCTAACCCCCTTATAAAATATAATATATGAGTAATTATTTGTACTTTTGCTTCTTTTAAACCTATCAAGTTATTTAATTCTATTAAATCTGGTATTAATAAATTTAATATTCTTAAGTTTATACCTTTGTATATATTAAAGTTTTTACAAGAATATTTATTTCCTAATATTATTAATTCGTCTAATGTTAATATATTATCTAATTTAATATTTTTATCACTTATTGTGTGTTTACAAAAATCATTTAAACATATATAACTATTGTTTGTTATTTTTGTTTTTTTAAGTTTATGTGTTACTTTATTATCATAATTATCATCACATATAAGTTTTCTTTTCATTAATTTATAAATATATTAAAAATTTATAAATTAAAAATACTTTGTTTTGAATTGAGTTATTGTAAGAATTTTAATTTTTAATTCTTTAGCTTTTACACATTTACTAGAACTACAATCATCGTCATCTGCCGTTATTAACATTGTTGTATTCTTAGAAACAGAATTAGTTACTTTACCTCCATTATCTTCTATTTTTTTCTCTAATTCTTTATCACGAACACCTGTAAAAACTATAACTTCATCTTTAAATTTATTACCAATTATTTTTTCTGCTTTTTTCTTAATAATATGACTTATATCGTATACTTTTTCTATTTCTTTACAGAACTTTTTAAATTGTTCAAGATTGTCAACAAATTTAGCAGTTGTAATATCTGAAAAGCCTTCTACTTCTAATATCTTTTCAGTTAATTCACTCTTAGTTAATTTATCGTGAATAATATTAGGATATTTTTTTAAGATCTCTTTTAACTTAGTTGAACCAATTCCCCTTCCAAAACTATGTGTCGCTGACATAAAATCGTGTAACTCAACCGTTTTCATTTTATCATCTATTTCTTTGTATATTTTATCAATAATTTTTTTACCTAATCCATCTATTTCACTTAAATCAGTCTTATCAGCAGATAATATATCTGTTACACTTTTATAGTCAGCTTCTACTAATTTTGTTATAATACCTTCTGACAAATATTTAACACCTATTGTTTTGAAAAAATATGTTAATAATTTTACAGTTACTTGATCTTTAATTTCTTGTGATATTTTTTTTGAATAGTCAACATAAATATCTACTTCAGATTCACCCCAAACATATGGAGTTTCTGGCATATCTGCTTTTTTAGCAGGTTTAATAACTTCCATAATGTACGGAATAACATCACCACTTCTAATAATCTTAATTTGTGCATCTTTACCTAACTTATTATCTTCAACAAACTTTGCATTATGTGCAGTAGCTCTACTTACAGTTGTTCCAACTAAATTTACAGGATTAATTTCAACAACTGGTTTATAAATAGAATCCATAGATACTTCCCAAATAACTTGTTTAACTGTTGCGATTGTATATTGGTCATCTAAAACCATTTTAAATGCAAATGCATAGTCTGGATTTCCTGGTTTTAATTGATGTGTTTTAGATGAATCAACAACTACTATTCCATCAACATCATAATTAGATATCTTTCTTCTTTTTTTTAAATATTCACCTAAATCTTTTTCACTTAATGTTTTATATGTTTTATATTCAACAGTATTTATTTTCCATTTTTTAAGATATTTCATTTGTTCTTCTTGCTTATAATTAGGATTGAGTATTGAGTATGAAACAAAATCAACCATACCAGCTAATTCTTTTGAAAATACTTTAGAATTAACTATTCCACTCACTGTATTTCTACTATTTTTATATTTATCTTTAATTTTATCAAAATTTGCTCTGCTCATTATTAATTCTCCACGTATACTTCAATCTTTAGGAATATTTTTAACTTCTCCAGCATTAATATATTCTAATAAATGAGTAATATCTTCACCTATATTTCCTTCTTTTGTTCCTTCTCCACGAGTATACATTTCTAAATTTCCCTCAGGTGTTCTATAAATTTGTGCACTAACACCGTCAAGTTTATCACTAACTATATAGGGACCTTTATTCTTAATTAACCAAGGTTCTAAATATCCCTGTTCTGGTTTAATTTTATCTAAAGAACCCATTGGATATGGAAGATTTACTTTTCTTCTAGATGCTTTAACTTTTGCACCAGCAGTTTTAATAAACTCGTTGTCTGGATCTTTTTCTTTTAAAGTATCAAATAATATATCATATGTTTTATCATCAATTAGAGGTTTATCTGTATTATAATATGCATCTGCTAACTTTGTTAATAGTTTAACAAGTTCAGTTATAGTTAATTCATCAACTATTTGTGTAGGATTATTTTTAAGTTTATCTAAAAACTGTTTTGTAAGACGTACCATTATATAGATTTAAGATAAATAAAATTATAAATATATTATTGCAAATATATTTATAATCAATTTTTACTTTGATAAATATATAGACAACTATCGGTTTAAAATATTATAAATAAAAGTAAATTAAGATAATAATTATATTTAAAAATAAAAATATTACACATTTTTACATAAACAAAACATAAATAAAAAAAACATAAATTTAATCTATCACAACGTCACAACACATCACCATATGCCACAGTTGCCATTGCAAAGAACACATCCCGTCCAACAGTGCTTATTGCTGATCGAACGTAGGTAGCCTCGTTCACCATGCTCCCACAAGTAAGTGAGAGCACCACAGCTGAAAATGTACTTCTTCTCCTCCTCTGTGACTTGGTCACGGGGCTTCATTGTTGCAATCCAACGCCAAGATGTCGTCTCCGACGCATCAGTCTGCAGAACAGACTGAGAAATGATACTAGTTTGGTTAGTAGCCATAATTAAATTTTACTATATACATTTTTCAGACATATATAAATTTCAATTTTTTATATATTAATTTTTTCTATTAAAATAGAATTTTCATTGACTAGTTTATTATATATATTAAGCATTAGTATATCAAAATCATCTAGTATATTTGAATAATCCATAATATTATCTATATCATCATCGTTATCTGTTTCATCATCGTTATCTATCTCATATTCGGAAACAGAATCAACGTCTCCATCTTCACTATATTTTTCATCATCAGAATCCTTATTTATTTCTGCCAATTCTAATTTAATATTATTAGTAATCATATTTGAAATTTTTTGTAATTTATCTAGATTTTTTTCAAATATAGTTTTATATTCAGTTTCTAAACCATTAATAATATAATCAATATCGTTCTTAAGTGCTTCAATAATATTTTCGTATTTTGACATAGTTATAAATATTTATTTAATTATAAGTAATAAATAAATAATTCAATTTTTATTTTTTATAGACTACTGATTTATTAATTATTTTAGTAGATCTTTTTTCTCTTAAAATATGATCATTGTTATTATTAGTATAATCAATATCATCATTAAATTTATTCTTATTTGATATATCAAAACTAATCATTCTCATGATTTTAATTGGCTTATATCGATTGATATCATTATTCATATAAATTTATATTTTATATATTTTTAATCAAAATATAAAATAAAAAAATCAATTTTTACTATTAATTAACTAAATAAAAAATTTCTATTTCTTCTTTTTCTTCTTTTCAGAAGTTTGTTCTACTGGTGGTGTTGCTACTTCTTCCGGTTCAGCTACAACTTCTTCTTTCTTAGATTTCTTAGACTTCTTAGGTTCCTCAACAACAACTGGTTCAGGTTCAACTACAACTTCTTCTTTCTTAGATTTCTTAGACTTCTTAGGTTCCTCAACTACAACTGGTTCAGGTTCAACTACAACTTCTTCTTTCTTAGATTTCTTAGACTTCTTAGGTTCTTCAACAACAACTGGGGG
>Ga0194124_10005354_pt1 | contig 11994 bp, 7 predicted proteins | sample TA2KigCas0mmetaG_FD_148605 | JGI IMG/M metagenome (GOLD analysis project Ga0194124, IMG submission 148605) | Freshwater microbial communities from Lake Tanganyika, Tanzania - TA2015031 Kigoma Deep Cast 0m | ecosystem: Environmental > Aquatic > Freshwater > Lake | place: Tanzania: Lake Tanganyika...
AGTCCGCAGAAGATCGGCATCGGCGAGACGCGTGCGATCATGTACCCCTCGAAGATCGACCCAACCAGATACATGATGATCATGGCCACAAACAGGTCGACGAACGGATGTACCTCCGGAACGCTGTTCGTCCTCCTGATGAGCCTGACGCATCGTGACAGTGACCAGGCTGCGAAGGCCACCAGGAGTGCAGCGGCCAGAATTCCATACGACGCAGCCGCATACAGCAAGCTGTTCTCGCTCTTTTCCGAGGCTCCGGTTCCCACCCCGAGCAGGGGTGATGACACGAATTGGCCCAAGAGGATGCCCCACGCCTGCTGCCGAGTGTTGTCGCCGGACAGGAGTCGTGCGAAAGGGATGTCGATTCCCAGAGCATCTACAAGGAGATTGAGGACGACCATCGCGAGCAGCATTGCCGGCACCACGATCACGATCCGCCCGAAGCGTCGAATCGAAATCACGCCGACTCCAATCATCAGTAGAAGGAGCCCAGTCCTGCTGCCTGCCGCTGCGATGATTGCGATGCCAGTGATGGCGATCACGATCCAGAGCAGCCGAGCCGCCAGCGATCCGAAGTAGATCAGCCAGATTGCGCAGAGCACTTGGAACGCCGACAGACAGGCCATGAACTGGGGATTGGCCCCGACGCCGACGAAGCGATTGGTGTTTCCGATGAACGCTTTGGACGGGTTGACGACCAGCTGTACGCACGCGGCTGCGAGCGGCAGGAGTGCGGACAATGCGACCAGGCGTGGGAGAACGTCAAGATCCTCCCATGCATCGATTCTGCGCCCAGCGACCAGCATCACCGCGCCAAAGGTCAGCAGTGCGAGGAGGACCGACAGGATCGAGTCAGGAACCCCGGCATGGATCGCCCTCATGAGACCAATGAAGATGCCGATGAGCATCAGGAAGAGCAGTGCCCGCACGGCACCACCGACGCTTGAGGGGGGAACCAGCAGCCAGCCCGCCGCGAATGTGCCGAGGGCGACCCCCGCAAACACCGTATTGCGCTGTTCTTGGAGCGGGTAGAGCCATTGGATCCACGGCGCCCCGCGGTAATCGGTGGCCACGCCGATGCTCGACATGAACAACATGCCCAGCAGCCCCAGCATGGACCACCGCGAGTTGATGGCCGTTGCCAGCATGATGAGAAGTCCTAGGACCACTCCGAGGATCAGATACGTCGCATTGAGACCGGTCATGGCCGGCAGGCCTCGTCAATGAGCCCGGGGAGTGCTTCCCATGACTCGGCGTTCGATGATCCGGGATCGCTCCAGAGCAGCCCCTCTCGGATGCCTCGGGTTGCCAGCAGCTGGAACGCACCGAGAATGTATTCGCGGTCCGATGTGATCCGCTCACCGCCTACGGTCCGCGACTGGATGCCCTCAATCCACGGGCTGAATCGTTCCGGCGGCGTTCCGCCGAACGATCGGCACATCCTGTCGAGCATGATGCGGTGGTGCTCCAGTGCAGCCTGTGTCGGCGGCAGTCCACGCGCGGCAGCCCACGCTGGAGGGAAGGGGTAGACGTTCGGCGCTTGCATCGGCGAGTGCGACCTGTGAATGGTCTTGAGCCATGGATTTCGCGGGTCCACGTCGAATCGATCGTCCAACCCATCGAAGGAACTGGAAAGGACGTAGTTCGACCACAAGCACGATGGCCAGTGGCTCGCGAGGCTTCTGCCGACGCTCTGCTTGAGGGCCGCGCTGGACGCCGTGAACAAAAGGCCTTGGAACCATGACGCCCAAGCGCGGTTCTCTTCATGGAACCACGGCTGTCGGGCCGAGGGAAGCAGTCGTCCGCCTTCATCCCAGAGTCGCGCCATCGGGAGGTCGAATCCGCAGACGGGTTCCTCCTCCCACCGCACATCCTTCATCATGGCGAGGAACGCACCAACCCCGCCGCGGGCGTCAGCAACCACTTGCGGCCAATCCTCGGAGTCGAAATGGAAGCGCGATGGCATCGGCAGATTTGGCATGGTCGCGCAGGCTTTCGCCAACCGCTCCGAAAACCGGTCAAACCATGATGTGGTCTGCGCGATGCCATGGCTGAACCACGGTGTGATGAAGGGAGACTGGCAAGAGGAAGCGGGCAACGCGTCCGCTGCATGCGTGAACAGGGCGGTGGAAGCGGTCCGTTTCCACGCTGGACCGTCGCTGGGGCCTCCGCCCATGCCAAAGTTCTGCAGGAGCACTGCGACGTCGCCGGGGCCTAGGTACAACTGCAGCGCGCGAAGGCCTACGGCTCCGGCAGCTTGCTCCGGATCAAGCGGATCCACGGCAACTCGAACGAGGGGACGAATTCGTCGGTCCAAACGCGCTGCGCCAGACGGTTCGTTCCAGGTCCAAAGGCGGAAGGGCGTTGCAGCAGGCAATTCTTCCCGATCCGGAGCCGCGAAGGTGAGTCGGGCACCGACCGTCATGCCCAACGCTGCAAGTGCATCTCGACGGGACAGAGACCACTCGCCGCGTTGCATGCAAACATCCTATCGGCTGGATGGCGAGTGCTCGAGTGCGAGCCGGTACATGGACTCGAATCGTTCGGCCACACGATCCGTGCAAAGGTGCTCCAGCACCCAAGCCCTGCCTGCCGCGCCGCGGGCCCGCAGTGCATCTCGATCTGCGAGGGCCCGTTCGATCGCGTCGGCGATGCTGCTGGCCTCTTGGCGGGTGATGAAACCACCGCCGCTCTCCTCGATCTCCTTCCACGTGTCAACCAGATCTGTCGTGATCACGGGAAGGCCAGCTGCGAGCGACTCGAAGAACACGAACCCGAAGTTCTCCTGGCTCGACGGCAGCACGAACACGTCGCTCGCTTCGAACAATGAGCACTTGAGCAGCCCACCGACATGGCCGACGAAGTGCACGGGCGTGCAGGAGTCAAGAGATGCAGCTTCACGTCGCAGCAGGTCAACGTAGGCGGGGCTGCCGGTCCCCGCGACCACGGTTCGCAGCCGATGTCCGCGAACCGCGAGCAGTTTCAGTGCGGCGAAGAGGTGCTCGAGGCCCTTCTTCTCGGACAGTCGGCTGAGGAAGAGGATGGTCGGGACACCATCGTTGGGGAGTTGAAACGCTACGCGTGCCTCGGTCGGACCCGGCATGGCGGCGTATGTGGTGAGGTCCATCAGGTTTGGCACGACCGTGGCGTGGCCTCGGGGGAACCACTTGAAGCTCTGCTCGCGTTCCGCCTCGGCGGTGCAGTGCACCGTCGCTGCCCTCTCAAGAACACGTCGGCCCCCGAGTTCGAGGAACAGGCGCTTTCGCCAGGGCCCGCGAGCCATGCACCAGTCATCGAGCATGCCGCGAAGACTGACGATGACGGGCACGCCAAGCCGATGGGCCAGTCCCGCGGCTTGGACGTTGGCGGGTTCCCAAACCCCATGAAGGTGCAGGAGATCCGCTTGTTCGAGCAGTCGCTCCAGCGATCGCCGTCCGGAGGGGCTGAGGAAGCGGGCTCCGAAGCATGGCAGGATGACGGCGGTCGGTGCAGGGGAGTCGTCGATCCACTCGGTTGGCAGATCCGGACCCGAAAGGCAGGCCAGCCGCGCGGTGTGACCCCTTGCGCGAAGGACCCGGACCAGCGTGGTCACGGCATTGGCCGGTCCGCCGCGGCGGAAGTCGACATGATCGAGGAAGTGGACGATTCGCATGGACGGGAGTGGGCCTTGGCGGTCAAAGTCCGGCGAGTAGGCTACGAGAGAATGTGTGGCTTTGCTGGAATCGCCGACCCAAGCGGCCTCTTCGATGATGCAGCTGCGGTGGTGCGTCGCATGGCCGCCATGCTGCTGCTGCGAGGACCGGATGATGAAGGGACGTGGAGCGATCCGTCGGCAGGGATTGCGCTTGGATTCCGGCGACTGGCGATCCAGGATCTCAGTGCAGCGGGCCATCAGCCGATGCAGTCGGCGTCACGCCGCTTCACCCTCGTGTTCAACGGGGAGGTCTACAACTTCCTCGAGCTGAGGCATCACCTTGAGCTGCAGGGCCATCGGTTCAAGGGTGGGTCCGACACGGAGGTCATGCTCGCCGCCTTCGAGGCATGGGGCGTCAGGCGTGCGATCGAGCGATTCAACGGCATGTTCGCGTTCGCCGTCTGGGATGCGGAGGCCGGGACCATGACGCTCGTCCGCGATCGGCTCGGTGTCAAGCCGCTGTACTGGGGCATGGTGGGACCACGGGCGGACATCCTTGCCTTCGGCAGCGAACTGAAGGCGATCGATGCCCTCCCTTTCCCAAGGGCTCCGATCGACCGTACTGCACTCACGATGTACGTCCGATTCGGTTACATCCCAAGTCCGTTCAGCATCCGCGAGGGGGTCCACAAGCTCCAACCGGGTCATGTGCTCACGTGGCACCGGGCCACGGGGCGGACCGACATCGAGCAATGGTGGAGTGCCAAGGAGGCCGTGGAACGAGGTGCACAGGATCAGATTCACGATCTGGCCGAAGCGCGCACCAGAGTCGAGGATTGCCTCCGTGATGCGGTCAGGTCGCGGCTCGTTGCGGATGTGCCGGTCGGGGCGTTCCTCTCGGGCGGCATCGACTCATCGTTGATGGTGGCTCTCGCGGCGCAGGAATCCCCAAGTCGATTGCGCACCTTCACGATCGGCTTTGAGGACCGCCAGTTCAACGAGGCCGAGCATGCTGCGCGCATCGCGAGGCACCTCGGGACTGACCACACCGAACTCTATGTCGCCCCACAAGACGGCCTCGATGTGCTGCCCATGCTGGCAGATGTCTTCGATGAGCCGTTCGCAGACAGCAGCGCGATCCCGACGTTCATCGTGTCACGGCTTGCGCGAAAGACGGTCAAGGTGGGTCTCAGCGGCGATGGAGGCGACGAACTCTTCGGTGGCTACGAGCGATACCGGATCTGTGCGGACTTGGAGCGGGCGTTTGGCTGGATGCCCTGGCGTGCGAGGCGCGGTGTCGCATCGGTCGTGCGCACCCGAGACGGGTTCGGTCGGATCGCGCAGGGTGTGCTTGCCTCGCTGGGGCGGGCTGCCGGCGCAGCGAGAGACAGCTCGGTCGCGGATCGCATGGGCAAGTTTGCGTCGATCATCGAGCAGCCGGCCGTGTCTGACTTCTACCCTGCGATGGCGTCGATCATCAAGGGTCCCCATGAGTTCGTCATCGATGCGCGCCAGTCGCCCACGCCCATGACCGATCCGATGTGGCGTCCTCATGTGAACTGTCGCTTGACGCGGATGATGCATGCCGACATCGTGAGCTACCTGCCGGAGGAGATTCTCACGAAGACGGATCGGCTGACGATGGCGAACAGCCTCGAGGGCCGAAATCCCTACTGCGACTACCGGCTGTGCGAGCTCGCGTTCAGGATCCCGGTGAGCATGAAGATCCATCATGGGGTGGGAAAGGTCATCCTCCGGGACATCCTCGCACGGCATGTGCCAAGGGAGTTCAACGTGGGGCGAAAGATGGGGTTCGGTATCCCGCTCGGCGATTGGCTCCGGGGGCCGCTCGAGGACTGGGTCGAGACGACTCTTTCCGAGCGTCGGCTCCGCGAAGACGGACTGTTCGATCCGCAGCGGGTCCGCGCCCTTTGGGCAGCGCATCGAGACGGCCGTCGTCAGGCCCAGTGGGAGCTCTGGGTGTTCCTCGCCTTCCATGCGTGGATGGATCGATGGAATGGCCCGACGACGCCGACCCATGAATGACCCCGCACCCAGCAGCGTGGGCTCCCACCTTGCGCGAGGGACCGCGTGGGGCATCGTGCAGGTCGGTGTGCAGAAGTGCTGCGGGATCGCCACATACCTGGCGATGGCTTTCTTGCTTGAACCCAGCCAGCTCGGCGCGGCCACTCTTGCGGTCAGCTTGACCGCGATGATGACCTTGATCTATCCGGGTGCAGCGGGCGACTTGGTGATCCAACGGCGAGGCGATGGGCCCTCGACGACGTCCGCGGCAACGCGTCTCGCGTTGCTTTCGGGCCTCAGCGTGGTGCTCCTCGCTGCCATCGCATCGCCTGCAATCGCCACGTGGAAGTCCGACACCACCCTGACGCTTCTCGTCTTGGTGGCGTCCACGCGGATGCTCTTCGAGGGCTTGGCCTCGGTCCCACTGGCGCAGGCGAGAGGCAGGCTGGAGTACGGATTCGTCTCAGTGATCGAGACCGCCACGGCCCTGCTGACGGTCGTCCTGACGGTCGGCTTTGCAGTGAGCGGACTTGGTGCTCTGTCGATCGTCTTGGCAGTGGCCATCGCCGGTGCCTCGCGGGTCATCGCGCTCACCGTGCTCCGCCCGTGGCCATGGCGCTCGCCAGACGGTTGGTTGGCCACGCGACGCCTGTGGCCGGACTTCCGGGCAGGTGGACTCCAGCACTCTCTCAACGGGGCGACGCAGAACATCGACTATGTCATGCTCGGTGCGTTCGCGTCGGAGGCGGTCCTGGGCGTCTATGCGATCGCCTACCAGCTTGCGAGCTTGGTGCAGGTCGTCTTCTCGTTCACGATTGGTCTCGCTGCGCAGCCGTTGTTCAGCCGAATGACCGCTGATCGGGAGTTGCAGCGATCGATGTACATCGAGACGCAGGCCGTTGGGCTGGCCGTATCGTCCCTCGTCGCACTCGTCACGGCCAGCCTCGCGCAAGTGACCTTGCCTTGGTTGCTCCCGCCGAAGTGGCACGCCGCCGGTGGGCTACTGACCATCCTCGCTTTCGGCTTCGGCCTCGGCTCGCTGCAGCCCATCGCCCAGTCGCTCCTTCGGGCGAACGGCGAGTACTCCAAGGCTCTCAGGCTGCAGATTGCAGCCACGGTGGTTCTTGGATGCGGGGTCTTGGCTGGGGCATGGCTCGATGGTGCGAGTGGTGTCGCGATCGCGGTGGCGGCAGCGACAGCCGTCATGGCCGTAGTGCACCTTGCGTCATCGCTGCCCGTACCGTTCCGTCGATCGGCCTGTTCCATGGCAATGCGAACATGGCTCTGTTCAGTGGTTAGTTTCGCTCCCGCGCTGATGGCCCTCGTCGCCCACTCCCGTGGCTGGCTACCTTGGGCACCGATCGGATCAGGCTCGGGCCTTGGTCTCCAGGTCCTTCTGGTCCTCCTGGGAACATGGCTGTGGTGGATGCTGATCGCGCGGTTTCAACCACAGGTCCAAGAACGGATCCTCGCAAAGCTCCGTTCCCTGGCAGATCGGCCGAGCCGCTCACCCTCCTGAGACCCCCGCTCAGTTCCTCGCCGGGCCTTGCGGATCGAAGATGAACTTCTCGGTGTTCCAGTCGCCGTCGGGCGTGAGCGGATCGCGGCTGCCCTGTGCGTTCGTGGTGACCTCGCGATTGAGCGCCAACTCCGTGTGGCCATCGGCAAAGAGCAAGTGACCGCCTTCGAAGTGCCTCGCCGCGAGCCGCTTCCAGCTGCACTGCGATCGATCGAGGTTACGAGTGAAGTGCGGGTCGTTCGGTGGCAGTTCCTGTGGCTTGCTGCGCAACTCCACCATGAAGATCGTTCGGTCCGCCTTGCCCACATGCGCGTGGCTCATCAAGGTGCGATGTGTGTCCGGAAGTCCGAGCTTTATCAAGAAGGAGTTGTTGAGCCGGATGTTCATGACATAGCTGAACCAGAACTGGCGCTTGACGCCGCTCTCGCCGCTCTCGCCGAACTCCCACGGCGTGCCTGATTCGCTCATCGCGGACGGATCGGCCCACACCGTGTTCGGGTCCGACCAGCTGGCCACATCGTGCTGCTCGCGATACGCGTCATCGACCAGATCGGCGTAGCGATCGGAATCCACCAACGGCCCGAGTGCATTCGCCCAGAAGTTCGGCTCGGCAAGGTTGTTCGCGATGCCAGCGATGTTCTTCTCGCCCTCCCACGGGATGCGATCCTTGCGCTGCGCAGCGAAGGTACCGAATGCCGCACCGAAGCTGCGCATGTTGGACATGCTTCGCGTGGCGCGCGCGCTGGCCGTCATCATGCCAATGGCAGGGATCAGCAGCCCCAGCAGGATGACCACGATCCCGATCACGACCAGGATTTCGATCAGCGTGAAGGCCGGGCTTCGGGATGAGGACCAAGTTCGATACATCGTCTGAATCAGGTACATCAAAGACGACGGCTGGTCAAAGGCGGGGCCCCAAAGAAAAAGTCTTGTGGACAGCCTCCGGCCCGAGGCCCTTTCGGCAGTTCAATCCATTTGGCCCCCAACGGGGTTGTGTGTCGGCGATCTTGGTTTACTCTTCCTGTATGAAGACCACCACCCTTGCGGGCGTCCTGACTGGTTCCGGGCTGGCCTTGGTGCTCGGCCAGATGCACTCCGAAGCCGTTCCGCTGTTCCTGATGCCTCCGTCGTTCACCTGTTCGACGGCCACCGTGCTGGCGCTGGGTGACAATGCGTTCAATACCACGAACGCCACGGTCACCCTGAGTGTGCCGAGCAGCGGCTGCTCCGGTGCCCACACGGTCTACAAGACTGCCTACTGGTCGTTCACGCCGACAACCACGGGTTCATATGTGTTCTCGACCTGCACCGGCACGACCTGGGACACCCGGCTGGTCATCCTCAACTCCTGCAACACGGCCAACGGGGTCGTGGCGTGCAACGACGATGCGTGCAACTACCAGAGCACGGTCACGGCCTCACTCACGGCTGGCACCAGCTACATCGTGGTCGTCGGCGGTTACGGCAGCGGCAACGCTGGCGCCGGCAGCCTCAATGTCGTGGCCGGCAGCTCGGGGGGCGGCGGCGGTGGTGGATCAGGAAGCCCCGATGTGATCGTTGGTGCGATCCCCGACATCTCGAAGTACGGCGCTGCCACGATCAATGGCGTGAGCCACATGGCCTACGCCATCGGAACCACCAGCTGCAACATCGGCAACGCACAACTGGAGTGGTTCGCCAGCCCGGACAACCGCCATCCGTTCATCCCGATGAACATGTACCGCCTGAAGGGTGGCAGGATCGAGCAGATCGGCATGAGTTGGGGCAAGCACGGTTTCACCGCGCTGCAGGGCACGCTCTGCGGAAGCTGCCAAGCCTCGAGCACCGGCAACTACCTCGGCATCGGCTGCTCCGACCCGTACTCGTCGGGCCTCAACGGCGGGCAATCGGGGCTCGGCACGCGCAGCGAGATCAACGCGCACAACGGAATCTTCCCCGGTAACTACAACGTCGGCATGCCACCCGCGCCGTCGACGTATGGCCGCCGCCTCACGGTGAAGGCATCCGACCTTGATCCAGCCCAGAACGCCGGCGCCGTCTACTTCGTCGAAGGCCATTACATCCACCCCCAGGATGCCGCCGCGAACAACGACAACAACAACGCGTCGTACCGGCAGATCACCGTCGGAGCGATCTCGAGCGGCGCGTACACGCTTACCCTCACCGGCGCCACGGTCCAGCAGAAGGCGGCGATCGAGGCCTGGAAGGCGAGCGACCCAACCGTCACGCAAGCCAATGCAGACGTTCAGGGCGATGGCCGATTCATCGTGTGCAGCAAGGCTCGCGACCTCGGTAACGGCCAGTGGCGCTACGAGTATGCGGTGCACAACCTCAACTCGCATCGTTCGGGTCGTTCGTTCTCGGTGCCCGTGCCCGCCGGCGCGACCATCTCGAATGTCGGCTTCAAGGACATCGACTACCACTCGGGCGATCCGTATGCGGCGACCGACTGGACCAACTCGACCTCCGGCGGCAGCGTGACCTGGACCGGCGGCGACTTCGCCACGAGCGCCAACGGCAACGCCCTGCGCTTTGCCACGCTCTACAACTTCTGGTTCGATGCCAACGTCGCACCGGCCAATGCGACCGCGAGCATTGGCCTCTTCCGTCCGGGTGCGGCAGGCGACCCCAGCACGGTCACGACATCGGTCCAGGGCCCCAGCGCACCCTCGAACCCCTCGGACCTCAACGACGACGGCGTCGTGGATGGCGCCGACCTCGGCATCCTGCTCGGTGCATGGGGCACGGCTGCCGCCGACATCAACGGCGACGGGATCACCGACGGCGCCGACTTGGGCATCCTGCTCGGTGCCTGGGGCTGATCCGAGCACCTCACCAGATTGCATCGTCCAGCGGGCGTGCCTCCGGGTGCGCCCGCTGTCGTGATGGAACTCCTCCAAAGGCTGCATGGCCGGCGTGTAGGATCGAATACCGGATGAAGGTCGTGTTGCTCAACCAGTGCTTTTGGCCCGACATCGTCTCGACTGCCCAGATTTCGCATGACCTTGGACGGGCCCTCGTGGCGGCGGGACATCGTGTCACTGTGGTGTCGGCGCGTTCGATCTATGGCGAGGCTGGTGACAGCCTTCCGCCACGCGAGTCGGTTGATGGCATCGAGATCTTCCGCGTGCGTGGCGCCATGTTCGGCAAGCGCGGCATCCTGCTGCGCCTGGTCGACTTTTCGGCTTTCTACATCCGTGCCTTGGTTGCGATCATGCGCCTTCCCCGGCAGGATGTGGTCATCTCGCTCACGACGCCGCCCTTCATCGCGCTCATCGGCGTCATCGCCGGTTGGGTGAAGGGCAGCAGGAGCGTCTACTGGGTCATGGACCTGTATCCGGACACGCCCGTCGCGTGCGGCGTGCTGCACCCACGCTCTCCCATCACCTGGATCACGGAGCGACTGAACCGCTTCTGCCTGCGCCACAGCGACGCGACGGTCGCCCTTGGTCGATGCATGAGGGATCTGATCGTGTCCAAAGGCATACCACCTTCGCGGATCCACACCATCCAGGTCTGGTCGGCCGAAGAGTCTCACCTTCCGCCAAGTGCGGCGCCGAACCCCTACCGTGCCGAGTGGGGCATTGGAGATCGCCTCTTGGTCATGTACTCGGGCAATTTCGGGCTCGGGCATGACGTGGACACGATGCTTCATGCCGCCGAGCGGCTCCGCAACGACGACCGGATCCGATTCGCCTTCGTCGGAGGCGGCAAGAAGAAGGTTCGGGTGGAGTCATTTGTGCGTGAGCGGGGGTTGGCCAACTGCATCCTTGCGCCCTACCAGCCGCGCGAGCGCCTCGAGCAGCTGCTCGCTGCGGCTGATGTGCACCTTGCATCGCTCTCGAACGGAGTCGAGGGGATCATGGTGCCGAGCAAGGTCTACGGCATGATGGCATCGGCCCGGCCGTCTGTCTTCATCGGGCCCGCCGCGAGCGAAGTGGCGCGTGCGATCGTCGAGTCGGGAGGCGGCTGCGTGATTCGCTGTGGAGATGTCGAGGAACTCGTCGCGTGCTTTGAAGGGTACGCGTCGGATCGCGCGCTGGTCGCCGAGCACGGCAGTCGTGCACGGGCGTCCTTGGAGCGCTTCTACGCCCGTGATCAACTCTGCCATCGTTGGGTCCAGTTGCTGGAATCGCTGGTGACTGGGGCCAGTCGCACGGCTTGAGGTCGCGACAGCCGGTTCGTGGCTTTGGACGCCGCAGCACGTGAGGCTAGCCTCTTTACATGTCGAGCGATCCATCGCGCTTCGCCGGAGCGACCGCCTTCAGCCGCATCTGGGAGGCTGGGAGACCAAGCCGGGATGGACCATCGTGAATGTCGAAGAACGTGATGGCGCCGACTTGGGCATCCTGCTCGGTGCCTGGGGCTGATCCAAGCACCTCACTAGATTGCATCGTCCAGCGGGTGTACCTTCGGGTGCGCCCGCTGTCGTGATGGAGGGTGCGTCGCGCGAACTCTTCATGGGTCCTCAATCATGCGCCGACTTGATTTTGGCGGTCGTGGGGTATAATTTGAAATTTTCTATGTTGTCCCTTCCCGTCACGACTCTGCTCGCCATGGTCACCGCCGCCTTCGCCCACGACGGCATCGAAGAGCACGGCCAACGCCATCGGCTGCCGTGGTTCCATATTCAGTCGCAGCAGGAGCGGGTGTACGGCCAAGGTGGCGAGGGCGGCCGCATGGACCAGCGATCGCTCGCAGGCTTCTCGCTGCTACAGGATGGCTTCACGGTCATCGGCCTGCCCGACACGCAGAACTACTCGAGCGACTTTCCGCAGATCTTCACGGCGCAGACCAATTGGGTCGTCGCCAATCG
>Ga0194124_10005357_pt1 | contig 11981 bp, 6 predicted proteins | sample TA2KigCas0mmetaG_FD_148605 | JGI IMG/M metagenome (GOLD analysis project Ga0194124, IMG submission 148605) | Freshwater microbial communities from Lake Tanganyika, Tanzania - TA2015031 Kigoma Deep Cast 0m | ecosystem: Environmental > Aquatic > Freshwater > Lake | place: Tanzania: Lake Tanganyika...
GGCCGGCGATGGCCGCGTCACCGCGCGCGGCGTGGTCGCCCGTCGGCGCCTCGCCGCCCCAGGCCGCGCGGAGCCGGAGCGCCCGCGTGTCGGTGGTCGACAGCGTGTCCAGCGCGCGCAGCGCCGCCGATGGGCCTTCGATGCGGGCGACGAGCTGGGCGCGCCGCAGCGGCAGACCCACGTCGTTGGGGAACCGACGCACGGCCTCGTCCAGCGTGCGCAGCGCCGCCTTCGGGTCGCCAAGCTCGACCAGATCGAGCCAGCGCTCGAGAGCGCGGTCGTCACCACGCTGCAGGAGGCGCCACAGCTTCGCTCGGGCGCCATCGACGTCGCCGGCGAGCAGCAGCGCGCGGGAGTCGTCGTCCTCGGTCGTGCGACGCAGCCGCAGGGCCTCCAGCTGCCGCGCGCGCAGCACGTCGCCACTGGCGCGCAGCGCCGGTGCGGCGGCGTCGATGTTCTCGTTGGTCTCGCCGAGGGCGAGCAGCGCGAGGGCGTTGTCCCTCGCCTCGTCGAGCACGTCGCGCTCGAGCAGCGCGTCGATGAGCTCGCGCCGCCCAATCGGATAGGCGGGCGCGGCGGCGACGACGGCGCGGAAGCGGGCCAGCGCCTCCTCGGGGCGCTCTTCGACGGCGGCGCGCGCCTGCGACAGGAGCGCCAGCGGGTTCTTCGGCCATTGCTGCAGTACGCGGACCCAGAGCGGCGCCGCCAGGGCGCTGGCGACGCGGTCGGGCAGCGCGTCGTCCTCGACGGTCTGCGCCGCCGCCACGAGCGCCGGCGTCGACCAGCCGAAGACGTCGACCAGCCGGCGGGCGAGGACGCGCTCGTCGTCGGGCGTGGCGCCGAGCCCGGCGCGGGCCCGCGTGTGGGCGAACAGCAGGGACACCAGCGCCGTCGTGTCGCCGCGGTCGGTCGGTGCGCCGGCCTGCGCCATCGCGACGGTGGCAGCGCGTTCGACCACCGACGCCGCCGCGGTGCGGGCCCAACGCTGCCGCGGCACGGGGCGCCACAGGGGCTGGCCGTCATCGTCGAAGGCGCCGACGCGCACGCCGCGGCCGGACTCCTGCGCGAGCACCTCGACGACGTGGACGCCGGCGCCGACGTCGACGCCCGTGAGCTCGATGGCGGCGCGGGGATCCTCGGGCCGCCGCACCAGCACCGGCACGCCGTCGAGCCGCACCTCGAGCGCGCCCGCGGCGCGCACGGCGAGGACGCCCCGGCGCGCCGCCGTGGCCTCACCGCGCAAGGTCAGGCGCCACCAGCCGCCGACGCCGCGGCGCGACGGGGTCAGCATGCCTTCGGCGGCCTCGACGTCGAAGACGCGGAACCGCGGGTGCAAGGCCAGCGGGCGCGTCGCGAGCGGGCCACCGGCCAGGGCCTCGTCGGCGTTGAGGAAGGGCCCTTCGGCGGTGGCCTGCTGCAGGTCGCCGCCGGGTCGGGCGGCGAGCAGCGCGGCCCGGTCGCCGAGGCTGGTCGCGAGGCCGCGCACGGCGTCGTCGACGGCGATCGCCAACTCGGCGCAGGACGCGCCGGGCGTGGTGGTGCGCGCGGCGGCGCACGCCAGCACGAGCCGCGGCAGCGACGCGAGCAGCGCGCGGCGCGCCGGCTCGGGCAGCGACCCCCGGTGGCTGGCGACGACGTGGGTGGCCACCACCGCGCGCGGGTCGGCGGGCCAGGTCGCCGCGAAGGCGATGCAGGCCGCCACGACGCGGTCGTAGTCGCGGGTCAGGTGCGCGTGCAGGCAGGCGACGGCGGCGCCGTCGCGGTCGTTGGCGCCGTCGGAGGAGCCCGGCACCGCGGCCGTCACCGCTTCGCCGCGGGCGAAGGCTTGCGCCGCGTTGCCGCCAGTGAGCGTGGTGGGTGCCGCCGCAGGCTCCGGGGCACGCAGGCGCAGCACCTCGGCCAACGACGGCAGCGCGTCCTCGACGGGGGCGGCGCCAGCCCAGGCGTCGTCGAGGGCGCCGCGGGGGAGGCCCGTGCGACGCTCGTGGCAGCCGGCAAGGGTGAGCGCGCCGCCGACGACGGCGCACAGCAGAGCGCCGCGCGCGCTGGCGGCGCCACGCCGACGGGGGTGGGGAGCGGCAGTGTGGTTCCGGCGGGACATCAGCGGACTCCCTGGGGCACGACGCGCAGCGTGCGTTTCATCAGCTGGTCGGCGGCGAGCGCCTCGGCGCGGAACTGCTCGTAGTCGGCGACCTCGACGCGTCGCGCCAGCAGCGAGGTGTCCTCGTCCACGACGAAGCCATCGGCGGACTGCTCGACAGTCTGCACGAAGCGGACGAAGCGGCCGTCGACGCGGCCGCCCGGCGGCAGGTCGCGCACCGTCCAGCCCGGCGGCAGCACGTAGCGCATGACGTTGCGGGTGCGCCACGGGTGGTCGAGGAAGAGCGCGAAGCGCCGCATCGACTGGTCGGCGTAGTTGCCGGCCAGGTCGTGCGGGTACAGCGACACCGGCATCGACCACGAGCCGTCGGGGTTCTTCGACGCGCGCGCCGGCAGCACGGCGTCGAAGTCGTAGCCGAGCTCGGCGGCGTCGAGCCCGAGCGGGGTCGTCTCGACGCGCTCAACCTGCGTGCCGGGCATCGCCCGGGCGAGCTGCCGCTCGAGTGTCTGTCGGCGGGTCGCGGGGTCTTCGAGCTCGCGCCGCTCGCGGGCGTTGGCGGCGCCGCGGAAGCGCTCGCTGCCGCGCACGGCCAGCGCTCCGTCCTGCCGCAGGCGCAGCACGTAGTTCGACGTGTTGCGGTTGTCGTCGGCGGGCGACACCGGGATCGTGACCAGCCGGCTGCGCTCGCCGTCGATGAGCAGCGCCAGCGCACCCTGATCCGAGGTCGGCAACTCGCGCCACCCCGAGCGCTCGGCGGTGCCGTCGAGGAACAGGTCGAGGGACGGCACGTAGGCGATGGCGTGGTTGAACGCCCACATCGACGGCGGCGCCTCGGCGGCGTGGCCGAGCTGGATCGTGCGCACGAGCGCGAGCTGCGCGCCGACGCCGGCCTCACGCAAGAGCGCGACGAGCAGGCTCGCCTTGTCCTTGCAGTCGCCGTAGCGCCGGCGGTGCACCTCGGTGACGGGGTAGGGCTTCCAGCCGTGGATGCCGAGCTCGATGCCGACGTAGCGCGTCTCGGTGACGACGTACTCGTACAGGCGGCGCACCAGATCGGGCTCGTCCTTCGCCGCCGCCTTCATCCGCCGGGCGACGGCGCGCAGCTCGTCGTCGAGGCGCAGCTGGTCGCGGATGAGGTCTTCGTACCAGCGGCCGAGCGCGCCCCACGTCGCGTACGTCGACACCGACAGGTAGCGCGCGACCTCGAGCCATGGTGGCATGGCCGGCTCGCCGTCGAGGCCGGGGATGTTCTGGTCGACGAACTCGTAGACGCGGGCGTCGTCGCCAGCGGTGACCTTCGGCGCCGGCGCGCCGCGCCCGCCCCACGACAGCGGCCGTGAGAGAGGCGCCTCGACGACATAGTGGAAGCGTCCCACCGGGAACCGGCCCTGGATCACCTCAAGGTCGCCAAAAAAGTCACCGAACAGGTTCTGCTGGCCCACCGCCTCGCGCCGCACGCGCACGTGCAGCACGTCGCCGTCGTCGAGGGCGGCGAACACGGCCACCTTCGAGCGCGCGTCGGAGTAGGCGCCGTTCTCCTTGCCGCTCTGGCCGCGGTCGACGACGCGCTCGGCAGGCTCGCGCCGACCATCGCGCCGGACACGCTCGGCGGCGACGACGTCGACCCGATCGCGCCCCGACGAGTAGGCGAAGGAGAAGGCGCGGAAGCCCTGGGCCTTGCGGGCGTCGCTGACGACGACAACGATGTCCTCGAAGCTGCGCAGCAGGCCGTTGTCGAAGAAGCGCGTGGCCACCGTGCGCGACGCCACCCACCCGCCGAGCGCCGGACCGTCCTCGGGCACGTCGACGCGGGCGCGGGCCACGGCGTCGTCGTCGAAGTCCGGCAGCCAGCGGGCGGCCAGCGCGTCGTCGTCCTGGTCGTCGCCGGCTAGCGCGCGCGCGGCGCGCTGCAGGTCACCGTCCTCGGGTGTCAGCTGCAGCGCGCTGGCGAGCAGCTCCCGCGCCGCCGGCCGCTCGCCGCGCACCAGCGCGAGGCGCGCCGCCAGCTGCAGCGGCTCGGGGCGATCGGGGAACAGCGCGCGCCGCTCGTCGACGAAGGCGCGCGCCTTCTGCCCCGACGGGTCCTGTTGCAGGAGCAACGGCAGGAACTGCGTGGCGGCGCCGTGGTTGGCCGGCAACAGCCGCAGCCGCAGCCGCAGCAGGTCGACCAGCTCGACGAGGGCCTTGTCTGCCGTGGCTCGGTCGTCGTCCCCCAGGCGCGCTTCGAGGAGGTCGCTGCGCACCAGCGCGCGGCGCGCGGCGTCGGCGGTCTTGGTCAGGAGCGCCTCGGCGTCGACGCGCAGCCCACGGTCGACGAGCACGTCGGCGGCCAGCGCGCGCAGCTCGTCATCGGCGCTCGCCCGCGCCGCGTTCACGATGGCGTCGTCGACGACGCTGCCGAACAGGCCACCGCCACGCTCGAACCGCAGCCGGTCGGCGCGGTGCAGCGCCGACGTCGGCGCCAGCCGTACGGCCTCGTCCCACGCGGCGCGGGCGCCGGGCTCGTCGCCCTGCTCGGCCCGCAGCAAGGCGATCCCCGCCCATGCCCCTGCCGACGCCGCGTCGACGCGCAGGGCCTCCTCGTACAACCGGCGGGCAGCCGTGGCGTCGCGGCGAGCGCGCTCGCGGGCCAGCCGTGACAGGGCGCTGGCCCGCTCGCCCGCCGACAACGACGACGATGACAGCAGCCGCTCGAGCAGCGCCTCGACCGCCGGGGGGCGGTCGGTGGCGGGGTGGGGATGCGTGCGCTGCGCCAGCGCGATGGCAGCGCGCAGCCGGGGCAGCGCGGCCTGGGGGTCGGCGACGACCTCATCGATGCCGGCGTGCGCCAGCGCCGGACCGCGGGCGTCAAGGGCGGCGGCCTTCACGCCGGCGGCGGCCTTGACGTCGGCGACGGCCACCGAGGTCCTGCTGGCCAGCGGGGCACCGTCGGGCGTGGTGAAGCGCACGTCGACGACGCCGCCACGCCCGCGGAACCCGACCTCGAGCACGACCAGCACGCGCCCCTTGGGCACCGCGACGACGGCGGCGTCCTGGTCGAAGCCCCAGGGCCGGTCGCGGTTCACCGCGAGCAGAGGCACGCCGCCGACGCGGACGGCGACGGCGCCGCTGGCGCCGGTGCGCACGGCAACGGGGCCGCCGCGCGGTGCGTCGAGGACGACGGCGCACAGCGCCCGCACGTCGCGGCGGGCGACGAAGCGGGCGCCGACGTCGAACCCGCCGTCGGCGTCGCGGGGCACGACGCGCCAGCGCACCGGGCGATCGAGCCCGTCGACGGCGGCGTCGAAGGTGGCGGCGACGTCGTCGGCGGGCGTCGGCGTGCCGAAGCCGGCGCCGCCGGTGTTGTCGAACGGCCCGACGCACGACAGCGCGCGCGGGTGACCGAGCGCGTCGAGGTCGACGTCGGCGGTGGCGAAGGCGCCTCGGTGGGCGGCACGGCTGGCGCGGGCGGCGCGGGCGTGGGCGCGGGCGAGCGGGTGGGCGGCGCGGGCGACGACGTCATCGAGGAAGCGGTCGAAGGCGGCCTCGTCGGCCTCGTGGGCGAACAGCGCCGCCGCGCGGGCGAAGGCGCCGGTGGCCAGCAGGGGATCGGTGGCGGCGACGGCCTCGCGCTGCGCCGCCGCCCGCGTAGCCTCGACGTAGGCGTGTCCGTTGGGTGCGGCGGGCGCGACGCCGCTGCGCGGGGGGATAGCCGCAGGCGCCGCTGCCGGCGGTGTGGCCGCCAGCGTAGGCGTGGGTGTGGGCGGCGGTGCGGCCGCCAGCGTGGGCGTCGGTGCAGCCGGCGGCGCAGCGACGGTGAAGGCGGCAACGAGGACGGCGACGACGAGCATCGAGCCGATGTAGCAGATTTCCGATCGGTGCCTTGCGAAGGGGCGACGCAGGCGGAAGAACCCGACCATGGGTGCGTAGCTCAGCGGTAGAGCAAGTCCCTTACAAGGACGAGGTCACAGGTTCGATCCCTGTCGCGCCCACCACCACGTCGCCGTCGGCGGGCTCCCGCCCCGCGCGCGGCCCGGGACCGCCGTCTTGAACACCGTAGCAACCACCCCTGCCTGTCCCCGCTGTGTCGACGTCGTCGCGCCCGTGCCGCTCGCCAGCGGGCAGGGGGCGCTCGGCGAGGATGTCTGCCCGCGCTGTCGCGGCCGGTTCCTGAATGGTGCGCTCACCGAGCGCGTGGTGATCGACGAGTTGGGCGTCGAACGCGGGATCCTGCGCGAGCTCGCCGGGTTCTTCTCGGGGGCACGGCTGCCCTGCGCGGGGTGCGGCGCGGCGATGCGCCCGCTGGGCTTGCGCGGCGTCGCCGTCGACCTGTGCCTTGGCTGCGGCGGGCTGTGGCTGGATGCGGGCGAGCTGTCGCGGTTGAGCGGCGGCCGCTATGGCGAGTTTGGTGGGGTCGAGGTCCCGGCCGTGGCCGGGTCGCCGTCGACCGCGTCGTGGATTGGGTCCTCGACTGCGCCGTCGTTCGCTCCCTCGACCGCGCTGCCGTTCGCGTCGTCGGCAGCGGCGTCGCGGATCATGCTTGGGCGCGGGCACACGGCGGTGGTGCTCGCGTCGCTCCGCGAGCCGCCCGTCGCCGCCCTGCAGGCGTCGTTCGCGCGCACCGACGGGCTGACCGGCGCCGACGCCCTCGACATCGCCTCCTTCACCCACGGCGTCGTCGTCAGCGGCGTGCTGCCCGCCAGCGCCGCCGCGCTGGTGTCGGCGCTCGCCGAGCAGGGCGTGCCTGCCCACGTCGTCGGCGACGCGGCGCTGCGGGTGCCCGCGCCCATCGTCGTCGATCGGCTCGCGGCGATGCGCAGCGGGGCGTGGTCTGGCGTCGACGCGCACTTCGCCGTCGGCCCGGCCTTGCGTTTCCGCGGCCGCGGGGTGCGCGCTCTCGTGGCCGGCCTGCTGCCCTCACCCGACGGGCACCGGCCGGCGGTGCCGGTCGTGGACGTGCTCCTCGGCGGGCCACAGGCGCCCGGGGGCGAGACCCGCCGTCTGCGCTGGCCGGTCCCGGCGTCGGAGGACGCCGGCGAGGCCATAGACGCTGTCGTTGCCACGCTGCTCGCCGACGGTGCGCCGGCGGGGCGGTTCGCCGACCGGGTCTGGCGTCCCTACCCGTCGGCGCGGGCGTTCGACCGCGAGCTCGGCTGGGTGGCGTGTCGCCATGGCCTGACAGAGGTCGCCGGGCTGCCCCCTGCAGCCGGAAGCGCCTGTAGGTCGGAAGCGCCTGTAGGTCGGAAGCGCCTGTAGGTCGGAAGCGCCTGTAGGTCAGGGACGCACGTGTGGCTTCCGGGGCTCCACCCGGTGACGGCGCAGCGCGCGATGGCGGGACGGTGATAACGCGCCAACATGGTGATGCCCTGAGGCGTGAAGGACCACACTCGTGCTCACCGCCGTCGCTCTGCTCGTGACGCTCCACGGCCCCGCCGCGGCGGGGCCACCTTCGCGCGGGCTCGTCGAGGCCACTGGCCGCGGCGAGGTCCTGTTCCTGCCGCGGCATCACGTCCAGCCCTTCGTCGGCTGGGTGTACTCAAGGGCGGCGACGTCATGCCTCGCCGTCGAGAGCGCGATGCTCGACCCCGAGCGCTGGCCGAAGATCTTCGAGAACCTCAAGCGCGCGCGGGCGACGCGCACCGGCGACACCGTTCGCTACGAGCTCGACCTGACCGTGGCGTTCTCGCCGACGATCCACGGTGTGATCACGCGGATGGAGCCCGGCCGCCTGCGCTTCAGCGACGTCGAGACCAAGGCCTACTCCGAGTACACCCTCGAAGATCTGCCCGACGGCACCTGCCTGTCGCGCTACAGCGTCGTCGAAGAGCAGGGCCGCTCGTCGGGGTGGGTGGGGATCATCAAGGGGCTCGAGGCCACCGCCGGCGACGCCGGCAACTTCGCCGCTGCCATCTCGTCGTCGCGTGGGTTCTCGCGGCCCGAGCGGGCGCCGCGGGTGACGCCAGGCCGCGCCGGCGAGCAGCTGCTCGACGAGCTGGCCGGTCGGGGCACCGTCGTGTCCATCGACCGCAGCGGACGGCGTCCGGTCTACGTGCTGCGGCGGCGCGTGGCGGCCTCGTTCGACGAGGTAACCCGGGCGCTGCGCGACCGCGCGACGTACGCGCGCCGCACCGCCGTCGTGCGCAGCAGCGCCGGCAAGGGCGGCGGCGCCGAGTACGCGATGGGCGGCTTCGGCGGCCGCGTGAACTTCACGACGACGGTGCGCGAGGCCGGCGATGCCGCCGGTGTGCTGTCCATCGAAGAGACCCCGGCCAGCGGCGACCTGCAGGTCGACGACGGCGGCTGGCGCTGGCGCGTGAACTCCGTCGACGGCGGCGCCGAAGTCGAGCTGCGCTTCGGCTGCGACGTCATCGACGGCAGCCTGGTCCTGAAGACCGTCGCCAACACCGACCCCATCGCCCGCGAGAGCTTCATGCTGCACGTCGCCTTGTCGTTGGTGGGCGATCTCGTGCCCGGGCGTCCGCTGCCGTTGTCGCCGGCCGTGGTCGCGAGCCCGCCGCCGCCGGCGACCGCCGTGGTCGAGCGCAGCGGCTCCGCCGTTGGCGCGGGCCACTGACGCGCCGGCAACGCTGAAGGAGGATCGGCTGCGCCGTCGTCGGCGGACGCCTACCGGTGCACCCGGCGCAGCGCGACGAGGTGCTCCTGCCGCGCCGGCCCCCCGCGCCAGTCGAGGCGCGGCGCGCTGGCCACGGCGACGACGGACAACCCCGCGCCGCGCGCGAGCCGCTCGAGCTGCCCGTCGGCGGGCACGCGCTGACCGGCGAGCTCGCCGTCGCCCATCAGCAGCACCGCCAGCCCGTCGTCGGCGAGGCTGTCGGAGACGGCGGCCAGCACCGCTGCGACCTCGGCGTCGAAGGTCGCCGGGCCGCGATCACGCCGCCGTCGGGCGCCGATCTCGTCGCGGCTGAAGCGCTCGGCGTCGAGCCCGAGCCACGCCAGCCGGTGGGCGTGGTGGCGCGCGTAGTCGTAGGTACCGCCGTAGGGCGGCGACGTCAGCACCAGCGCCGCCCGGCGTCCCCAGGCAGGCGGCAGCAGCGCCGGCAGGCGTCGCGCGTCATCGACGACGAAGCGAGGCTTCGGCGCCGCCGGACCGACGCGCGCGAACAGCGCCACCTGTCGACGGCAGAGCTCGTGGGCCTTGGCGCCGAAGAACTCGCTGGCGAAGAAGCGGCCGACGCGCTTCTCGTCCGCACCGTCGTCGCCTCCCAGCCGGGCCGTATCACCGCGACGGCGCGAGACCTTGGTGAGGATCGACGAGAACACCACCGCCAGCGTGCGGCGATGCTCGTCGCCGTCGACGGCGGCCACCTCTTCGAGCAGGCCGGCCAGCTCGGGCAGCACGTGCGGGGCATAGGCGGCGGCGACGTCGTCGGGCACCTCGGCGCGCACGCGCACGCGCTCGCGCACGCGGCGCTTGCTGCGCTCGACGACGGCGTCGACGACGGCCTTGAACTGGTCGGCCTCGCCGGGGCTGCGGCGGTGGGTGCGCACCGCGCCCACGCGGGCCGACAGCGGGTTCAGGTCGACGCCGAGGAACGGCCGCCGGTGCAGCACCGCCTCGAGGCCGACGGTGCCGCCCCCCGAGAACGGGTCGACGACACCTCCGCCCTTCTGACCGTCGACGTCGACGAGCCCGTCGAGGATCGTCGCCGCCACCGCCGGCGGCATGCCCGCAGGCCACGAGTGGAAGCCGTGGGGCACGTCGTGCTCGACCACGCCTTCGGCGGCGGCGTCGAGCGCGTCGAACAGAAGGCTGGCCAGCGCGTCGTCTCCGCGGGCGGTGGTCGGCGGCGCGAGATCGACGAAGGGGCGACGCACGGGCCTTTCGCTCGGCGAGGCTACCGGGTCATGGTCGTCGGTCACGGGGGCTCCTGCGAGACACGGGGCGGGGCGTGGTGCGAGGCGATGGAACGGTGGACCCGGCCGGGCGGGGCAGGCGGGCGAAGGCCAGCTCGGCGTCGTCGACGACGCGGGCGGCGCCGGGGGGCAGCGCGCCAAGGGCGACGTCGCCGATGGCGACGCGCACGAGCCGCAGCGTCGGGTGGCCGACGGCGGCGGTCATGCGGCGCACCTGTCGGTTCCGGCCCTCGACGATCGCCAGCTCGATCCAGCAGTCGGGGACAGACTTGCGGAACCGGATCGGCGGATCGCGCGGCGGCCAAGGCACGTCGACGATCCGTGTGGCGCGCGACGGCAGCGTGCGGGTCCCGTCGAGCACGACGCCTTCGACGAGGCTCGCCAGCGCGTCGTCGTCAGGGACGCGCTCGACCTGCACGTGGTAGCGCTTCCACGCCTTGCGCGAAGGCGACAGCAGCCGGTCGACCAGCGCCTTCTCGGACGACAGCAACAGCAGGCCCTCGCTGTCGGCGTCGAGTCGGCCCACGGGCCAGACGTCTTTCGGCAGGCCGAAGTCGGCCAGCGTGCGCCACGACGAACCGTCGGGGGTGAACCGCGACAGCACGCCGTAGGGCTTGTGGAACGCGAGGGTCGTCAGGCGGTCCTCGTCGTCGACGAGCAGGGTGTGGCACGCCCACCAGGGCTCGAACCTGGGACCCCCTGCTTAGAAGGCAGATGCTCTATCCAGCTGAGCTATGGGCGCACGTCGACGGGGTCATAGCAGCCCGTGTCCGCCCGGTCACGGCCGGCGCGTCGTCGGCGTCATCTGGCGCCGCTGCGCGTACCCGCGGCGTGGGCCGTGCGCGTTCAGCGCGCCTTCTGCAGCTCGTCGAAGCCGGGCAGCGTCGACAGGTCGGGCACGACGACGACCTCGATGCGACGGTTCTGCGCGCGGCCCTCGGGCGTGGCGCTGGTGACGGCGGGCTTGGCCGCGCCGTAGCTGGCGGCGCTGACCCGCGCCTCGGGCAGGCCGGCGTCGACCATCGCCCGCGTCACCGTCAGCGCGCGCGCGGCGGCGAGCTCCCAGTTCGACGGGAACTGCGCGGTCTTGATCGGCAGGTCGTCGGTGTGGCCCTCGACCTGGAAGCGGCGGTCGGGGATCGACGCCAGCACCACGGCGACCTCGTCGATGGCGGCGCGGCCCTCCTTCGACAGCGCCGCCGACGCTGACGGGAACAGGATGTCCGACGCCAGCGCCACCACCATCCGCCCGTCGATGATCTTCACGTTCAGCTTGCCGGCGTCGATGAGCGCGCGGAAGCGCGCCAGCAGCGCCCGGTACTCGGCGACGCGGGCGTCGGCCTCGGCCTTGCGCCGGTTCAGCTCGTCGAGCGCCGACCGCATCTGCTCCACCGACGCGGCGAGCCCCGCCTTGTCCTTCACGGTGGCGGCCAGCTCGTCCGCCGCCGCCTTCAGCCCGGCCTGCGCGCGCGCGACGCGCTCGCCCCACTGGCGCGCCTCCTCGGCGTGGCGGGCCGTCGCCGTCGCGAGCGCTTCCCGCGTCGACGTCAACGCGTCGCTGGTGTGCGTCGCGGCGTGGGCGCTGCGGTCGCGCTCGAGCTGCGCCTGCACCAGATCGCGCTTCGCGCGCTCGTGCTGCAGCAGGAGGTCGTCGTAGGTCGCGGCGGTGACGCACGATGTCGCCCCACCGCCGACCGCGACCACGAGCGCCAGGAGAAGGACCGGGGTGAGGACAGCGCGCTGAGGGTGACGACGCAATGAACGCATGACCGCGCATTAGCACACGGGGGGGGCGCCGGGACGGCGGCGCTGCGCGCGCGGGTCAGCGTCGGCGGCGCTCGGGGCGCTCGACCTTGTCGGGATCGGCGAGCACCTCGAAGGCGTTGCCGACGTCGAAGCGGGCGGTCTGCACGAACGCCCGCAGCGCGCGGTCGACGAGGTCGGCGAGGGTCTTCATTCGCCGCAGGCGGGCGATGACGGCGGCGTCGGCGCCGGCCTCCTTTGCGTCGTCGAGCGCGCCTTCCCC
>Ga0194124_10005360_pt1 | contig 11977 bp, 10 predicted proteins | sample TA2KigCas0mmetaG_FD_148605 | JGI IMG/M metagenome (GOLD analysis project Ga0194124, IMG submission 148605) | Freshwater microbial communities from Lake Tanganyika, Tanzania - TA2015031 Kigoma Deep Cast 0m | ecosystem: Environmental > Aquatic > Freshwater > Lake | place: Tanzania: Lake...
AGAAAGTCGCCGGTCTCCTGATCGAAACCCGGCAGACCGTTGACCAGAGCCGGATCGTGATCGGCCTGGGGCTCAACCTATGCCGTCCTTTGCAAGGCGTTACGACGGATCCTTGCGTGCGCGGCGTTTTGCAGCGGCAGGCGGATCTGGCGTGGGCTTGCCCTGAACCGGAGCGGGTGGAGACCATTCCCGGAGGTCTGCTTGACGAAACGGCGCGGGATTCGGTGGATGCCCAGGTGCTGCATGAACTCGCGCACCGGATCGCGCAGTGCCTGCAGCGCGCCTGGCTCGACTTTGAGCACTCCGGACTTGCCTCGTTCCGCGCCGGAATCGGGCGGCGCGACGTACTGCGTGGTGAGTGGGTTGAAATCGAAGACGACATCCAGGGCCACCGCACACCGGCACAGGGTTGCGTGGTGGGAATCGACGACAGTGGACATCTGCTGGTGAGCCCCTTTTCCAGCGTCCAACCGACTGGAGTGGCCGGGAAGCAGGGTTCGATGGCTGCGTTGTGCGAGGCCGGGCTGGATGGGGAGGTCAGCAAGGCGGGCGTTGCGCACGACCCCGGCATCCCCGTCGCAGGGTCTGATTCCTGTTTTCCGGGGTTGATGCGCTACTGCGGCGCCTCGGTGCGCCTGTTGCAGCGCAAATCCGGCCCGGGTACGTTGCCGGGGGCGCGGCGATGAACAACCTGCCTCACGCCACTCGGGCAGAGCCGCAAGGGGAGGACCAGACCACAGTGCGCAGCGACGAGCACACCAGCCCTGCGGAGGATCGGGGGCATTGCTTCACCTACGGTTCGCTGATGTTTGCCGAAATCATGCACGCGGTTGCGGGGATGCGGCCGGTCGCACTTGCGGCCCGGCTGCACGGCTGGGAGCGACGGGCGATTCGTGCGGCCAACTATCCGGCAGCCTTCCCCGAGAAGGCGTCACCGTCCCACAAGTCGCTCGAGGGTGTTCTCTGGCTCGACTTGAGCGCGCAGGCCTGGCAACGCCTTGACGTGTTTGAAGGAACGGACTATGCGCGGGTGCAGGTGACGGTGCAATCTGCGACCGGCCCGCATCAGGCCTGGGTCTACGCTTTCCGTGACAGGAACCGGGTGCTCGACCATGACTGGGATGTGTCAGCGTTTGAGTCCACCCACCTTGCCGGCTTCTTCCGGGAGCATGGGCGCGATCTGGTCTGAGGCGCACACCGCCTCTCTGCTTCGCGCAGGCCTCGCAGGCTCGAACGAGGCGAGGCGTGCCCGGATGTGGCGAGAAGTCTGGCTGCCCGCAGCGGAGCACCCATTGTGCCCGGCTTCGGATCAGGATGCCTGGGACTGCGGGCGCGGCGTTACTGCAGCGAGGGTTTCACCGAGGCTCTGGGCGAGCTCCTTGCGGTAGCGGTTGAGTTCCTGCACCGACACAAACGACTTGCCGAAGAGGAGCGAGAGGTTGTGCAGGATGCGCCCAACAACCTTGTCCTCCCACTGGGCATCAAAACTGATTTGCTGGTCGAGCCAGCGCTCGAGCCATGAGGGGTCGGGAAGCCGACTTTGCACAGTGTCGCGCGGATAGAGTCCCTTGTTGACGTGAAGGTTGGTGGGGTGCAGAGCCTTGCTCTGGCGCCTGGCGCTTGCCATCAGCACGCCGATCCTGGCGAACGCGGCGCGCGCCTGATCACCCATCTGGGCGATGGCGCGCCGCATGTATTGGAGGTAAGCGCCGCCGTGTCGCGCCTCGTCGCGCGAGATCAACTCGTAGATGAACTTGATCACCGGTTCGGTATGCCATTCGGAGGCGCGTCTGTACCAGTGATTGAGGCGGATCTCGCCACAAAAATGAAGCATCAGGGTTTCGAGGGGCGGGGCGGGGTCGAACTCGAAGCGCACTTCGTGAAGTTCCGCTTCCGAGGGGGCGAGCTCAGGGCGAAATCGCCGGAGGTACTCCATCAGGACGAGAGAATGCTTTTGTTCCTCGAAGAACCAGACCGACATGAACGCGGAAAAGTCGCTGTCATGACGGTTGTCGCGCAGAAACATTTCGGTGGCTGGAAGTGCAGCCCATTCGGTGATCGCATTCATCTTGATCGTTCGCGCCTGCTCATCCGAGAGAAGCGACGCATCAAAGCGCTCCCACGGCACGTCGCGCTCCATCGACCAGCGGACCGACTCGAGCGAGCGAAAGAGCTCTGGATAAAGCATGGTCGTGTCTCCTCACGAACAACCGGTTTCAGTCTATCAGTGTGCATCAACGGAGCAAGCCTTATGCCCTTTTGTTCGGACTGCACTTCGACGGTGCCCGGGCAACCTTCACCCCGCGATCGGTGGAGCCATGGGTTTGGACCGGTTTTGGCGACTCGCCTATCCGTCCCTGGCCCTGCGCTTGAGCCAGCGCATCATGGCGGCGAGCCCCGGAATCTTTTCGTAAAGTTCCTCGGCCAGATCCCAGTAGTCGCGGTGAACCGCGATCCTTCCGTCGTCCGACAGTTCGAGCCAGGAACAGCCGCGGATGCGTTGCGGCTTTCCACCGAACTCCACACAGTAATCCCAGGTGAGGCAGCACACCCTCAAACTGCCGGGGTCAGGGCCCGGGGAGGGGCTCGCAAAGTCGGAATGGCTGGCCTTGCCCGGCTGACCCGGTGCTCCCACCCCCCCCGGCACGGCGGGGCACCCGGAAGTGACCACACCCGTGACGACGAAGGATCCCCCGGGAAGCTTCCGGAACATGTGGGCGAGGATGTTGCGGATTGCGGCAACACCGACCACTTCGTGGAAGGGGTCCTTGAAGCGGGCGTCTGGCCGGTAGATCCGATCGAGTTGATCGAGTGAGGCGGGAGTGAGGCGCTCGAAGAACTGTACGATCGCGTCGCAGCCGACAGGATCGCCCCCATTCCCGCCGGCGGACATGGCCGACGCAGCCTCACCAGGCGCCGTGCCGCACCGGGGCGATGCAGCCCCGGATTCCGGCGATCTGGGGGGCGCAACGATGCCGCCGCCTGTGCCTCTGGCGGGACGCATGCCACGCTGCATCAGCGCGAAGTAGAGGCGGTAGGGGAGCAGCGCGAGGGTTTTCATGGCAAGGGTGAAGCGACGCGGAAAATGAATCTCGAAGGCCGAGCGGGCAAGACCGCGGACGATCTCGTGTGCGGCGGCCTCCGCGCTGATCAGTGCCGGCATGTGAAAGTCGTTGACCGCAGTGGCCGGGGTCTGGACAAAACCAGGATGGATGACCCACACGCCCACGCTCCGGGGAGCGAGTTCGAGATGCAGGATTTCGGCCAGGTGGGTGAGCGCTGCCTTTGTCGGCCCGTAGGCAAGAGCCTTGGGCAGTCCGCGGTAGCCCGCAACGCTTGAGACGAGGGCAAGGCCGCGCGGGGGCGTGGGTGGCACTCCTCCGGGAAGGCTGCCCGATGTCCCTGCGGGCGTGGAAGGCCGGCGAAAGTGCGCAAGCAGATCGCCGAGCACATGGAGGAGCGCCACATAGTTGGTTTGGGTGATTTCGAGGACCAGGTCGGGGCGGTAGTCGTCGACCGTGACAGGCTGATAGATCCCGGCCATCCATACCACCACGTCGATACCCTCGAGCACAGCGAGAGCCTCGCCGCAGGCGCGGGATAGCTGCTCCGGGTCGCGCAGATCGCAGGGTAGCAGTACCGCACCGGAGAGACCAAGCGCCTCCATCGCCTCGCGCCGGCGCGAGCTGAGCACCAGGCGGGCACCTTCCCGGTGAAGCCTTTTCGCGAGTTCCGCACCGATGCCGGACGACGCCCCGACGATCCAGACCCGCACACCCCGCCAGTCGGTGATTGGAGGATTCAAGGTCGCTTCTCGCGGGTGAACGAAAGCGTGACCTCGCCGAGTTCGATCCCGAACTTGCTCATCCTGGCGCGATTGATCAGCACCTGCTCATCGATGAGGTACATCCAATCGTCGAACTGCACATGCCAGATGCGCCCCTCGATCGGCAAGGCGAGGGTGTAGCGCCAGTTCAGCGCATTGCCGGCCGATACGCCGACTGCCTCGCCGATCACATCGTCGGCGCGCCCCCGGAAACGGCCCGGCGCGATCTCATCGATCGTCCATACCCGACGTTCGGTGGTGCCGTCGCTGTAGAGAAAATCCTCCTCGAGAATGCCCTGGGAGCCCTTCCAGCTCGCCTGCATGCGCACCTCGAAGCGTCGCACCACCTTGCCGAAGCGGTCGGTGAACATCCCCCAGGCGCGCAGTTCGCCGTTCAGGTAGCGTTTGAGGTCGAGGACCGGCTTTTCGCTGCGGTACTGCTCAACCTCCACGCTTGCACATGCGATGAGTCCAAGGCACGCGCCGAGTCCGAGCAGGATGCCGAGGCGTCGAAACCAGCCCGGCAGGCGCCACACCAAAGGCGCTGAAATGCGGTCCACGGCGCAGCTTTGGCCACGGGCGGAGTCGACGCGCTGAGGGCAGGCGCGGTCGGAGTGCGGATCGTCTGACATCAGTGGGATTCCTTCACAGGTGATGGACGCGACGGGAGCGCAGCAGCAGCAGGAGCGAGACCGTCTTGAGCAGGCATGGAAGACCCGCATAAATCAGTCCGAGAACGACAGGATCGTAGCCGGCGACGCCCGGCGAATCCGAGGGGAGCGAGGCGCTTGTCAGTTGCTCGATCAGTCGGTCAAGAAAGTTGCCAGGGTTGCTTGAAGATCCTGCTTCAGGGCCCCTGGGGGCCCCAACTTCGGGTTCGCTGCCGGGCAAGGAGGGCAGACTCGCGCTTTCCGAAGGATCCGATCGCACTCCGCCGAGCACTTCGAGCAGCGGCAACGCAAGCCCGGCGGCAATCGCGAGGTTGAGCTTGCCCACGAGCGTCCAGTAACCCATGCAGCGGCCTGCGATTGAAGGCTCTCCAGGGTGCCTCGCGTCGTGGTTGCGGATCAGCCGGGCAAGGATCGCAAGCGGCATGGCGAGATCGGCGCCGAGCGCAAAACCGGTGACCACGCAAACCGCAGCGTAGGCAAGCGCATCGCCCTCGCCGAGTTGCAGGCAAAAGACAAACGCCGCAATTGCAAGCACCATCGCAATGGCCCAGCTTGCACTTTGCCCCGCCCTGTCGCTGATCATGGTCCACAGGGGAAGCCCAATTGCAGCGCTCAGAAAGTAGGCAATCAGAAACAGCGGCGACGCGTCCGGCAGTCGCAGGACCTCGGCGATGAAAAAGAGCACAAGCGTTGCCGGGATCGCTGCAGCGATGGCACTGAGCATGAAGCACGCGAAAAGCGCGCGCAGGGGTGGAGTTCGCAGCAGGCGGCGCAGCCCCCATCCAGAATCCGCGCCCCGGTTGGACAGCGCGTTGACAGCATCTCCGCTGGCAGGGTCGGCGCAAGGAGTACGCTCGACGCCAACCTCCGGTGCTCCAGGGCACGCGCGCGGTGTCCGCTCGACGCCAACCTCCGGTGCCGCAGGATCGGCCGGGTAGGGAAGCGGTCGAAGCAGCCAAAGCGCGATGCCGCTCGCGAGCACGAGGAGGCCGGTCACCAGCTGCTTTTCCTCGACGCTGTCGAGTTGCAGGAATACCGACATCACCATTACGCCAAAGAGCCCCAGGCCCTCGCGGGTGAGGGCGAGCCGGCTGCGGCCTGCTTCGGTTCCCGCGAGGGCAGTACCCCAACTCTGGTAGACGATCGTGCTCAGGGAGTAGGCGAGATAGGTGATGCAGGAGGCGCCGGCCAACACTGCGATGGCCGCCGGCGGACCCTGCTGAAGAGCCTTGCCGAGTTCCGCCCACCAGAGGAGCAGGCAAAAGCCGCCCAGGTAGACGCTCGCCGACAGCAGGAGAATGCGCAGTGCAAGCGGCTGGATGCGCTGGTTGCGCCGAGCGACGGCCTTGTCCCACTGCGCGCCGAGCCAGGGATCGGCAAGTGCATCCACAAGCCGCGCAAGCAGGAGCGTGATGCCCACGACGCTGAGCGGCAGGAGGGCCGCAAAGAGCTTCGGAAGCAGCACATACAGGGGCAACTCGAGCATCGCGAGCGGCATGCGCAAGCTGGCGTAACGCAGGCGTGCCCCCAGGCCGCAATCCGCGCTCAAGGGCCGACGGCTTTGGGAGGCATCGCCGACACCTTCGAGAGGCATCGCGCTCAGGTCAGGCCGAGCAAGGCCTTGCGCAGCCCAGGCTCGCGGGTTTTCGAATCGAGCCAGATGGCAAAGAAAGCACGCGCAAAGTCGGAATCGGGCGTCTCGCCGGTTGTACGCAGGTTGTGAACGAAGCGGCATCCTGCCTGGGGGCCATAGACGCCGACAATCCGATCGCCGGCCTGAACATCGGGGAAGCTTGCGCGCATGAATCGAAGCCAGGTGGCATCGCGCGCAGCCGACTCCTCCTTTGTGGCTCTCTGGGCCTGCATCAATTCAAGCGAGGCCTCTGCAATCCGCGCTCCCGGGAGGCTTCGGGCATAGATGAGTTCGAGCGCAAAGCCGTGTTGCTCCCAGCGCAACGGGTCGAAGGTCTCGGCTGACCAGAGGCGAGCCTGATAGAGGGCAAGCCCGAACCAGCGCAACAGTCCTTCGCCGCGCAGCGACCAGCGCATCCCTTGCTGCTCGAGCCACCGTGCACTCACACTCGGAGTCCACACCGGGTCGGCCGCGGTTGCCGCAGGTACAACACCGAGCGCCAGCAGGCTTGCGGCTGCGTTCAAGGCCAGTCGCCGGCCGTCGCGCCGGGTCTCAGGCCGCCGCGGCCGCTTTCCGCAGTCGAAACTGAACGACATCGGTTGCGCCTTCCTCGAATCCGGCCTGGCAATAGGCCAGGTAGAAGTGCCACATGCGCTGAAAACGCCGGTCGTAACCCAACTCCTGCACTTCGCGCAGGTGCGCAAGAAAGCGTTCGCGCCAGCGCGCGAGCGTCCATGCGTAGTCGGGTCCGAAACGCAACTGGTCGCACAAATGCAGGCCGAAGCGCCCCGCAACCGCAAGGAGTCGCTCGGCGCTGGGTAGCATTCCGCCCGGGAAAATGTACTGCTGGATGAAATCCGTGCCGGCGCGGTAGCGGAGGAAGTTGCGCTCGTCGATGGTGATGCTCTGGATCACGGCCTGACCTCCCGGCCTGAGCCGGTTGGCAATCTGGGAGAAGTAGTCGCCCCAGTAGGTTTCGCCCACAGCCTCGAACATTTCAATCGACACCACCGCATCGAAGGTGCCTCGCTCGTCGCGATAGTCCTGCAGGGCAAACCGCGCAACCCCTGGCTCCTCGAGACCCGCGTGCAGTTGCCTGCAGTAGGCCAGTTGCTCGGCCGAAAGGGTCAAGCCCTTGACGTGCAGGCCGTGCCTTCGTGCACGTGTTGCAAAGCCACCCCAGCCGCAGCCGATCTCCAGAATCTGTGCTCCCTCGGCCAGGGCGAGGACCTCGAGAATCCGATCGTATTTGCGGTGTTGCGCCCTGAGCAGTGCAGTGTCGGACCCGGGTGCGCCGGAATCGCTGCCTGGGCTGGAATCGCTGCCTGTGCGGGAATCGCTGCCTGGGCCGGAATCGCTGCCTGTATGGGAATCGCTGCCTGCGCCAGCGCAGACGGAATCCACCAGCGCATCGCGGAGTGCACTCGAGTAGGTCATGCTTGGATCCAGCCAGAGCCGGTAGAAGTCGTTGCCAAGGTCATAGTGCGCGGCGATGTTGCGACGCGACCCCTTGCGGGTGTTGCGGTGCAGCCAGTGGCGAAGCCGGTCGATCCACTGCCCAAGCCAGGTGCCGTAGATTCCCTGGTCGAGCTCGCCCCGATTCTTGAGCATGAAGCGCAATACCGCGACCGGGTCGGGGCTGTCCCAGTCATCGTCCATCCAGCTTTCACCGAAGCCGACATCACCGCGGCGCAATGCGCGGTCGAAGACGCGCCATGTCCTGAGGTGCAGTTCGGCGCACGGTACGCGAGGGTCATCGAGCCCGAAATCGAGCCGCTGGCCCTTCGGGGTGTAGAGCCTGAGCCTGCCCTGCCTGGCGCGGCTCAGCAGGACAAGGGCCAGGCGCGAAAGCCGATCGATACCCTGCGGCGCCGGTCTGCTGCGAACCGGGAGGTTTTCGTGACGCTGGGAAAGACCGCCTCGCGGTGCGGGCCCGGGAAGCGGCCCCGGAAGGCTTGGGAGATGGTCTTCGGTACGCATGGTCTCCGTCAGGGTGGAGGGGTCGAAACATTGGCTAAGACAATCCCGGGCGCCCGCCAAGGTAGTGTGCGATGGCTTGCCACACACCATCGTGCAAGCCCATGAGTTTTCCATACGTGGCGAGGCGTGCACTTCGTTGCAATGCCGGGCGCGAGGTTACTCGCGCTCCGCGATGCGGAGCCCTCCATCGGGTGACTCCGCGAAGCCTTGCCCGGACGACCCGGTGCGCGATGGCCTGTTTTCGCGGCAGACATGGCTGCTTCAGGCGGAGAACCTCGAGGAGGCTTGCGATGCGGCCGGCTGCCCAGCGCCATGAAACGGTACCCGTCGCAAGTACAGGCGCAAGGCCTGCCAGTGGATCTTGAGGCTCACCCCGAGGCTTTGCCAGGGAATCCGCACCGCGAGACGGATCAGGTTGGCAGGGGTGAGGGGGAGTACCTCACCGCTCATGCTGGTGATCAGAAGCGCCCCGTTGCCGTCGTCGTATTCGATGCGTGCCAGGGTGCGCGCCGCGGTGTCGTGGAAGCGAAAGCGATATCCCCCGGCCAGGGTGCAAAAGGGAGAGACCGTGAAGCACTTCTCGGCCCTGAGCGTTTCGCCGGGGCGAATCGGCAAAGGGGTGCGCGCGGGTGGCGCGGCGGCAGGGCCGGCTGATCCTGCGAAAGGCTGCGTGGCGCCGCGTGGTGCCGACCCAGCGGGTGGTTGCGCTGCAACCGATGCTGATGCCGATGTCCGGGGGTTGTCTGCCAGAGGGTGGTGAAGCAGGTAGGCGTGACGCGCGCCGAAGGTGTTGTGGACTTCGGCCACGATCGCGTAGGTTGCCCCGTCGTCGTTGGCCAGGAACCAGAAACTCACCGGCTTGAATGCATAACCCAGCACGCGTGGGTATCCGAGGAGCGTGACGCGGCGGGGTGCTCCCAATCCGGCTTCGCGAACGATCCCGAGGAGCCAGCTGCCGAGTCCGACCCCCGGAGCCACACCGTGGTCGCAGGCGTGCATGCTGAAGAAACCGTGCCGATTGATCGAGATCATCGGGACCCCTGCAACCCGAAGCAAGACCGCTCCTCTTGCGGCGCCCTTGCTGGATGCCGCCGCGCCCTGCTCGATCGTCGGCTTGGTTGATTCGCAGCTTGCAGCTTGCCCGGGGGCGTCGGGAGGGCGCGGGCCGGAATCCGCTGTGCGCGCGGCCAAGGTTTCGGCTGCAAGGCTTTTGTCGAGCCACCCTGCGTCGACCCGAAAGAAAAAGCCCGGGTACTGGAAGGCGTGCTGCACTGGCCTCAGACGCCGGTGCCGTACCTGGCCGACGAGGCATTCCAGGCCCTGAAGACCGCCCGGCATCAGGCGGCCAGCGCCATCGACGACGAAGCCCCCTCGATGGCCTGCGCAACCGCCAGGCCCGAACGCAGGCCGTCCTCGTGAAAGCCATAGCCGGTCCATGCACCGGCAAGCCAGATCCCGTCGACGCCCTGGATCGCGTGGAGCCTACGCTGCGCGCCTACTGCCTGCAGGTCGAGAACCGGGTGTGCGTAGTCGATCACCTTGAGCACCGTTTCGGGGCCCGGCTCGCGAAGTGGATTCAGGCTCACGAAGACGGGGGTCTGCACCTGGAGGGGTTGCAGCCGATTGAGCCAGTAGGTTACCGAGACCGCGAAGCCATCGTCTGATCGATCCTGAACCCGCACGCGGTTCGAGAGATAGTTCCAGGCGGCCCAAGCCTGCCGCGCGCGGGGCATCAGTGCGCTGTCGGTATGCAGCCAGGCACGGTTAGCCTGATAGCGGATCGCCTTCAGGATTTCGCGTTGTGCGGGGCGCGCATGCCGGAGGAGGCGCAGCGACTGGTCGGAGTGACACGCGAGTACTGCGGCATCGAAGCGCTCCTCGCCGAAGCGCGTTGTGAGGCAAAGCGGTCGCATCGCATCCTGGCGGGCTTCGACCGACACGACCGGAGTTCCCAGCCGGATGTCGCCAATCTGCTGCGCCATGCGTTCCACATATTGCCTCGCGCCTCCGCGTACGGTGTACCAGCGCGGCCGATTGGCAATCTGGAGCAGTCCGTGGTTGTGGAAGAAGCGCACGAAAGTGCCGACGGGAAACTCGCGCATCTGCCGCATCGGACAAGACCAGATTGCTGCAGCCATCGGAAGGAGGTAGTCCGAGGCGAACGCCTCCCCGTAGCCCTCATCGCGAAGGAAGACATCGAGCGCGGTGTCGAGCGAGCGATGGCCGAAGACCGGCCCGGCAGACTTCGCAGAACCGGCCGTTCCAACCGTCTCCGCCGGCCTCACCGACTCCGCCGGCCTCACCGACTCCGCCGACCCCACCGACTCGGCTGTCCTCACATACCCATTCCCGCCGTTGTCCGAGCGGTCGCGGTGCAACATCTCCTCCGCAAGCGCCGAGGCCTGCCGGTTGAAGCGAACGATGTCGCGCAGCATCCCCCAGAAGCGCGGCGACAGGAGGTTGCTGCGTTGAGCAAAGAGCGAGGCAACCGAAGCGCCACACCACTCAAGTTGGTGCGGACCGCGCGACACCGAAAACGACATGTCGCTCGGAGCAACCGGCACCCCGAGTTGCTCAAAGAGCGCGATCAGCAGGGGGTAGGTCCGCTCGTTGTAGACCAGAAAACCAGTATCCACAGGCTGACTGCGCCCCTCGAGCACGATGTCAACCGTGTGCGTATGTCCGCCCAGTCGCTCTTCGGCTTCAAAGAGAACCACCCGGTGACGCCCGGAAAGCTTCCAGGCTGCCGAGAGGCCGGCGATACCCGAACCGATCACAGCGATCTTCACTGCGGGTGGTCCCGGACGGTTCGAAGCATGGATCAGGAGCCTTTCTTGAGGCTTCGCTCGACATCCTGGACGAATGCGGCTTCGTCGGGGGCTGTGAAGCTGCTGTAGACCTTCACCAGCCGACCATCCCTGCCGATCAGGTACTTGTAGAAGTTCCACTTGGGCGCTGTCCCCGATTCGCGGATGAGGCCGGCGAACACCGGGTTGGCTTCCTTGCCGCGGACCGAAGACTTGACCAGCATCGGAAAACGCACCGCGAAGGTGTTGCTGCAGAATTCTGCGATCTCCTTGTTGGTGCTCAGTTCCTGCCCGCCGAAGTCGCCCGAGGGGAAACCCAGCACCACCAAGCCGGCGTTGCGATAGCGGTCGTAGAGCTTTTCGAGACCTTCGTACTGGCTTGTGAAGCCGCATTTGCTCGCGGTGTTCACCACCAGGACAACCTTTCCCGCATATTGGCAAAGGTTCTGAGGCACCTCGTCCTGCAATCGCGGGATACTGTGGTTGAGGAGCGCGGGACAGGCGGCGCTCGCCAGCGAGGAGGTGGGTGCTGCCATCGCCAGCCCCACGGCGAGAACGACGCTGGCGATGTAGTCCAGCCTTCGACGGGTGGGTGCGTGAGGCCCTTTCACTTGGAAAGGGGTTGTCACATGGCGGTCTGCGGCGCTTTCCGGCGGGTCGGGTTGCTCCGAAGCGTGTCGCAGCATGCTGTTTGTGGTGGCCTTGGGGTGCGGTGTCGAAAGGATCATGGTGGTCTGCCTCCTCCGAATGATCGGTGCCTGTCCCGAAATCGATGCCTGTTGAGGCATCCGTGGTTGATCCGTGGTCCGACATCAGCGCCTGGTCTGACATCCGCGGTTGATCCGAAGTCCGTGGTTGATCCGACGTCAGCGCCTGCTTCGGCTCCGGTGCCTTTCCCCGCTTTCACTGCCGGCTCCGGTGCAACCACCTGCGCCAGCAGTCGTCGCCGCAACGGTAACCGGGCCGGTGGTGGCCCCGGAATCGATCCGGGCTGTGATTTTGGCTTCGATCCCGGAGAGACCTGTGGGAGGGTCAATAACCCGCGACTCCATATCGGTTT
>Ga0194124_10005362_pt1 | contig 11966 bp, 8 predicted proteins | sample TA2KigCas0mmetaG_FD_148605 | JGI IMG/M metagenome (GOLD analysis project Ga0194124, IMG submission 148605) | Freshwater microbial communities from Lake Tanganyika, Tanzania - TA2015031 Kigoma Deep Cast 0m | ecosystem: Environmental > Aquatic > Freshwater > Lake | place: Tanzania: Lake Tanganyika...
GAATCGAAGTGATCACAATCAACTTCGTGACCAACGGCGCCATCACTCTGGACATCTGATCATGGCTTTTTATCGCGGTCAACAGGGCACTGTCTTTTTTGACAAAGCCGGTAGTGGCGGTCTGTCAGAAATCGCAGCGGTTCGCTCGTGGTCTATGACCATTGAAAAAGAATCACTGGATGTCACCGATCACGGCGACACTTATCGCGCCAACGTAGGCGGCTTGATTAGTGGTTCAGGCACCATTGAGTTGCTATATGATGCCCCTGGTTCTGGCGACAAACTTGACCTGATCAAGGATGTTAACCAAGCCACTGACGAAGCCGATGCAGCCTTTGAGCTGTACTTGGACGAAACTGGCGGCAAGAAGATTACAGGCACCTTGGTGGTGACAGGCTCTGAATACAGTGCTACGGTTGGCGAGCTAGAGATTGTGACGGTTAACTTCGTCACATCTGGTGCCCTCACCCTGAGTATCTGATGCCTGCTGCTACGCCTCGCGCCGTTGACCTACTCACTGGCGCTTTTGACTTAAACCAGCGCCGTAAATTCAGTGTCACTAATGATGCTGGTGAAATGGTGCTGGTTTTGTACTTTAAGCCGATTACCCGCGCTGACCGAAAGCGTGCTAGCAGCCTTGCTGGTTCTGAGGAGGCTTTAGACATTAGCACCCAAATGCTATGTCAAATGGCGGAACTAGAGGATGGCACCAAAGCATTTGCGTCGGCTGATGCGGTAAAACTTCAGCGAGAACTGCCTGAGCGCGTTCTCAACGATTTGGAGTTGTTCTTGTTTGGGCTTGGCGGCAACGCCAGTCTGGATGAAGCAAAAAACGATTAGAGGAAGACTCGTGGTTGTTTTTTGAGTTCTTCCTAGCAACTGAACTTGGCATGACGGTAAGCCGATTACGGGCTGAATTGACTGAAGCCGAGTTCGTTTACTTTGCCGCTTACTACGAGGTCAAGGGTAAGCGTGAAAGAGCTGAGATAGATAAGGCGCGTTCGCGGCGGTAGACTGATCCTGTAAGCGTGTTACGCCGTGAGTTCTGTACGCATTGGTGTTGTATTTGATGCCTCTAGGGCATTTAATCCAATGCGTCAGCTGCAAAAGGCTGGCGAGCAGCTACAGCAAAATTTTCAAGCTATCCAGAGCGCAGCAACTAATGCAGGCACCGGCGTAACAAAATTTGGTCGTGATCTTGAGCAGAATACAAGGCGCCTAAGAGATCAAGCCAGTACTGTTCAAGGGCTAATTGGTGCTTATGCAGGATTCCGAACACTTAAAGGCGCCATTACGGCAGGTGTTGAACTTGAATCAGCCGAAAAAAGAGCGCAACTTTTAACACAACGATTCAGTCAGTTAGCAGGCATCCAGCAAGTTGCAGCTCAATCAGCGGACAAATTTCGCTTAGCGCAGACTGACACTCTAAGTTCATTGATTGATCTTGGCAATCGTCTTGGACCTCAAGGAGCCACCATCAATGAAATTAGAGATGTCTACGAGGGCTTCAATACTGTTCTGGCTATCAACAAGGTTTCAACGACAGAAGCGACTGCAGCACAACTGCAATTAAACCAAGCACTGGGTGCCGGCAGATTGCAAGGCGATGAGTTTCGATCCGTTAACGAGGCAACGCCTCAGGTTATTGATGAGATTGCAAAGGTGTTGAAAATAGCCCGTGGGGAAGTAAAAGAATTTGCTGCGCAAGGCAAGGTAACAGCTCCTGTTTTGGTGCAGGCGCTGCGAAACATCAAAGAACAAGGTGCTGATGTTTTAGAGCAATCATTTGATACTGCAGGTGGAAGATTGCGCTCATTCCAGAAAGCACAAACCGAACTTGCGCAGGCGATTGGGACTCAGTTATTGCCTGCATTTACACCAGCTATAACTGCCGTAACTAATCTTATTTCTACATTTGCATCAGCCCCGGGCCCAGTAAAAGGATTTATTGCTGCTGTTGTCGGCATAACAAGTGCTCTTGTGATTCTTGGTCCTGTTATTACGGGGACTATTACTTTAATCAAAGCCATTGGCGTTGCGACTTTAATTGCAGGTGGACCCTGGATAGCATTGGCTGCAGGTATAACAGCAGCTACACTTGCATTAGCTAGTTTTCAAAGACAATCAGAAAAAAAAGGTGCGGCGGCACTTACGGGCGATCCTGGAGCGATTGCAGAAGCTAGAAATGAGCTAGTAGGTTTGCAAGCTGACATCAGCTTGCTAAAGCTAAAGGGCGCTGACAGAATGGGTGCGAGAACTGCACTTGGGAGTGAGTTTATACGTAAAACAGGTGAAGCTGCTGCCTTAAAAAGGCAAATACAACAAGGAGAACTATCTGGAGTTGCCGGCGCTTTTGATATGCCTGATGGGTTGACAGCGGGACCAAGTAAAGAGGATGGAAAAGACAAAAAGAAAAAGACACGCAAGAGCGAATTAGCTGATATTCAAGCAGCCAACGGTTTATTTAGGGCGCAATCAGATATTCAGGCAAGAATTTTTACTGCCACACTACAACAAAATACGGCGGAAACTCTGCGACTTGAGCATATTGATCGCTCCGTGCAACTCCTGTTTGAATATGACAAGATACTTCGTGATAGCACAATACCTGCAGATGAAAAATTAGCGGCAACTCGCGGCATACAAGACAAATTAGCGCAAAGTAATGTCCAATATGCACAAGAGCTAGTCAAGGTTGCAAAAGAGCAAATCTCACCATTAGACGAAATTGTTAAGGGCACAAAACAGAAACTAGAAGATGATAGAGAGGTCTTGCGGTTACAAGCAGAAGGCATCAGTCCAGAATTGGCAAAACAATATGTAGCCATTGACAGAGCAGCCAAGTTAGAGCAGGAGCGGCTAGCACCTTTGATCGCAGCTGCTGAAGCCGCAATTCTCAAAGCTAAAGCAGAGGGTCAGGATGTCACGGCACTTGAAGCACAACTTGCTGAATTAAAATTACGCGCAGGAATACAGGCAAGTGCTGCTAAAGCTGATGCAGCCGCTGCAGACGCGCAACAAGATGCTGCGCAAAAAGCTCTGGAGGCTGCTGCTCAACTTAAGCAGGTATATGCTGATATTGGCATGTCAATTAAAGACGGCGTTATTGGCGCTATCCAGGGCGCGATTGATGGCACAAAGAGTCTGCAGGAGGTTGCCAGCAACTTGCTCAATAACATAGCCAACAAGCTCCTGGACGTGGCTGTCAATATGGCACTGTTTGGCGCTATGTCGGGCACCGGCACAGGCGGCGGATTGTTGGGATTCTTATTCAAGCGTGCCAACGGTGGCTCAGTTACCGCTGGGCAGCCTTATCTCGTAGGCGAGCGTGGTCCTGAACTCTTCATGCCAGGTCGCAGCGGCGGCATCGCACCCGCCGGCAGCTTTGGTGGCAACCCGAATATCGTGGTAAATGTTGATGCTAGTGGCTCTCCTGTCGGTGGTGATGCTGGACAAGCTGGACAGCTGGGTCGAGTGGTGGCCGCTGCTGTGCAACAAGAAATCATCAGACAAAAACGCCCTGGAGGCATTCTGCACTAATGGCTACCTTCCCTGCTATCACTCCCGTTTACGGCGCATCAAAAGTTAGTCGCCCTACCAATCGCGTCGTCAAATTTGGTGACGGCTACGAACAGGTTATACGGTTTGGATTAAACCAAAATCCAAAGGTATGGAATTTGACTTGGCAAAATATCACTGAATCAAATGCTGATACCATCGAAACATTCTTAGATGCCCGGGCAGATGATGGTGATGCTTTTGATTGGACTCCGCCTGATGGCGCAACTTCCTATAAGTGGCGTTGTGACGAATGGGACAAAACGATAACCTACAACAACAGAGCTACAATCACCGCCACCTTTCGCCAGGTCTACGAACCGTAAATGGCTTATTCCGCTTGGCAAGCCAGTAATGCCTACGCGCTTGGCGCTGTTGTACGTCCTACATCACAGCAAGGCACCGGCTTGGTGTTTCGCTGCACAGTGGCTGGGACCAGTGCTGCGACAGAACCGGGTTGGTCTACGCAAGCCGGCAACACCGTTGTTGATGGCACGGTCACCTGGCTAGCAGTTGGCGCGATTCTGCCGGATCTGTCGGAGCTATACCCGACCTCAATCATCGACCTGTTCGAGCTGCAGCTCAATACCGCACTGCACGGCAGCAATGACCTGTATCGCTTCCATGCTGGGCTAACGCTGAAGACACCAAACACGGGCGTCACCTGGAACGGCAACCAGTACACCCGTTATCCGATTGAAGTCGAAGGTTTTGAGTATCGCGGTGACGGGCAACTGCCACGCCCCAAGATCCGCGTGTCCAACCTGTTCAGCTTGCTGTCGCTGGTGATGATTGAAATCAATGCCAGCAATCCCGGCAATGACCTGTGTGGCGCCAAGTTGACGCGTATCCGCACGCTGGCGCGATACCTCGATGCGGTGAATTTCCCCGGCGACACCAATCCCTATGGCACGCCGGACCCAACAGCGGAAGCACCACGCGAGATCTATTACGTAGATCGCAAGGTCACCGAGAACCGTGACTTAGTGGAGTTTGAGTTGGTTAGCGCGTTTGACCTGGCTGGTGTGCGGGCACCCAAACGCCAGTGCATAGCAAATGTTTGCCAATGGGTTTACAAGTCTACGGAATGTAGTTATGTACCAGTAACTAATTTTACTGGAACCTACAATCGCAAGCAGCTTAATGCATCATATTCACGTACAGGAAGTACAATAACTGTAACTAGCAATAGCCATGGCATTTCTGTAAATGAGATTGTTTATTTAGACATTTCAAGTGGAGACGCAATAGATGCGTATTATACAGTTGCGAGTGTTAGCAGCAATAGCTTTACGGTCTCATCGCTTGCCAACACTACGACAAGCGGCAGTTGCACTATATTTTGGATGCGAATTGATGCGACAGGGCATGGGTTATCAGCATCAAAAAAAATATACTTAAATTTTACCTCTGGCAGCGCAACTTCAGGTGGTTTTACTGTTGGCTCTACACAACCAAATAATTTTACTGTTTTAATTTCAAGCGGCAGTACAACGAATGGAAATTTGCAAGGGACTCAATACTATGACTTGAATGATGCGCCTGTGTACTCTGCGGCACAAGATGTTTGTGCTAAGCGTTTGAGTAGTTGCGAGACACGTTTTGATCCAGGCAACGATCTTGGCGTACCGTTTGGTAGCTTCCCGTCCATCGGTAGTTATATCCAATGATTGCGTGGAAGACTGCTGCGCTGGAGCACGGCAAGGCTGAATATCCGCGTGAGTCCTGTGGGTTGCTGGTGGTGATCAAAGGACGCAAACGTTACTGGCCATGCAAGAATCTGCTGCCGGGCAATGACCTATTCCTGCTAGATCCCGAAGATTACGCCAACGCCGAGGATGCCGGCGAGATCATCGCCGTGGTGCATAGCCACCCGCTGACCTCACCGCAACCCAGTGATGCTGACCGTGTGGCTTGCGAAAAGTCCGGCTTAGAGTGGCACATTGTCCAGCCCACCGACGAGACTTGGGCAAGTCTCAAGCCATGCGGCTACAAGCAACCGCTGATTGGTCGGCAGTGGCTATGGATGGTATCAGATTGCTGGACGCTGGCACGCGACTGGTACGCCGAGGAGTGGGATCTACACCTGCGGGACTGGACGCGACCGACATTGCCCGATGCGTTTGACCGGGAGCCGATGTTCGAAGGCTGCTACGAGGAGACCGGCTTCGTGGCGATCCATCCTGACGAGCCGTTAAAGGCTGGTGATCTGCTGCTGATGAGCCTGAACTCACCGGGGCTAAACCATTGCGGCGTCTACCTTGGCGATGGCTTGTTTCTGCATCATCTACGGGGTCGCCTGAGTAGCCGTGATGTGTGGGGCGGCTATTATCAAAAGAGCACTGGCCGTTACCTGCGGCATACCAGCAGGATCTAGCAATGCTACGCAAGGTCAAGGTTTATGGTGCGCTCGCTAAGTTCCTGAAGCGCCGTGTTTTTAATGCCGATGTAGCGAATCCTGCTGAAGCTGTCCGTTTCCTGCTGGCGAATTATCCGCAACTACGGCAGCACATGCAGGATCAGCACTACAAGGTGCTGGTATCAGAACGCCCGCTTGATATTGGCGATGAACCTGACCAACTTCACCTGCCGATTGGCGCCAGTGAGGAGATTAGGATTGTGCCGGTATTAGCTGGTGCAAGCGGCCCCCTAGGACAGATCTTGGCTGGTGTCGGCTTGATTGCATTCTCGCTGTTGTTACCTGGCATTGGTGCTGCGATTGGCGGTGCTGCAATGACTAAGATCGGCTTGTTAGGTGGCGCATTAGTCTTAGGCGGCGTCGCGCAGATGCTGACCCCTGTGCCCCAAATCGCAACCGGACCAAACAGCGAGCAGGATCCACGCAAGTCATATAGCTTCAGCGGGATTCAAAATGTAAGCAGGCAAGGCGTGCCTGTGCCGATTGTCTACGGCGAAACAATCGTGGGCAGCGTCACAATTTCTAGCACGATATTGACTCAGGATTACACGCCATGACCGACGAGAATAACATCATTGGTGCTGGCGGCGGCGGCGGTAAAGGTGGTGGTGGTGTTGGTGGTGCTGGCGGCGTATCAGTACCAAAAGATGACCTTAACTCTCGCCAATATGCTCGCATTTTGGAGCTGATTAGCGAAGGCGAAATCGAGGGCTTTCCATCGGCGCGGCTCTACACAAAAGGCACTGACGCATACAACAACGCAGCATTACAGGACATATTTTTTGACAACACATCGGTTGTTAACTCGCAAGCTGCCAACCCAGCGGCACCAACTGATGCTGAATACAATTTTAAGGATGTAAAATCTTATTTTAGATACGGTACGCAGAATCAAACTTGGATTGAAGGATATAGAGCAAGCGAAACCCCTAATAATGTAAATGTAAAAATTACTTTTACTACGCCTGTTACACGAACTATTACGGACACAAATGTAGATGCTGTTCGTATAACAGTCTCGTTGCCACAACTTCAATTTTTTAATGCAAACGGCAGCGTCGTTGGCACACAAGTAAATATCCGAACTGAAATTTCTTTCGGTGGTGGAGCATTCTCCACGATTATTCCGAGCAGCAATACCTTAATGCAGTTCAAATTTAGAACTGCTGATTTATATCAACGATCATTTGTTGTTGATATTCCAGTTGGTTCTGCATTTCCCGTTGCCATACGCCTTGTTCGTGAGACACAAGATCCTCCAACCGGTGATCCTCCAAATAGCACTCGGGTGGATAGCATTTTCTGGGCTACTTATAGCGAAATTCGTTATTCAAAATTGCGCTATCCAAACAGTGCTCTAGTTGGTTTCGTATTACCTGCAGAGCAATTCAGCAGTATTCCAACTCGTTCTTATCGCATTCGTGGTATCAAAGTACAAATACCAAGCAATGCACGCCCTGCCATTGGATTAAACGGACGCGGCGCACTGATTTACAAAGATGAGCCATGGGATGGCACCTTCACGCAAAGCACTAGCGGTGGCTATACATTTGGCGGCACTCAATGGACTTCAGACCCCGCCTGGATCTTGTGGGATCTACTCACAAGCAAGCGTTACGGCTTTGGCGATCACATTGATACCAGCAAGTTAGATAAGTGGTCATTCTTTACCGCCAGCCAATACTGCTCTGCTCGTAACACACGCCCTAGTGGTTCGACCGACGATTACAACTCAACAACAGGGCGCCATGGTTTGAATGATGGCACCGGCACCTATGAGCCGCGCTTTTCATGTTCTGTCAATATTCAAACGCGAGAGGAAGCATACAAGCTGATCAACGACATGTGCTCCACATTCCGAGCCATGCCGTTCTGGAGCACTGGTGCGCTGTCGATTGCTCAGGATCGCCCTACAGATTTCACCTACTGCTTCTCGCCTGCAAATGTAATTGGCGGCAACTTCACCTACAGCGGCAGCAGCCTTAAAACTCGTCACACCTGCGTCCAAGTGTCCTACATGGACCTCAACGCCCGTGATGTGAACTATGAAGTAGTCGAAGATCTTGATGCAATCGCGAAATATGGTGTCGTTAAGGCAGATATTTCAGCTTTTGCCTGTACGTCACGCGGTCAAGCGCACCGAATTGGCGAATGGTTGCTTTATTCGGAGCAGAACGAGACCAACACAATCTCTTTCCAAGCATCAGCAGACGCCGGCATCATGGTCCGCCCTGGTGATGTGATCCAGGTTTATGACCCAGTGATCAGTGGTGAGCGTCGCGGCGGGCGGATTCAAAGTGGGACAACAACACAAATCGTGATTGATGACACCTCACAAACGGTAATTCCTGCCAATGCTTTGAATCCTGTTATTCGTGTTTTATTACCGGATGGTTCGTTTGGTTCAAGTGCAATCAGCTCTCATGCTGCTGGCACAATTTCTTTAACGACTGCGTTGCCTGCTACACCACAGTCTGGCGCGCCGTTTGTGATTAGTTCTGATGACGTGCGTCCAACACTATGGCGTGTGCTCAGCGTTTCTGAAGAGGATGGTGCAACTTATACAATCACTGGCTTATCTTATAGTCCTGATAAATATAGTTACGTCGAGCAAGATCGACCAATAACAGTACGCGATGTCACTAATCTAAACGTTCCTCCGCCAGCCACTAGCAACATCCAAGGATCTGAATTTTTATATGAAGCCAATGGACAGGTAGTTTCTAAGATTATTGTTTCTTGGCAATCTGTACCGCAAGCCTTTCAGTACCGTCTTCGGTTTCGACTCGGCAATGGTAACTGGACAACAGTTTTCACAAAGGCGCCAGAGTATGAAATTATTGAAACAGATGTTGGTCAATACGAAATTGAAGTAACTACTGAGAATGCAGCGCGACGTGGCGCAAATTGGGCTACTGCATTCTTTAACGCAATCGGCAAGACTGCACCGCCGAGCACCATCCCGGACCTGTTTATTGCGCCGATTGATGACAAGAACGCTGAGTTGTATTGGCCGCAGGCAACAGATATTGATGTAAAGATCGGTGGTCAGGTTCGTATTCGTCATAGTCCTTTAACTGATGGCACCGCTACATGGGGGCAGTCCAACGACATCGTGCCTGCCGTTGCTGGTAGCAGCACTCGCAAGATCGTGCCCCTGCTGGAAGGCACCTACTCCATCCGCGCCATTGACTCAACCGGCAACGAGTCTGCTGGCATAGCAAGCGTAATCGTTGATCTGCCTGCACCGCAGGACACGCTGCTAATTCAGGAATATCGCGAGGAAGATAATAGCCCGCCATTTAACGGTACATCTAGCGATATGGTGTACAACGAAGAGGAAAACGGGTTGATATTGGCTGCGACCACATTGATTGATGATATGGCTACCGATGGTGACTGGGATGCTTTGGGATTGATTGATTATATCGGCGGGGCTGGCACAGATGGTACTTATGTCTTTGCGGAGACTTTAGATCTTGGTGGTACTTATGACATTGATCTTCGCAATATCCTCAAAACACGCGCCTATGAACCCGCCAATTTGTGGGATAGCCGGTTGGAGGATATTGACCTTTGGGATGATATTGATGGTGATGATCTGGGATCAGTGAACTGCCAGCTTTATGTACGGAATACATTAGACAACCCGAGCGGCACGCCTACCTGGAGTGAGTGGCAGCCTTTTGTGAACAACACCAGTCGAGGGCGTGGCTTCCAGTTCAAGGTAGAGGTCCATACAGCCAACCCAGCTCAAAACGTGGTAATCGAGGAGTTAGGCGTGATTACGCAATTCCAGCGGCGTGTCGAGAGCGAACGCAACAAAACCAGCGGGGCGTCAGCATTCGCCGTCACGTTCCCGACTGCCTTTTACAATATCCCCAGTATTGGCATCACGGCACAGGACATGGGCACTGGTGACTTTTTCACGCTATCAAGCATTAGTCGGACGGGCTTTACCGTGACCTTTAGGAACAGCGGGGCTACCATAGTGAGTAAGACCTTCGATTACCAAGCCGTCGGTCACGGGAGGCAGATCACCTAATGGCACAAGCGACTGACTACGTTTTAGCCAATCAGAGCGGTGCAAACTTCCGCGCTGAGCTGAACACCATCTTGGCTGCTGTTGCTAGCCAAAACTCTGGATCGACTGCTCCGCCGACAACAAATGCGTATCAGCTCTGGGTTGATACCGGCGTTAGCCCACCGCTGTTGAAGCTGCGTAATGGTGCCAACAGTGCTTTTATCACGATTGGTGATGTCACTGCAACAAACCTAGGGTTGGCGGCGTTAGCTGGCGCGACTTTTACGGGCGATATTGTGCTGAACGCACAGTCTGACCTGCGTTTTGCTGATGCAGATAGCAGTCATTATCTGGCGTTCCAAGCTCCGACGACTGTCAGCTCCAACATTACGTGGACGCTGCCAGCTACAGACGGCACTAGCAATCAAGCACTGATCACTGACGCATCGGGTGTGCTGAGCTGGGCAAGTTTTGCCGCGTTGGCTACTGCTCAGACTTTTACGGCACAGCAGCGTGGGGCGATTACTGCCTTGACCGATGGCGCCACGATCACGCCAGATTTCAGCCTGGCAAATAATTTTTCGGTCACGCTCGGGGGGTCGAGAACACTTGCTAACCCGACCAATTTGACTGCTGGTGCTAGCGGTGCAATCTTTATTTCGCAGGACGGCACGGGTTCGCGGACACTCGCCTATGGCAGTTCTTTTGACTTTTCTGGTGGCACCGCACCTACATTGACCACGACTGCCTCAGCCGTTGATGTTCTGGTCTACACAGTAAGAAGCAGCACCAGCATTGCAGCTACTCTGATCACTAACATCTCCTGATTCATGGGTGTCCCCGGTAACGCTGATCTGCTGCTGCTGCGTACTGCGGCTGGAGCTGCCGCCACGGCTGGCAGGAGCGTTCGGTTCAACTCAGCCGACTCGGCTTACCTCAGTCGCACGCCCGCTAGTGCGGGGAATCGGAAGACGTGGACGTGGAGTGGGTGGGTGAAAAGATCAAAAATATCCAATGACTACGACAGATTGTTTGGTTCGGAGACAAGTGCTTCAACTGTAAGCACAATCAGAATCACAATGTTAAATCCGTATCAAGATTGTTTAGAATTTCACCATAATGATGGGACAAACGTTTCCAATGTCACTACCGCAGCAAAACTACGTGACCCAAGTGCCTGGTATCACATTGTTGTTTCTGTAGACACAACTCAATCCACTTCTGCAAATAGAACCAAAATATACATAAATAAAGTAGAGCAAACATTGGCTGTATCTACCTATTTAAATCAAAATGTAGACACCTTTATTAGTAGCACAAACGCACAAAATATAGGTAGAAGCCAAAATTATGGGTCATACTTCAACGGCTACCTTGCCCTAGTCCACTTCATCGACGGTCAAGCGCTGACCCCATCGTCATTCGGGGAGACCGACGCCACCACCGGCCAGTGGATTGCTAAGACCTTCTCGGGCAGCTACGGCACGAACGGGTTCTTCCTTGATTTCGCGGATAACAGCACCGCCGCTGCATTGGGCTATGACGCCGCTGGTTCTAACGATTGGACTGTCAATAACCTCAGCGTCACCGCTGGCAGTGGCAACGACTCCCTACGCGACCACCCAACCAGTGCTGGGACATCGACCGGAGCCGGCGGCGAGGTGGCGGGGAACTACTGCGTCATCAATCCCCTTGGGGTAAGCGCAAACACTCCGACGATTTCAGACGGCAACCTGCAAATGACACTGGGTTCCCTGCAGGCAACACGCTTGGGGACCATAGGGGTAACGAGTGGCAAGTGGTATTGGGAAATCGTCTACACAGCAGCCACTGCCTTTGACGGAATGGTAGGTGTCGCACGACAGGCGCATAACCTGAGCAATTATGTCGGAAGCAGCTCTGATAGTTGGGGCTATTACTACAGCGGCGTGAAATACAACGCTGCCTCCCCTTCTTCTTATGTGG
>Ga0194124_10005364_pt1 | contig 11965 bp, 10 predicted proteins | sample TA2KigCas0mmetaG_FD_148605 | JGI IMG/M metagenome (GOLD analysis project Ga0194124, IMG submission 148605) | Freshwater microbial communities from Lake Tanganyika, Tanzania - TA2015031 Kigoma Deep Cast 0m | ecosystem: Environmental > Aquatic > Freshwater > Lake | place: Tanzania: Lake...
TTTTAATAGCACATCTATACAAAGCATTATTACTTGAACACAATAAAGGATCACCATTTTCATCAACATCATTTGGACAAAAAGAATTTTTTAAATATATTGGTGCCGATTGAGATATTTCTTGACTACCTCTTCTCCAAATACCAAAAGGGTCGGTTTCTCTATCATAATCATTTGCTAATACATTTAAGACATTTCCTATTAAAACAGCTGCTGTTCCAGGGATTCCTAATACTGCTCCTATAAGTGCAGTGGCTGCAGTTGCACCACCAAAGTCTCCAATTCCTTCAAAATTATATCTGTCAGATATAGATAAACATCCATTTTCCCAAGCAAAGGATGTTTCTGGGGATGCTAAGTTGTAATAAGTATTTTCAATTGCACCTATTGATGTTCTTTGATTATTATATTGCCGTAAAATTTCATCTAAATCACAATTAGATCCTAAAAGTCCTAAAAATGCTGATTTTTGTGCAGGAGTAAATGGAACTGAATATGGATTTCCTGAACTACAACCAGAAAAGTTACATCCAGGCATTTGAGCTTTAATCCAAGTTGCATAAGTTAATCCTGCAGGCCATAACCCTAGACCAATATTTCTTGGTTTAAATTGTGTTGGTAATCTCTCATTCCATTCATCAGCATTATTATTATACTCATTATTTAATGCTTCTATAATTTCATTATTAGAAAAATTATCACTTAAAGGTCCATGAGTAAATTGAGGTGTAAAATCGAATGGCATTTTAGATCAGTGGTGAGACGTTTACAGTTGTTTCATTTAAGAAATTATCAGGACAGCGAAGAGTATCATAATTACTATTGGTTACTGTGGAACCAAAACCAGGGTTGGTTGGTTGTAATAGATAGAAAGGTCTGTTTGGATATGTTGTTCTAAATTGAGTCCATAATGATTCCATTCCAGATGTTGTTTGACTATCACTTTCATCAATTATCGCAATACAAAGTCGAGTAGCACTTGTTGGTAATGTTTGAAGTGATACTGAACTAGTTGCAGTTCCTCCAGGACCAGTTGCCGTAATTGTATATGTTATAGGACCATTATAAATTACTGATACGCTACCGGTTGAACCATTAAGAACACCGACTCCATTATTTATTGATAGAGAGGTTGCATTTGTAGAAGTCCAAGATAATATAACAGTTCCTCCAATATTATATGCCTCTTTATTTGCTTTTAGTGATACTGTTGGTGGTTTAGAACTAACTATGGGAATTAATTTAATATCACTCTTACTTGTCTTTATTTTGTAGTAAGTATACTTAAATGATACATCTGCAGTAAAATACTGAATATCATTAGCGGTTGCATTAAATTCTAATGATGATAATGAAATTGGAAATAAATCTATGAATTTAACTGTTGCGATTGTATTATAATTACTATTTAAAATATATAAACTTCCATCACTAAATGCTTCCTTTGGATCTTTTATTAAATCTTCATTTGTAATTAAATCTTGATATTGTTTTGCGGTTTCTGGAAATCCAAGACCAGTTACCCAATTATGAATTGCCATGTAATTTTCCATATTTTCATCGACTAAAAATTTAATCGATAAATCACTATAAATTATTTTTTCTCCAGGAATATCAATATCTTTTAAATATGATGGTTGTATATGTGTTCCTAAACTAATTTCAGGTATTTTTGCACTATTGCAAAAAAATGCAACCTTAGGTTCTTTTGCTAATGTAAATTTGAATCCAACTGGAGAAAGAAAATTTCTATTTTGAATTTGACCAGTAAATGGATGTGGTGCCGCCATTATATTTTTATTTGTATTTAGATAAAAAAAGACCCCTTTCGGGGTCTTTGAAGTATTCTTGTGAAATTAAATCACATAAGATTTGAAACCTTAACTCTTCTATAGTATACGTTAGAGCTGGTTGCAATGTTGTCAGGAGCTGTAGCAGCAGTGGCACCCTTCGCAAATGGATTCGCAACGACTCCGTAACGAGTCTTGAATCCGATTTTTGGTTGGAAGGTGTCCTGACCAACGGCACGTACCATTTGGAGAGGTACATATGGGCAATAGAACAATCCAGCATCATAAGGAGATGCACCCTTGTAACCGACAACGTAGAACTGATTAGCAGCAACGTTTGCTGAATAAGGATCGATATATACACGATACTTACCTTGCAGAACACCAGCAAAGGTGTTACCAGTGTCATCAACGTTAAGGTTAGCGTTGAGTGCAGGAGTGTAATCAAGAACACCTGCCATCGTGAGTGCCGAAGCAACATCAGCAGAGCAGAGGATCATATTGCCCTTCCCTCTACGGGTTTGTTGGGCGATTGCGTTAGCATCTCTTTCGATCTGGAAGATCAGACCCTTGAACTTCTCAACTGACCAACGACCATTGGAGTCAACGTCAAGGTCAAACGTACCAGCAGTAGCGGTGTTAACCTGAGCACCAGGAACAGCAACCTTATAGATGGTACGGATGATTTCTCTGTTGATTTCAGCGAGAATCTCAGTTGAGAGAATGTTAGCAAGTTCTGCCTCTGCATTCAGACCGTGAATTGCCTTCAGGTCTTGTGCAAGTTCGAGCGAGTACTCAGCCTTCAGTGCGCGTGACTTAGCGGTAACAGTCAGTTTCTCAATCGAGAATGCCATCTCATTGAAGGCATTAGAAGAACCATCTCCTAGTGCTTCAGAGTTGCCAGTGGTCATGCCTTGACCAACGTTATATGCCTGTTGGTTAGCATTAGTTGAATCAAGAATTGAAGGGTTTGAACCCACTTGACCAGTAGTACCTAGACCAACAGTGCCGTCAGTATGACCAGCAGTTAGGTTACGGCTATTGTTCTGACCAGAGAACGAAGAGTCAACTTCGTTGAAGAAGGTTTCAGTTCCACTCTGATTGGTGTAACGTGAACGCATTGCAAAAATCAGTCCAGTAGGACCATTCATTGGTTGAACGCCACACAGATCGTAAGCGATCAGGTTAGGCATTGAGCGGCGAATCAGCGAGATCAGCACGGGATCGAAACCGGCAACAGGAGATCCTGTGCTGTTAGCTGCACTACCACTAAAACCACCGGTACCGGCAGAGTTAGTTGGGGATGCTTCGTAAAGGAATGAACGCTCTTCACGAAGTTCTCTTTCTTGGTTTTCGAGCAGGATAGCGGTTACCGATCTACGATGCGAATCTTTGATTGGATCCATTCCTTGATAATCAAGGATTGGTGCCCACTTTTCCTGCAGATATTCAGCATTGTACATCTGCATTTGAAGTTTACCTCTTTGGGAAAAATTTTTGTTTGACTATGATCTAAAAATCATTTTTTAGAAACTCTGCTGAGAGTTTGAAGATATGCTTCCATTATTGGTGATACTGAAGTTAGTTCAGTATTAACAGAGACTTCTTCAGATAAATTCTCAGAGATATCTCTTTGAGCACTAGTATTTGTTGGGAAATATGATTCCCTCAAAGTTACCAGTTTCTCACGATAGTTTGCTTCACCATCAAACTCAACATTTTCGGCAAGAGCAGCAAGTTTGTCTTTCTGAGAAAGTGCAAGACCCTCAGCGACATCTGCAAGGATTACATCAGCAACCGACTCTGCTAACCTTTTATTTAGAGCAACATTTTTTTCAATTTGCTCGTTGAGTTTTGTTTCCATTTCATCAAGTTTATCTACCATACTCTCGATAACATCATATCTATCTTCAGGGATTGTTACATAATGATCTTCAAAAAGACTCTTCATTCCTGTAAGGAACGATTCAGTCATTTCAGTCTTAAGTCCGTGCTCAACTGCAAGTGCATTCTCTTGAATCCACTCATCAGCAACATACTCAAGGTATGAATCAACACGATCTGTGAGTTCTTTTTTAATAAACTCAACCTCTTCAATCAAAGCACTTTCATAAGTTTGCTGAAGTTCTTCTTTAATTTGAGAAACTTTTAGTTTGATTGCTGTTTCGAAAATGGTGCGTGCTTTTTCCTGGAATTCTTCAGAAAGTTCTTCACCTGCAATAAGAGCGTTGATATCTTCTTCAATATCAAACTCTTCTTCCTCTTCTTTCTCAGTGTTTTCGGCAACTACCTCATCTTCTTCAGTTTCTTCAACTTCTTCTTCATCAACTTCTTCAGTTTCTTCAACTTCTTCTTCATCAACAAGATCTTCCTCCTCTTCAGTTTCTTCCTTTGTCATAGTTTTAGCAGGTTCAGCAGGAGATGCTTTTGCATTAACTACATCTTTTACTTGAGCAAGAGTTGCGCCAGGAGTTTTAAGTGCAGCTGAATCGTCATCGGGACGATAATTTTCAGGAGTAGGACCGCCGAGGTCTTCAACTGGAGTACCAGATGAAATCATTGGCTCAGCAGGTGCAGCCCCTTTGGTTACTACGTTTTCCATTTCTTGTAAATTGCTACCAACGGACATTTGTTTTGATTTTGTTATAATCTATATTTATTTATAATTTAAAGATTTGAAAGAAATTCGTTAAATAAATCTAACTTATGTTCTTCGAACCTTTTTTGATCGACTAGTGTATTAATTCTTTTTTGAGTTTGAGTGACAAGTTGTTCACGAAGAATACCACCTTCCCATACCCACTCTTTACCTTCCATAATTCCTTGAACAAAAGCATCAGGTGCAGAGGGATCGGCAACGATATCAGCTGCAGTTGCAAGCATGAAATCTTCACCTACAATTTTGTGACCTTCATTAGTTACCTTAAGTGATCCAACACCGCGAGAGGAGACACCTAACATTACACCTTCACCGATCAGTGAAGATGCAATCTTACCCATAGGAGTTTCAAGAAGTTGTGCTTTACCTCTAAAATTATTTCCTTCACAAGTGAGAGAAACAATTTTATGAGAAACACGATCCAAATTTACAGTTGGACCATCTGGATGTCCTAGTTCTCCAAGAGCACGACCCTTTTTGATGAAATTTTCATCATATCTCTTTACCTCACGGGAAAGAGTTTCCATAGGGTACATTCTTCCATTACGGTTACAAATATTTCCCTGAAGGAAAACACCTTCGATGTACATCTTTTTAGATGAACCTTTTCCTTCGGTGATAAACTTTACCTGTTGTACTTCTTCTGTGATGAGTTTCATTTTATTCTGATACTAGTAAAACAACTTCTGTAACACTGATGCCATTATTAGGATCAGTTGTTAAGGCAGAAACCTTAACACTTCTAACTAAATCTGCATCGCTGACATTTGGGGCAACAATGGATGAACTATTAAAATTAATAGTAACTGATGAGTCAGTCAAAGATACAATTGGGTTATGTGTTGTATTGATACCAGCAGTTGGTGCTCCTACGACAGAAACATAATCCGATAATAAAAATGGATTACCTGCATTATTATCAAATGTAAAAGTTGTAGTTGTTCCTGTAGTTACACCTACAATTCGTTGTCTAGCAAGTCTTTCCTTTAAAATTTCTGGAGTATCTGTTAAAATATGAAAATCATTTGTTGTTGCAACAGGATTTGTTCCAATTGCTACATAACAACCAACTCCAGATGAAGCGATAGAGACTCTAAGATATCCACTTTTTAAAGAAATTGGATTACTAGTTCCTGCAACACCTGGATTGGCTGTAATTTTGTTTACATTTTGGACAATTTTTATTGCCATTATTCAGCATCTCCTGATTGATCGGCATCACCAAACATCGTTGCTGCAACTTCTGGACGAGTATTTTCTACTCTTTGAGAAGCTTTTGCATATAGTAATTCTTTAATTTTGCTGGAAACCTCAGAAGGTGCTCCATCAGTTGCAATCAAATCGATAAGTTCTTCCATAAAATTGGTTTATATTTATAAGATTATTTATATCTTCCCACCTTTAGGTTCTGGAATTTCCACAGATGTAGCATTAATTGTTGGTTCAAGAGGAACTTCTCCACTAACACCTTGTTCAATTCCTGCCCCTTGATCTGGTGGTAAAGGATTTCCCATTTCATCAACTGGGGCATTTGGATCTGGTAAAATTCCCTTAGATATTTCATCTTCTATCTGTGCATCAATCTCAACAATTTCTGAATCTGTTTGACGAAGAATTTTTTTACGAACATATTCAGTTGAATAATACTTACCAATATAAGGTTCTATTGTGGTAGCAAGAGTTAAACGATTTGTTAATAATTCTGCTTCTTTTAATTCTGCAAAATGATTATCATATAAAAAGTCATATTGAATATGATCACTCATTTGCTCCCAATCTTCCGGAGAAACAATATTTTTTAAAAGTAATTGCGTGCGAAGAATATCATTAAACAAATTAGCAAATCTTTTTCTTAATCTACCTACAAATTTTGAAAACATTAATTCATCACGAAGAATTTCTGAAGAGCGTCCTAAATTAAATCCATCTCCTCCTCCAGCAATTCTTGTTTCAGGCACCCCAAGTGCTCTATAAAGTTTCTTTTGAAAATATTCAATATCCGTAAGTTCTCCAAGATTTTGACCACCAGGAAGGGTTGTAATCTCCGTACCACGGCCGCCTTCACGACGAGGAAGCCAAAAATCTTCAAGCATACTCATATGTTTCTTGTCATCACGAATCTCACCAGTGCTTGCATCGTATACAAGTTTATTACGATAGCGAGACATAACCTCTTTAAGATATTGCTCTGCTTTTACTTTGGGAAGATTACCAACATCAATATAAAAAATTCTACGCTCAGGTGCTCTTGATAGTCTATAGATAACCAGACTATCTTCAATCATGCGAAGTTGATTAAGAGACTTGATTGCTTTATGAAGATATGAGAGAACTGTTCCTTTATTTCTATCAACTAAACCAGAAGTACAATATGTTACCGTATCTTTTGCAATTTTAATTCCCTTTTTAGATCCTCCATTTAAAGATCCTGAAGGATAACTTGGAGTTGCAGTATAAACAAAATATTCCTCAATATCAGGATATTTAAAGTCATCAACATCATTTCCAGATCTTAAATTTAAATTACGATATCCATTTACACCATTTTCAGTCTTTTTTTCTTGACGAATATGTTTCATTTTCATTGGATCGACATATCTAATTTCCTGAATTCCTGCTTCGGGATTTTTTTGGTCGATAACTTTTAAGTAAAATACTCTACCATCAATATACCAGTTTCTAAAAATTTCATGGCATTTTTTATCAAAATCCATGATTTCTTTAATATATTTAAATTCTGCTCTAATAACTTCTTTTAAACGATCACTTGCGTTTAAATTTGAAAGTTCAATTTCAACTGGGGAATCATAAAGATCACTCACAATTGCTTCATTTACTACACTTTCAATGGCGTTGTCACACTCTGGATGGAGTGCCATTTCACGATAGCGACGAATTAAATCATATTCTGTTCGATATACACCCTCAATATCAACAAACTGTCCATAAAATCCACTTGTAATAAAATTATCAACCCCGTCCTCATTGTTAGGGGGAACGGGGGAAACTACAGATTTAGGTGTTTTTACATTATCTTCAATCGAAAAACCAAAAAGTTTCGCCATTTTATAAACTTAAATTGCTTGTATATATTATTTAGTTAATGTCTTGACCGCCGGCGCTAGGTGAATCACCTTTCATTGCTTCCCACCAAAGAACTTGGAACTCCGCAGTAAACTCTTGAATCGTGCTTGTTCCATAATCAAGAGTGATCGCTCCAATCGAAGTTGGGAATACATCATAAAAATGATACGCTCTTAAAGTCGATCCATCACGATCAAGTTGATAAACAAAAGCGTCTGCAGTGTATGCTGTTGGATCAGTTTCGCCAGTATTATCGGAAACTTTATTAATTTTATTCATCCAATTTTCCATAGCCGAACGAATTGCAAAATCAGTATCATTGATAACTGTTATCGTCCAACTTTCAAAAGATCTATCACCAGCTACTTTTAATATTCTTCCTCTAAATGCAACATCAAGTGCCGCAACATTAGATGCTGGTAAGTTTGCACCTTTGACTAAAAATCTTGCTTTATCAAGAACATTAGTATCTGCAGGGGCAATATCAGGAAATGAAAGTACAACTTCAAAAAGATTACTTCTTGCACCACCACCAGTTAACTTACTTTTGAAGTCCGTAATCTTTCTTAAGGGAGGTGGATTTAATTGTTGTCTAGTTGCCATAGTTTTTTAAACCTCTAAGTTAAAAGTTTCCAATTACTTCTTCAAAATCAACACCAGTTTTGGTGGCAATAAATGTCAATCCAACAAAGTTAATTGATCTTGCTGGTTTAATGTAAATGTCAGCAACAAACTCATTAGAATCAATGACTGCTGCCGTATTATTTGTCTCATCGCAAATAACGATATAATCAAAAATACCTCTCTTCGCCTGTACATCACGAAGAAATGGTTCAACTGTATTTACAAAATTTGTTCTTGTAATTTCATCATTAAACTCAAACAACGCATCTCTTGCAGCTTGAGAAATTGCATCTTCAAGGTAGATAAAAAGACGACGAACATTGATACGATCAAATGCTGACGCCTTTCCTAAACCAGTTTTATCACCAAAAAGAACTATACCAGATCCTGGTGAGAAAATTACTGAATTTATTCTTGAAGAATACAAACGATCTCTTTGAGTTTTTGAAGGATTATATGCCAATTTAATTGAATTTAAGATGGATCCTCTAACAGTCCCTGCTGGAGAATACCAAGGAAAATTGTTGATGTCATTACGAGCACATAAACCTGCAATATCACCATTCAAAGGAATATATCTATAAGTGTTTGCAAATCTATCATAAACATACTTGTATCCACTATCAAATACTGCATAAGATGACGAAGATATTGGTGCATAAAACTCAATAACATTGTTTGTAATTGTTGCTGCATCATTTATGCTTACTGTGGTGTCGGTGCTAGTGTCTGTTAAAGAACTTTTTCTATGTGGTGAAATAAATGCGATTGTATCTTTCCTAAGTTCAGCGATTGAAATAAGTTTATTAGCGAGTGCCTGAGCGTCTTCTTTAGGATATGCTGCGGATCCCATTAATAGGAAATTAATTTTAAAATTATTTGGATTTTCAAAAAGATTATATCCTCTAGAAAGATCTGAAACAGATGATGTTAATGCTCCAGTGGTTGCAACACCAACGGAAGATCCATTATAATCTTTTCCATCTCTAAGAGTTTCAGTTAAACTACCAATGGAAGCGAAAATAATATTGTTTGCTGCTTGATTCCATCCAGTGTCAGATGCCAAAGTAAATCCAGTACTAAATCCAGTAGTAACAATACCTGCTGGAGAGTTTAACCCAAAAATTTGTTTTGAATTACTTGCTAGATATTTTCTCCAATATGATGGACTCCCTACAGAAAATACGGCATCGCTTGCCTTTGAAAGTCCCAAATGTTTTTCAAGAATTGTTCCCGCATTTCCAGTTACATTTCCAAGAGCATCGATAATTACAACATGAACTTGATCAAATCGACTGCCTCTTGCAGATGCATATGCAGTTGTTCCTGGTCTTTCAGAAATTGTGTTCCAATGGATTGAGGATACTGTGCTTATTCCAATAGTTTGTTGATCAAACCAATCTAATCTTGAACTATATGAAGTTGTTGCAAATGACGCTGTAGATGATAAACTATGAATTCCAATAGATCCACTAGTAGAGAATCCCCAAACTCCAGATGGTTGATAATCTACTTGAGTTTCTGGTCCATTAGTGGGAAGATGGGAAAGAACTTTTACATCAATACTTGATACCCCTACTCCAGTGATAACTCCTTTTAAAAGTCCAGTAAGAAGACTCGTTGTTCCTATTCCAGGAAGCACTGAAGAAATTGGTTGAGTTATACCCATTCCAACTAAAATACCAGCAGTTGCAATTCCAGTAAGAATTTGATCTGCCTTAGCATCAATAATTGCAACTTTAATTCCATTTGCCCAAGATCCTGGATTTTTTGCAGCAAATGTAACTCCAGGAAGAATATTTTCATCGTAACCTAAAGCATTATAATGTTCTAAACTTCTAATCTTAAGACCAGTGGTAGATAGACCAGTATATGCATTTTTAAGATTAGTACTGTCTGATCTTACAACTCTTAAAGAACCACCATAGGCAAGATAAGATGAGGAAACCATCCAGTGTTCATAATGCTTATCTATCGCGTATGGTTCTCCAAAATTAATCAATAAATCATTTTCATTTTCTACTAAGGTTGGTTCTTCTACAGGACCCTTAGCAAAAGGTGCTACAATTCCTCCAATTTTATCAGATGAAGGGACAACTCTTCCTAGAGTTAAATCAATTTCCTTTACTACAATTCCAGGAGATGCTAAATTTAGCGGCATCTTTATTCTCCGTGCTATCCAGAATTAATCTAAAAATATTTATGAAAAAGGGTATTTACATGAAAGAAACAATGCATGAACACTTTACCAATCTGGATAATCCCATTCAGTGGAGGAAATTTTTTTCTTTCTAGATTCTTGTATTCTTTTAATTGTACATTCTTTACATTCATATGAATATGATGAAGAAAGAATATGTTTTTTACGTGTTCTATAAAAACTATCTATTAGATTTTTTCTAATTCCACAAACTCTACATTTTCTATCAGTCAAAAATAAATGTTCTATTTCAAATTGATCATTTAAATCCATTAGCGATAATTCCACATATAGGAACGATCTCCATATTCATCAACATTCCATACCTCTAAAGCATTATTCTCATTTTTTTGACCTGCAAATATCCATCTATCCCCTGTTTCTTCATCAACAGTGACATTATAATCATCTAATCCATCTGCAATAAATCCAAATGGTGACATATCTTGTTCAATTTGATTTTTCTGTTCTTCATAGATTCTTTTACGAACATCATTGTCCGTCATTTCTTTAAAGTAATCTTGAGCGACCAACCAAGAAAAAATAACAAGGCACATTGCTAGGTCATCATTACAACCCTCTTCTGCTTCAAAGGAATTATGTTTTTGAGCAAATGTTGTAAGTTCTGATATAATGTCATAATCAACAGTCAATAGTTTATCATCCTCCATCAAAGTTTTTAAGTTAGAGCATCCTAACTTTTTAACTGCTGCTGTCGTTCTTACACCAAGTTGAGATTTCTTACCACTAAATCCGGAACCCACAATTTGTCCAGCACGACCTCTCATGGCGCACATTAAAATATTATCATATTCAAGATCAAAGTGTAAAATATTTGCTACTTGATCCCCAATATCATTAACTTCAACTAATAACCAAGCATCATTATATCCTTTTGCAACTTCATATATTACACTTGGAAATAGCATTGGTTTAATTTCATTATTCCGATATTTTGCTATTACTTTATATGGGAAATTAGTAATATCAAAAACAATAAACGCTGAATAATCATTGCCAAGTCCACGAGCAACGTCTACTGTAATTAGATAACTATTTTCTTCTTTTGGATCTTCATAAACATCAAGACCTGCATTTCTTTTAATTGGATTTTCATAAACAAAGTTTTTCAATTTTGCTGGATTAATTAGAGTATTAACAGACCCTAAAAATTCACACTCAAATTCAACTTTAAACTGTTGTTCAGAAGTATTCGAAATTGTTTGCTCTCTCCAGGTAGCATCTCTACCGGGAACTTCAGACCAATGTACATCTGTTGGCACATATTCATTTTTGCCACGTTCGGCATCATGCCACATGCGGTAGAAGTGATTCATACCTCGTGGCGTGGATACAATAATTACCTTTGTGCTTTGTCCAGAAGAAATAGTAGGATAAACAGAGGCAAAGAAGTCATCAGCAATGTGATTCGGGATGAAGGCGAACTCGTCAAGAAAGATGACATTATAGGATCCGCCTCTGACAGCAGATGATGAAGTAGAGTTAGATGAAATTTTGGAGCCATTTTCTAATTCCAGAGATCCTTTGTTCCAAGATATAATACCTTGTTGCATCCATTTAGGTAAATTTTCATATGCAAGTTGCAAT
>Ga0194124_10005369_pt1 | contig 11959 bp, 11 predicted proteins | sample TA2KigCas0mmetaG_FD_148605 | JGI IMG/M metagenome (GOLD analysis project Ga0194124, IMG submission 148605) | Freshwater microbial communities from Lake Tanganyika, Tanzania - TA2015031 Kigoma Deep Cast 0m | ecosystem: Environmental > Aquatic > Freshwater > Lake | place: Tanzania: Lake...
GGGGCTATGGCGCCGCTGTGGTCGAACCGGCCTGGTCGATCGAGCGCTACCTCGATTTCGTGCTGCTGCTGATGCTGGCCACGGCGCTGGCGTTTCAGTTGCCGGTTCTGCAGCTGCTGCTGGGGCTGTTGGGGCTGGTGCGCTGGCGATCGATGCTCGGCGCCTGGCGCTGGGTGGTGCTGATTGCGGCCGTGGCGGGGGCGGTGCTGACCCCATCCACCGATCCGCTCACGATGCTGCTGCTGAGTGGGGCGATCACCGTGCTGTTTCTGATCGGCGTGGCCCTCGTGGCCCTGAGCGAATCGCTGCGGCCGGCTAAAGCATGAACTCGCTGGCCCGTCCGGGCGGCAGCTCCAGCGCCAGCGACAGCGCCTTGCCCAGGCGGGGCCGGTCGGGGCACTGCTGCAGCCAATCGCGCACCACAGCTGCCACGCCCAGACTGTTGAGCACCAGCACCAGCTCGGCGATGTGGGTCTCGTACTCCTCGGCGCTGAGGGGAAAGGAGAGCTGTTCCTGGTAGGCCCACATCACCTGCAGGTACAGGCGTCCACGCCGCTGCACCAGTTGCAGGTCATAGGACGCCTGCCAGCGCTGCCGCAGCAGTGCGATCACCTCACCGGCGCTCAGGGGGGCGTCCATCGGGCTGCGGCCGGCAGGGCTTCACACAACAGCATGTTGCAACCCCCGCGCCTGGCGCCACTGAAGAGCGCGAGGCGGCTGGAGCAAGTTCTAATGTGGCGCCACGTTGCGCCGGCCCCCGGACTGCCTCGCATGACCCAGATTCCAGCAGCCTCCCCTGCCGGTGACGTGCCCGGAATGGGCCGACGGCAGTTCATGAACCTGCTGACCTTCGGGTCGGTCACTGGTGTGGCCCTCGGCGCGCTCTACCCGGTCGTCAACTACTTCATTCCGCCCCGTGCCGCCGGCGGCGGCGGTGGCACTTCGGCCAAGGACGAACTCGGCAACAACGTCACCGCCAGTGGATGGCTGGCCACCCATAAGGAGGGCGATCGAAGCCTGGTGCAGGGGCTCAAGGGCGATCCCACCTACCTGATCGTGGAAGGCAGCGATGCCATCGGCAGCTACGGCATCAACGCCATCTGCACCCACCTGGGTTGCGTGGTGCCCTGGAACAGCGGCCAGAACAAGTTCATGTGCCCCTGCCACGGCTCCCAGTACGACGCCACCGGCAAGGTGGTGCGCGGCCCGGCGCCGCTGTCGCTGGCCCTGGCCCATGTGTCGGTCGACAACGACAACGTCTTTCTCAGCCAGTGGACGGAAACCGACTTCCGCACCGGTGACAAGCCCTGGTGGGCCTGATCTCGTTTCCCGCCCTCGCCATCAGCCCTGCCATGCGTCGCTTCCTCTCCTCTTTCGCCGGTTCCCTGCTCGGCCTCGGCCTAGCCCTCACCGTGCTGATCAGCGCAGCCACCCCCAGCTGGGCCTATCCCTTCTGGGCCCAGCAGAACTACGCCACACCGCGTGAGGCCACCGGCAAGATCGTCTGCGCCAACTGCCACCTGGCCAAGAAACCCACCCGCGTTGAGGTGCCCCAGGCGGTGATGCCCGACACGGTCTTCAAGGCCGTGGTGGAGGTTCCCTACGACACCTCGGTGCAGCAGGTGTCCGGCGATGGCAACCCCACCGGCCTCAACGTGGGTGCGGTGCTGATGCTGCCTGACGGCTTCACCCTGGCTCCCCAGGACCGCATGAGCGACGAGCTCAAGGAGGAGACCGCGGGTCTCTTCTACACCCAGTACTCGGACGAGCTCCCGAACACCTACATCATTGGCCCCCTGCCCGGTGATCAGCACCAGGAGATCGTGTTCCCGATCCTGTCGCCCGATCCCGCCACCGACAGCGCCATCCATTTCGGCAAGTACGCGATTCACGTGGGTGGCAACCGTGGCCGCGGCCAGGTGTATCCCACCGGTGAAAAGAGCAACAACGGGGTGTTCACCGCTCCTGCAGCCGGTACCATCAAGGCGATCGCCCCTGGTGACAACGGCGCCTCCGTGGTCACGATCAGCACCAGCGACGGCAACTCCGTCACCGAGACCGTGCCCGCAGGCCCCAGCGTGATCGTGGCCGTGGGCGACACCGTTGCGGCCGGTGCGCCCCTGACTAACGATCCCAATGTCGGTGGCTTCGGTCAGATCGACACCGAGATCGTGCTGCAGAACCCCGTCAGGATCTACGGCCTGCTGGCGTTCTTCGCAGCTGTCGCCCTTGCCCAGATCATGCTGGTGCTCAAGAAGCGTCAGGTGGAGAAGGTGCAGGCGGCCGAGGGCATCGTCTGATCGTTCTGAGCCCCCCGTAGTTGTTGGCTGTCTTCACCTCCCCGGGGCCCCTGGTGTTCCAGCTGGGCCCCTTGGCCTTGCGTTGGTACGGCCTTCTCATCGCCATCGCCGTGCTGGCCGGCTTGGCACTTGCGTCCCGTCTGGCGCGCCAGCGGGGCATCGACCCGGCTTTGATCACCGATCTGCTGCCCGTGCTGGTGCTGGGTGCGGTGATTGGCGCACGCAGTTACTACGTGCTGCTCGAGTGGCGGCAGTACAGCGGCGATTGGCTCTCGGCGCTGGCCATCTGGCGGGGTGGCATCGCCATCCACGGAGCCCTGTTGGGCGGCACCTTGACCATGATCCTGTTCTGCCGCTGGAGGCATCAGCGCTTCTGGCCGCTGTTGGATGTGCTCGTGCCGGCGGTGGCCCTGGGTCAGGCGATCGGGCGCTGGGGCAATTTCTTCAACTCCGAAGCCTTCGGCCTGCCCACCGATCTGCCCTGGAAACTGGCCATCCCCGCCGCCCACCGACCGGTGGAGTTCCTGAGTCAGCTCTATTTCCATCCCACATTTCTCTATGAATCCATCTGGAATCTGGGTGTGTGCGGCGTGTTGCTGCTGCTGTTCCGTGCCGCCAGCCGCGGCCGCATTGCGCTGCCCGCAGGCGCCCTCAGCTGCGTGTATCTGATGGCCTACAGCAGCGGCCGGGTGTGGATTGAGGCCCTCCGTCTCGATCCCCTCTGCCTGGTGGGCCAGCCTCCGTTCTGCAGCGGTGGCCTGCGCATGGCCCAGCTGATGAGCCTGCTGCTGATCGCCCTGGGGGGTGTGGGTCTGTGGTGGCTCTACGGCCGGCGCCAGGCCCTTCCTGATCCCGCTGGGGTGGCGTCTTGAGCGCGCAGCCGGTGTGGATTGTCGGGGCCGGTCCGGGAGCGCCCGATCTGCTCACCCTGCGGGCCGCACGGCTGATCGAGCAGGCCGAGGTGCTGGTCTGGACCGATTCGCTGGTGAATCCCCAGATCGCCGCCCTGGCGCCCCAGGCTTGCGAGCGCATCCGCACCAGCACGCTCACGCTCGAGCAGGTGATGGCCGTGCTGATCGAGCGCGCCCAGGCCGGCAAGCGGGTGGTGCGCCTGCACGATGGCGACCCCTGCCTGTATGGGGCCCTGGCCGAGCAGGTGTGCCGGCTGGCCGATGCCGATCTGGAGGTGGAGGTGGTGCCGGGGCTGAGCGCCTACCAGGCGGCGGCCTCCCTGCTCAAACAGGAGCTGACCATTCCTGGCGTCGTGCAGACCATCGTGCTCAGCCGCGCCGGCGGCCGCACCGGCATGCCCGAACGCGAATCCCTGGCACGGCTGGCAGCGCTGCAGGCCTCGCTCTGCCTCTACCTCAGCGCCCGCCACGTGGAGGAGGTGCAGGCCGAGCTGCTGCAGCACTATCCGGCCGACACGCCGGTGGCAATCGGCTACCGGCTCAGCTGGCCCGATCAGTGGCTGGCGGTGGTGCCCCTCGAGCAGATGGCGGCGGTGAGCCGCGAGCGTGAACTGATCCGCACCACCCTGTACGTGGTGAGCCCGGCCCTGGCGGCGGCCGGCACCACCCGTTCCAGGCTGTATTCAGCCAGCCATCACCACCTGTTCCGGGGCGGTGCCTGACGCATTGCCGTAGAGCTCACGCTGCAGCCGGGCCCGGTCCACGCTGCAGCACAGCCGCGCGGCGATGGCATCGAGGTCATCGGCGGCATTCCCCAGGCAGCAGGTGCCCCCCGGCGATGGGGTCACGTTGAACACCAGACCGGGGGCCGCATTGATGCGGGCTTCGCCGAGCATCAGCCGGCGCTGCCCTTTGTGAATCAGCTGGGGTCGCACCCCGCCGTAGCCCTCGGCAAAGGTGAGGTCGGAGAGGGTCATGTCAGGGACGATCTTGCGGGCATCGCCCAGAAACAACCAGCGCCTCAGCAGGGGCACCTCAAACAACAGATTCTTGATGATGTAGTTGCGGATGTCGGCCACCCGAAACAGCTGCCACAGCACGGCGAGCACGGCCCAGTCGAGGCGCAGCACCTTCAAAAACTCCCAGAACGAGGCCGGCTTATAGCGCTCCAGCAAAGGCAGCAGCAGGGCGGTGGGGCCAAAGCGGGTCTTCCCAGGCGCCCGCACATCCGGGTCGCCGTGGATGGCGGCAAACGGCAGCTTGTCGTTCTGCACGGTGTAGACCTTGCCCTTGAGCAGATCGGGGGTGAAGTAGAAGCTCCCGGCCACAGGTAGACAGGAGTACTCCAGCGCGTAGCCCATCTGCTGGGCCATCAGCAGGCTGTGGGCACCGGCGTTCACGACCACATGACGGGCCCGCACCTGGCGCCTGGGGCCCTCGCCATGGCCGGGGGTGGGACTGAGCGTCACCAGGAAGCCATTGCCATCGCTGGCGGCGCTGCCGGAATCGCTGGCCATGGCGATCTGCTCGACCTGCAGCCCCAGGGCGACGTCGAGCTGCCGCTGCGTTCCGGCGACAGCGTCACGGGCCTGATCGACAAAGGACTGGCTCAGGGCCTCGTAATCCACCGCCGTGTAGGTGCTGCGAATGCCGATCGCCACCAGCTCCTCGTCGCGCAGGCTGCCGTTGCGATGGGCCACCTGCGGCTCCCAGCGTGCGATCTCGTCTTTCTCCAGCAGTTCCATCGCCGGGAAATGCAGCGAAAACTGAGCAAAGCGTTGTCGCAGAAAGGCGCACTCCTGGCTGCCGACCCCGAGCACCATCTTCGGGGTGCGAAACACGCAGCGCTCGCGCACGGCCGGCTCCAGCAGCTCGGCGTAGTGCACGATCATCTCGGCGGTGCGTTTGACCCGCACAGCCTTGTCGAGGCTGTAGTTGGTCTCGATGTCGCCGCAGTGAATCGTCTGGCTGTTGTTCGTCGGCTTCGAGTTGACCTGGGCGAGCTGGCTGTAGCGCTCCACCAGCAGCACCCGCTGGAGGTCGGTGTAGCGCGCCAGCTCAAACAGCAGGGCCGTGCCGCAGACGCCACCTCCGACGATCAGCACATCGACTGCTTCCTCGGGGTCGGTGGAGCCCTGAGGCCGGGACGTCGCGGCCTGGCTTGCCAACTGGGCTGGGGATCTCGCCTCGCTCATGCCCACCGGAGAGTTCGCCACACGATCCCATGCTGCTTCCCCATGTGTTCCCCATGTGCTTCCCCATGCTGCCGTCCCAGGGGGCTGGAGGGTTGTGGTCTAATCTGCCTAGGACAGGCCGGATGCCTGCCTGGGCGATTAGCACAGCGGTAGCGCACTTCCTTCACACGGAAGGGGTCACTGGTTCGAATCCAGTATCGCCCACTTGTCATGGTTCGCCTCTCGCGTTGATGGGCGCGCACGTCCTGGTTTTACGCAATCAACATGCTTTGGCGCAATCGTTTGGCCAGTGGATGGCGCGTCACTGTCGGGCGTTGCCTTGCTTGACGTGGGCACCACAATTGTTTGCATTGACGCACAGTGCTTGATTGTCGCCAGATCCGACGATTGATGCTTTCTCGTCCAGCACACCGCAGGATGGTGGCGCCGCCTCGGTTCAGGACCCTGTGCCTGAACTTGAGGCACTGGCGAGGGTTCTGATCAGCGGCCGCGAAGCCCATGGCTTGAGCGTTATCGCCCTGGCGCAGCGCCTGCACATGGGGGTGGAACAGCTCAAGGCTCTCGAATCTGCCGATCAACAGCATCTGCCGGAACCGGTGTTTGTGATCGCTCAAGCTCGGCGGGTTGCCGATGCCTTGGGTGTTGAGATTTCAGCCCAGATCGATGGGTTGCGAGGCAGTGAACGCTTCATGGCCAGTCGGGCTTCCCTCAACACCGATGTGTTTCAGGCGGCGGCTGGACGCCAGCGCAGCGCAGAGGTCGCTCCCGCCAAGACGAAGACCAAGACGAAGACCAAGACCGAGACCAAGACCAAAACACCCCCCGAGCCCAGGGCGACCGCCCAACAAGCCACATGCAAGGCGGCGCCCAACACCCCTGCGCCGATCAACGCCCAGGCCGGCACGCGTCTTGCCTGGCTGCTGCTGCTGTTGGGAGTGCTGGCCGCCGGAGCCTGGGGCTGGCAGCAGCGCCAACGGGCCCAGCCTGCACTGGCTTGGGCGCTGCAGCGCGGGTTCCAGTTGATTCCCTCGGCCCGCTCGCCGGTCTTGCCCCCTGCCGAACCGAAGCTCCAGGCTCCCGCAACCGAGGCCCCCCGGCCTGTGGAGTTGCGGATCAGCGCCCGCCAGCCCAGTTGGCTGGAGGTGCGCCCGGCGGCTGGGGGCCAGCCGCTCATTCGAGGCACGTTCGTTGGCGAGCGCAGCGTTCCGCTGGCTGCGGGCCTTAACTTGCGAGCTGGCCGCCCGGATCTGGTGTTGGTGGCGGTCGGCTCCGCCTCGCTGAAGCCCCTGGGCACCATTTCCGAGATTCGTTGGGTCCGGTTCAATCCGCCCGGCCCCACCAAGCCTGCTGCCAAGGCCGCTGCCAAGGCGGCCCCAGCCACCCCTCAGGGCCAGCTCAACAGCGCCACCCCATTGCCTGAGCAGCCCAAGGCAGCTCAACCCAAGCTTGCCCGCCCCCAGCCTCCCCAGCCCAAGCCGGCGATCACGCCCCAGCCGCAAACCCCTGAGGCACTTCCGCAATCCTGACCTCGAGCTCAACGCCGGCGGCTTCCTGAACCCAGGGAGCACAGGCGGCCAGGCTCCAGCGCTCAAGACTCAGATCGGCGCTGCTGCCGTCGGCCACGGGCTGCAGGTTGATGCAGGCGCTGGGTGCGCCATCCGTTCCGCGTTGGCTGACGCTCACCTCCAGCGCTTCAATCAGCTTCTGGGGCCTGCGGTCTAGCGCGGCGGCCAGGCGCAGCAACAGGGCCATCGAGGCCACGGTGTGGCGCGCCTCCCGGCCATCGATCAGTTGCCACGACTCGTGGCGTTTTTTCGGCAGGCTGCGGCGGTGGTAGCGGGCGATCGCCGCCACCATCAGGTGTTCGGCCTCGGTGTAGCCCAGCAGCTCGCCATGGCGGATCAGATACCAGGTGTGCTTGTGGTACGCGCCGATGTTGATGTGCTGGCCGCAGGTGTGCAGCATCGCCGCCGCCCATAGCAGTGGCAGGCCCTCGCCGCCATCGTTGTGCAGCACCCCCTTGGTCTGGTCGTAGAGCGACAGGGCGTAGCCAGCCACCCGCTCGGCCCGCTGCAGATCAACACCGAAGCCCCGGGCCAGGTGCAGCACGGTCCGCTCACGAATCGTGCTCTGGTAGGCGAGCCGATCATCGAGCAGGGCATTGCGCAGCATCCAGTCGACGATCAGCCCCTCGCGCAGGGCCCGCTCGCAGATCACCAGCTCGGCAATCTGCAGTGAGGCCATGGTGCTCTGCAGGATCAGGGCCCCCGGCACGATGATCTCGGCCCGACGTTCATTGATCGCCGGCAGGGCGCGGCGCTGCTCCGGCGTCATGGTGAGCAGCCGGCTCACCAGTTGATCCAGGCGCTCGCGGCTCAGCCGGTAGCCCTGCAGCTTCAGCGGGGGCCGCGGATCCTCGGCCGCAGCCAGGGAGGCCAGGGCCAGGGCCGTGCCGCTGGTGGCCACCAACAAAGGCTTCTCACCCGTCTGCAGTGCCCCCTTCACCTGGGCTACAGCCGGATCCATCGCCCCCTGGATGTAGGCGTTCAGGAACGTGCGCCGCTCACTGGGCAGCGGGTCCTGCTGGCCGAACTCACGCTGCAGCCGCACCGCGCCGATGCGGGTGCTGCTCAGCACCCGGGCGTCATGACCGTCGGCCAGGATCAGCTCGGTGGAACCGCCGCCGATGTCGATGATCACGTGGGGGCGCTCAGCGAAGGTCATGCCCGAGAGCACCCCCAGGTAAATCAGCCGCGCTTCCTCCGGGCCGCTCACCAGATCCACATCCAGGCCCAGCTGCTCCTGCACCGTGCCGACAAATTCACGGCCGTTGGGGGCTTCCCGCACGGCGCTGGTGGCGGCGGTGACGATCTGTTCGACGCCGTGGCTCTCGGCCAAATCGCGGCAATGACGCAGGGTCTGCAGGGCACGCTCGATCGCTGCCGGGGTGAGATCGCCGCTGAGGGGATCGCGCTCGCCGAGGCGGGTTGGCGCCTTCTCGGTGACCACCACGTTGAAACTGCCCAGCCCTGGATCCACAGCGGCGATCAGCAGATGGATCGAGTTGGTGCCGATGTCGATCGCGGCGATCGCTCGGGTCTCGGCGTTGACGGCCTGGGGCATGGCACCGCTGCGGCGGCGCCACTTTGCCACCAACCCTGCCGGCTGCCGCGGCCAGCATGGGTTTGCCGCTCGCGTGATCGCTGCGGTCGTGCGCGGGCTAGCTTGCGCGCAGCTGGCCAGGCTCAATGCAGGGGCACCGTGCGGGCGTGTGGTTGGAATTGCTGCGCTGGCACAAGCCCAGCGGACGGCTGATTCTGCTGATTCCGGCCGGTTGGGCGCTGTGGTTGGCCTCGGCGGGCCTGCCGCCGCTGCCGTTGCTGGGCTGGATCGTGCTGGGCGGGCTGGCCGTGAGCGGCGCGGGCTGCATCGCCAACGACCTCTGGGATCGACGTCTCGACCCGCAGGTCGAGCGCACCGCCAGTCGGCCCCTTGCCTCGGGGCGGGTGAGCGTGCCCGCGGCGGTGGTGCTGCTGCTGCTGTGCCTGCTGCTGGCCTGGCTGGTGGTGCTGGCCCTGCCGCCTGCGCATCGACCGCTGTGCCTGGCACTGGCGGTGGCGTCGCTGCCGCCGGTGCTGCTGTACCCCTCGGCCAAGCGCTGGTTCGACTACCCCCAGGTGGTGTTGGCCCTGTGCTGGGGCTTTGCCGTGCTGATCCCCTGGGCGGCCGTGCGCGGCAGCCTGGCCGGCGGCTGGCCGCTGGCCCTGGCCTGGGCGGCCACCCTGTGCTGGACCTTCGGCTTCGACACGGTGTATGCCATGGCCGATCGCCCCGACGATCGCCGGGTGGGCATCCGCAGCAGTGCCCTCAGCTTGGGGAGTCGGGCACCGTTGGCCGTGGCTATCTTTTATAGCGCCACAGCCCTGGCCCTGGCCGGGGCAGCGCTGCACGCCGGGGTGTCGGCCGCCTTCTGGCCGCTGTGGCTGCTGGCCGCCGTGCTGATGCAGCAACAGGCCGCCACGCTGCGCCGTGCCGATCTGCCGGCCTCGGCCTACGGGCGTCATTTTCAGCGGCAGGTGCAGCTCGGGGGCCTGCTGCTGCTGGCCCTGATCGTTGGCCTGTGGTGAGCGCTTTGGCCCTGCCGCCGCCCCTGCAGCGGGGCGATCGGGTGCGGCTGGTGGCCGCCAGCTCGGCCCTGCAGCCCGAAAGCTTGCCGCGGCTGCAGGCGGGCATCGCTGTGCTGCAGGACTGGGGCCTGCGGGTGGAGCCCTGCGACGGCCCAGAGCGGCAGTGGGGCTACCTGGCCGGCGATGACGGCCAGCGCAGCGCCGATCTGGCCGGGCCGGCGCAGCTCTGGGCCTGCCTGCGGGGCGGCTGGGGCGCGGCGCGGCTGCTGGAGGACCCGGCCCTGGAACTGCCCAGCGGTTGGTTTCTCGGTTTTTCGGATGTGACCTCGCTGCTGTGGGCGCGGCAGGCCCGTAGCCTGGCCGGTGGTGTGCATGGACCGTTGCTCACCACCCTGGCGGCGGAACCGCCCTGGAGCCAGCAGCGGCTGCAGCGCCTGCTGTTTGGCGAGCCGCTCGAGCCCCTGCACGGGCAGTGCTGGCAGCCGGGAGTGGCCGAGGGCCCCTTGCTGGTGGCCAATCTCACGGTGGCCACCCACCTGCTGGGCACGCCCCACTGCCCGCCCCTGGCCGGCGCCATCCTGGTGCTCGAAGACGTGGGCGAGGCGCCCTACCGGCTCGATCGGCTGCTGACCCACTGGCGCCTCTGCGGCGCCCTGCAGCAGCTGGCGGGGATCGGCTTCGGGCGTTTTGACGGCTGTGACGATCCCGATGCCGGTGGCTTCAGCAGCCTCGAGGTGCTGCGCGAGCGCAGCGCCGATCTGGCTGTGCCGGTGCTGGCGGGGTTGCCGCTGGGCCACGGTGACGCGGGCAACGCGGCCCTGCCCCTGGGCCGCTGGGCCCGGCTCGATGCCACCGCCGGCTGCCTCAGCGTCAGCTAGAGGATGCGGGCGCTGAGCACCGCTTCGGCCACGGTGAGGTCAAACGGCGTGGTCAGTTTGATGTTGGAGGCGGGCGCCTCCAGCACCTGCACCGCCAGGCCCAGCCGTTCATAGAGGGCCGCGTCGTCGGTCACCTGCCAGCCCTGGAGGCTGGCGGTGGCATGGGCTTCACGCAGCTGGGCCACCGCAAAGCCCTGGGGGGTCTGGGCGGCCCAAAGGCCGCTGCGCTCGGGCGTGGCGGTGATGGTGCCGCTGCCATCCACCTGTTTGATCGTGTCGGTCACAGGGGTAGCGGCGATCACCGCCTGGCCGGCCTGCACCGCGGCGGCGCAACGGGTCAGCAGCTCGGGTTCGATCAGGCAGCGGGCGCCGTCGTGGATCAGCACGCCGGTGGCCTCGGCGGGCAGGGCGGCCAGGCCCCGGCTCACCGACTCCTGCCGGGTGTCGCCACCCACGATCCAATGCACGGGCTTGTGGGGGGTGACTGCGGCAACGAGGTGGGCGATGGGGTGCTCGTCGACCGGTTGGCCGACGATGCCCACCCAGCTGATGGCCTCGCAGGCCAGGGCGGCATCGAGGGTCCAGGCCAGCACGGGGCGGCCCGCCACGGGCAGCAGCAGCTTGTTGCCGCTGGCGCCCATGCGACGGCCCAATCCGGCGGCAGCGATCAGCAGATGCACAGACGACAGGACAACAGGGATGTGCTCCATACAATCAGGCCACGTGCCGGATCCCTGCCCATGCGCGCCCTGTTTCTGAGTCCGGGCGATGCCGTGCGCCAGCTCCAGGCCCTGCCGGCGGTGGCGGCGGTGGCCGAGCAGCTGAAGGCCCAGGTGCAGGTGGCCTGCGCTCCTGCTGCCGCCGCCTGCTGGGGGTTGCTGCCGGCGGTCGAGAAGGTCATTCCTTTCGACTTTGCCGCCGCCACCCTGGCCGATTGGGCCAACCTGCTCGGTTCGGTGCGTGAGCCCGATTTTCAGCTCTGCATCAACCTGGCCGAGGGGCGCCAGGTGGACCTGATGCTGTCGATGAGTCACATCCCCACCCGGGTGGCCCGCGGCGGGTTTTCAGCCACCGACACGGTCACTCCGTCCGCCGCTGGTTGGCCGGCCCAGGCGCTTGAGGCCTACCTCAAGCCGATCGGGGTGAGCCTGTCGGCGGCCGAGTTTCGCCTCGCCCTGCCGCGCAGCGAGCTCGACAAGGCCGCGGCCACCCTGCCCGCCGGAGAGGGGCCGCTGCTGCTGCTGGCCCCCCGCGGTGATCGGGATGACTGGTCTGCCCAGTGCTGGCAGCAGCTGCCCGGCACCATTGCCAGCCGCCTGCCGAACCTGCGCCATCAGCTGCTGCCAGCTGCTGCTGCCTCGGCGGTGCGTCGGCGTGCGGCCCAGCTGGCGGCGGCTGATGTGGTGCTGGCCAGCGAGCCGCTGGTGATCGAACTGGCCCTGCTGCTCGGCATCCCCCTGGTGGCCTTGGGCCGCCGTGAAAACACCCTGCCCCAGCGCCAGGGGGTCAAGGGGTTGGCAGAGCCGTCGGCGTTGGCCACCTTGGATC
>Ga0194124_10005371_pt1 | contig 11957 bp, 10 predicted proteins | sample TA2KigCas0mmetaG_FD_148605 | JGI IMG/M metagenome (GOLD analysis project Ga0194124, IMG submission 148605) | Freshwater microbial communities from Lake Tanganyika, Tanzania - TA2015031 Kigoma Deep Cast 0m | ecosystem: Environmental > Aquatic > Freshwater > Lake | place: Tanzania: Lake...
TTTTAACAACCATCTCTAGTTGCTTACCGGTACCTCATTTTAACGTCCCACCGTAGATCTCCATGCAGAGATTACGTCGGTGCGAGAAATAAACACCTCTGGCGCAATGTCTGTCAAGTAGTTGAGTGCATTATTTCCTCAACTCTAACTTCATACTTTACGTTTACTGAACAACTTCAGTGAGAGTACTTTTTCGGCCGCTGGCGCAGGCTGAAGCAAATTTTTATTTTCTATTTGACAGAACCCGCCGCTGAGCACAAGCGGGTTGTGTAAGGGTCGAACCTGCGACCCGGTGATTAAGAGTCGTAAAGGAATCTTTAACTTACGTTAAAGCATTCCTATACAGCCTCCCTGAGCCTGCTAACGCATTCTCAGTGAGTCACCGTGCTCTACCAACTTGTCCTTCGGACATAACTATTACACATTTAGACAGATTAATCTAGAGTTTAATTATGTATGCAGTAATTTTTCGCTCCATAAGAAATGCTGATTTTGAGGAGTTGTATCAGGAGCACTCATCAAAAATGGAAGCTCTTGTAAAAAGCATCAAGGGGTATATAAGCCACTACAGTCACAGAGACCCAGAGACTAGAGAGGGAATAACTGTCTCCTACTTTGAATCCTTAGAATCTATTAGAGAGTGGCGTGAGCATCCAGAGCATCGGGTGTCACAGGAGTTTGGCAGAACTCACTTCTACTCCTGGTATCAGTTTGAGATAGTTAAAGTTGAGCGGAAATATGATTGGGCTCTGTCTGGTAATAAATGATTTGACCCGTTGGTATTAAATTAGAGCGGTGGCGGTGGGATTTGAACCCACGGTTGGATATCTCCAACACACGCTTTCGAGGCGCGCTCTTTGGGCCACTCAGACACGCCACCGAGGATGAGGATACTCGAGGATTAGTCATTATGAATAAATTACATCCTCTAATTACTCTTAACGCGGCGGAGATTACTCTTAACTCGGCGAGGTAGATTGCAAGGAGTTCAAATTGGAGTAAGCAACCCCACCTTGTTTAATTTCTACTCACTCCTGTCAATACACCCCAACTAGAAATATCTCCTAAAGTTTTTGAATTAGCAGCAACAGCTATCTTAAGCTCACGATTGACTTTACTCATATGGTTACGAATAATTTTTTTTGCACTACTAGAGTGTCCAAGCTTGATATTTTCAAATATTTGACTATGTAATTCGTAATTTGCACAAAAGTTTTTAGAGGGATTTAGAATCACATTTTGAGTTAACTCAAAACTATGCTGCATTAAAGTTGACAACGATGAGTAAAAAATTGATATAGTGCTGTTATGGCACGAATCCACAATGGTTGTATGAAAATTCAGGTCAGCTTTAATATATTTAGTAACCAAATCTGAAAAATCAATATTTTGCTTCCGAGAAAACTCTATCTCTTCTGCGCAAACCTTCATTTGTAATAATGATTCTCTGGCGTTTCTAAGATCAAGATCCTTGTAATCCGACGCCGCCAAGCCTGCCGCTTCCGACTCTAATGCCGTTCGAACATGACACAAATTTGAGTACCAGTTAGAATTAGAGGTAGCATCGGTAGTGACTATGTAGTCTAAGAGGCCACTGTGTTCGCTTGCTATTTGAGACCGACGCCCCTTACTGGATGTAACTAGTGATTTGCCGATAAGAATTTTAAGAGCTTCACGAATTTTTAGTCGACTTACACCAAAGTACTTAGATAAGGTGTGCTCAGATGGCAACGAAGTGCCTGCGTTGTTGCCAATTATAAAGCAACGATAGATTTCTTCGACAAGCTCTTCAGGGCTGATTTGTCTCTCCTAAAGTTGTGTATATACAAGAATATACGGGACCTGTATTTTTGGCTAGGAGATGGCTCACCTGAGCGTAAATTCGGTAAAAGTTGTCATATAACCGAGGAAAATATGAAAAAATCAAAACGCAATGTTCACAAAAAAGTGTATATTGGAAAAGTAATTTAGCATCTAAGGAGAGTAAATGACTGACGAAAAACTATTAGAAATGGTGAACATCTCTAAGAGTTTTTCGGGGATACAAGCTTTAGATAATGTAAAATTTGAACTACACAAGGGGCAGATACATGCCCTCATGGGTGCCAACGGAGCTGGTAAATCTACACTAATAAAAATATTGTGTGGTGTTTATCAACCTGATAGTGGAATCTTTAAAATCGATAATAAGGTAAGTTCAATTAAAAATCCTTTTGAAGCCCAAAAAAATGGTATTGCTTATGTTCCGCAGGAAATTGCAGTACAACCATATATGACTGTCGCTGAAAATATCTTCCTTGGAAAACAACCAATAAGAAATTTTAAGATTGATTTTAAAAAAATGAGTGATAAAGCGCAACAAGTGCTAGATGATCTTAATATTGATGTCAGTGTTAATAAATTGGGTATTAATCTGTCTATTGCAGAGAAACAATTAATTACAATTGCAAAAGTTATTTCTGTAGATAGTAAAATATTAATATTTGATGAAGCAACTTCGGCTCTTACGCTTTCTGACACCGAAAAGCTTTTTAAAATCATACGCAGACTTAAGCAAAAAGGAATAGGTATAATTTATGTCACACACAGAATGGAAGAAATTTTTCAGCTATGCGACTGGGTAACAATCTTGAAAGATGGAAAATTTGTTAGCGACAGTGCTATTAAAGATATAAACTTGCAGCAGCTAATCAGAAATATGATTGGGCGAGAAGTCGCATCGAAAATACCTCAAGACTCTACGAATGATAAAAGAGACCCAACACTAAATAAAGATCGATTCTCAATTGCAAATTTGTGTATACCAGGAATGCTTCAAGATATTACATTTTCAGTTAAAGCCGGTGAAGTTTTGGGACTTGCAGGCTTAGTTGGATCTGGCCGAACCGAATTACTTAGGGCCATATTTGGAGATCTGCCATTCTCAGAGGGCACCATTAAAATTGACGGTAGAGTTGTGAGAATAAATAATTGTTCTCAAGCAATTAATGAGGGTATTGCTCTCGTCCCCGAAGATAGGAAAACTCAAGGGTTAATTCTCAACTTTTCATTAAAGAAAAACATCAGTATGACAGTTTTAGATAAATTAAAACGTTTTGGACTCATAAATTTGAAAAGTGAGGCTGTGTTAGCAAATTCCTCATTGGATATGTTGAGTATCAAGTTCAGAACAATCGAGCAACCAGTAAGTACGCTGAGCGGTGGAAATCAACAGAGAGTTGTGTTAGGTAAATGGCTGGCAACAAACCCTAAAATTCTTTTAGTCGATGAACCAACGCGTGGTGTAGATGTATCTGCAAAATCAGAGATTCACAACGTCTTACTTGATTTGGCAAAAAATGGTATGGCAATTATTGTGGTTTCATCCGAACTAGGTGAACTACTTCAGGTATGTGAAAAAATCTTGGTGCTTAATCGTGGTCGAATAGTCGCAGAATTGCTTACAAAAAATACAAACACTCATGAAATGATGGAGCTAGCAACTGGAGAAAGTGCGAAAAGAGAAAGTGCATCTAATGCGTTTTAACTCAAAAAAATTATTCTTGAACTTCAGTAGCAGAGAATCATTAAAATTTAAAGTAATAAAAAATGTTCGTGATCAAATTTCTCTTATTCTTTTATTGGTTATGATTATTGCAGGATCTCAATTTTCTGATGTTTTTCTATCTAGTAAAAACCTTCTTAATATTGTCTGGGCAGTATCCGTTTTAGGAATTGTTGCTCTAGGGCAGTGCGTGTTGATTATTGCCTGCCGATTTGATATGTCTGTTGCATATTCAATAGGCCTATGTGGTGTCGTAATGGTCGTGATTCAAAATATTGGAATGCCATGGGTAGCCTCAGTTTTAGTAGGAGTATTTGTTGGTTTACTAGTGGGTACTTTAAACGGGCTAATTTGTGTCGGTACTAACGCAAATCCATTTCTTGTAACTTTAGGAACCGGCACTTTAATATATGCAACTTCATTGACGATTACTAGGTCAAAGACCGTATACACACCATTTGATGCTTTTACCGATATTGGGCGTGGCAAACTATTTGGAGTAGTCCACTATTCAGTTTTAATTTTTATATTTCTTGCAATCATGCTTGAGCTGATGCTTAGATATAGTAAGTTTGGAAGAAGTCTTTTTGTAATTGGACTGAATGAGAAAGTTGGAAAACTTTCAGGTTTTTCAGTAAATAAAATTGTCTTAGGAGCATTCCTAATCTGTGGTTTTATGGTTTCTATTGCTAGTTTTATAGTGACTTCCCGCAACGGTAGTACCGTAGCAAACGTTGGATTAGGAATGGAATTTGAGTCAATAATTGCTGTAGTGCTTGGAGGAACCAGTTTATTTGGTGGATCAGGTGGAGCTCTGCGAACAGTTGTTGGCGTTCTAGTTCTAGGTGTGCTGAATAATCTACTAATTCTAATGAATGTACAAACAGAAGTTCAGCAAATAATCAAAGGTGCAATATTCTTATTAATAGTTTGGCTGGATATCTCATTGAGGTCAAAATAGTGATTGTAATAAACAATTTTTTTGGGGTAATACTCAAGAAAACTTCAGTATTCTTGTTTATTTTTACAATATTTTTTTTCTCAATTGTACTTGGATCATCATTTTTTAATCAACTAACCCTTACCAACATTTCTCGACAGATTTCAATTGACGCGCCGATTGCAATTGGACAGGCTATAGTGTTGATATCTGGAGGAATCGATATTTCGGTTGGTGCAGTAATGGCCATGTCAGCTGCGATAGTAATAGGTACTCAATCTTTGGGAACGGTTGCATCAATTTTCTTAGCTTTGCTATTTGGAGTTCTTGTGGGTTGCATAAATGGAGTTCTTGTTACAAAGGGACGAATTGTTCCATTTATAGCAACCTTAGGAACAATGAGCGCTGTGAGGGGATTAGTCCTAGTTTACACGGATCAAAAAGCAATTATGGGTACTATACCTGGTTTCGAATTTTTAGGGGGAGGATCAGTTGGATTTATCCCCACCCCATTTATATTTGCATTTTTGATATTAGTAATATTCCACAATGTTTTAACAAAAATGAGAATTGGTCGTAATTTTTTTGCAGTTGGAGGAGACCTTGATAATGCATTTTTAGCAGGCATCCCAATTTTTAGATCGAGATTCATTCCGTATGTGATCAGTAGTTCATTGGCAAGTGTTTCGGGGATTTTGCTTGCCTCTCGATTAAACTCGGCTAACCCTCAAATTGGGATTGATACGGCCTTGGCTAGTATCACTGCTGCAATTATTGGTGGGGCAAGCTTATTGGGTGGTCGTGGAAGCGTTTTTGGTGCATTTTTAGGTGTTGCAACGCTTGGAACGCTAAGCACGGGGATGAATTTACTGGGAATTACAACCTATTTTCAGATCGGTATAAAGTCATTGGTTTTTATCTGTGTCGTCGTGATAGATGCTATCCTGGTGCGGCGCGCTATTAGTTCTGTGAAAGATAGTGGCTAGTTGGGCCTGTCATATAGGTACTTGTCATATAGGTTTAAACGATGCCAGTTTAGTTATAAATAATTCAGACAGGAACCACAATTTGGTCATAGACTTCATGCAACGAGTAATAAACTCAAAAGCCAAATGGGTTTAATAACTCCTATTGCACTGAAAGGGGAAAATTAGTGGAAAAAGTAAATAAAATGAAAATAGTAGTAGTCCTAACTACGCTAGGACTACTACTAAGTAGTTGTTCTGCCTCAGAAAATAATGCATCCAGTAGTAATTCAACTGGGGCAAAATTATGTGTAATCCATAATAATGCAGATCATCCTTCGATTACCGCTTTAACTAATGGTGTGAACGATGAGGCAAAAGTATCAGGCATGGACGTCAGTTTCTTTGATCCCGCCATGGATCCTCAAAAGCAGGTTTCAATGATCGAAGATTGTATTGCCGCTCAATCAAACGTTATAGCTGTTAACGCTGTAGACCCGGTTGCTGTAATACCAGCGATTAAGAAGGCTAAAGAAGCTGGTATTAAAGTTATTACAGTTAACGCGAATGTGGACAAAAGCGGCACAAGTTATATAGAAGGCTTTATCGGATCTGAGTCATATTCCCAAGGCTATGCAGTCGGATTAATGATTGCTAAAGCATTGAATAACACAGGAAATATGGTTCTGGTAACTGGTAATCCTGGACAAACAGATGCAGTGAATAGAACAGAGGGTATGAAAGCTGCTTTTAAAGCTGAAGGTGCCTCAATAAAAATCTTGGCAGAACAAACTGGTAAGTGGAGTAAAGACGAGGCGTTAAAAGTTATGACTGACTTTTTGACAAAGTATCCAAAAATTGATGCTGTGTTTGGTCATGACGATCCAATGGCTCTAGGAGCTTTAGCGGCAGTTGATGCTGCAGGCCGCACTGGAATCAAGGCTTTCGGCGTAAACGGAAATAAAGAAGCGTGCCAAAGCATCAAAGAAGGAAAGATGTTTGGTACCGCTCTTCAACTAAGTTATTTAGTGGGCGTTTATGCAGTGCGTGCTGCTTATGACCTGAATGCTGGTCGTTTGATTTCTGCTCAAACACTTGCTCCTACAGCTCCCGTGACTCCAGAGAATATCGATCAATGGATGGAACAGTGCTGGTAAAAATCTAGGTAAAACTCATACGCAAACTTAAGCGAAAAAGCCGCAGCAAGAGCTGCGACTTTTTCGCTTAGATAGAACAGATAAACGAAGGGTATTGAGTGAATCAAAGGACACATTCATCGTTCTTCACAATGCCAGCAACTTTCAATAATGGTATTAAAGAGTCTATCTACCCCCAGAGAGTAATTTTTGGTCGTGCAGCGCTTAAGGGTGTAGCCGAATTAATTGAACCAGTCACAAAACGAGTACTGGTAGTGACCCACGAACCGGGTCGATTCACATCATCTGGAACAATTGAATTTATTCAGAATAAAATGAGTGACTTCGGTATTTATCATGAGAAATTTTCAGTACCGAATACGCCAACCACTGATTTAATTGATAAGGGTGTCAAGTTTGCTCGAGATAATAATGTTGACCTGATTTTATGTGTTGGTGGAGGGTCGGTGCTCGATGCGGGTAAGCTCATCGCGATTTTAGCGACAAACCTAGGTCCCTGTGAAGATTATCAACTAGGAAATAGAGCTTTTATGTTCAAGCCTTTGACTGTGGTAGCCGTGCCAACTACCGCTGGTTCAGGGTCAGAAGCTACTGCGGTATCGGTTATTAAGAATTCCAACCATGGGTTCATTAAAAGTATCAGCAATCCCATGCTGGTGCCACAAATTGTCGTTTTGGATCCTGCCTTTTTTGAGGCCGTTCCCGCGCTGATTGCAGCCACAACAGGCTTAGATGCCTTCACTCATGCTCTTGAGAGCTTTGTTTCACCAAAGGCCACACAAATTTCAAGAACAAATTCACTATCAGCCGCAAGCTTAATCTATGGGTCTTTAGCACGTGTTGTAGAGGGGATACCTACTGAAGAAGATTTTTCTAATCTACTAGTTGGAAGTTATCTGGCTGGCCAAGCATTAAACGCAGGTGTAGGAGCAGCCCATATACTCGCACAGCCCATCACTGCAGTGCTTGGGTCCTCTCACGGTTTAGCTTTAAGTTTTGTTCTTAAAGAAGTAGTTATGTATAACGAAAAGGTATCCCCAAATATTTATGATGACTTTATTTCGTTTATAGATAATGATGCCAAGTTAAAGTGTATGAAAATGAGTGACTTAATCGAAAATTTCATGGATAAAATTGATTTAAATTTTAAATTAAGTGAATTTTCTAGCGACGAGGTAATTCCAAAAATTTTGGATCAAATATCTTTAAGCACATCTCATATATGGACAAATGCATGCCCGATAGATATGAGACAATTAGAAGCAATCCTCAAAAAATCTTGGTAAATTTCCAAATTACGATATCGTAAACCCATGAAAAAAATAAAATTAGGACTTGCTTCTCTTGCTACCTTTGAAAGTATTAAACCTCCATATAATTTAAGAGAACCTTCTATCCAAGAAAATCTCAACCTAGGTTTGAAATTGCTTGATACTGCTGGAGCTAATAAGGTCGATATCGCTCTGTTACCAGAGTCATTTCCATATGCTGGAATTGATGGAAAGAACATAGGAAAATTAGCTGAAAATTATCCTGGAAAGTGCGTTGAAGCCGTTGCTAGAAAGGCAAAAGAGCACAAAATTAACGTAATTGCGGGTTTTTATCTTTACATAGATGGGATCCTCAGAAATGTAGCGATTCTTTTTGATCGCCAGGGTAATGTTAGTGGCGTTTATATTAAAAAATATACAACAGAGGGCGAGATTAATGCGGGTGTCGTCCCAGGCGATTCACAAAATATTTTTGAAACAGATGTGGGTAGAATTGGGTTAGCGATTTGCTTCGATCTTAACTGGTCAGATATTTGGACAAGCTTTGAGGGAAAGGTGGATTTAGTTTGTTGGATTTCAGCCTATGAAGGTGGTTTTCCACTTCAAGTACGAGCGTGGTTGCACCATCTTCCAATAGCGACATCTGTAATGAGTTATCATTCAAAACTCTTTGATATTTCTGGGAAAATACTTACAAATACTACCCGATGGAACCGTATTGCATTTTTTGATTTCAATTTAGATCGTGAAATTTTTCATACTGATGGCCAGTATTCAAAAATACAGGAAATGCAAAATAAGTACGGCACAAAAATTTTAATAGAAAGTTTTACAGAAGAACACTTTTTTATCCTACAATCTCTTAGCGCTGATGTAAGTGTCTCAGAAATTATTAAAAACGAAGGATTATTTACTTATCGAGATTACATCGAACAATGCACAAAAATTGTCGAAGAAAATAGTAAATGAGTAAAAATGTTATTGATTTGCAAAGCTCATATGGTGATCAGTTGATTCGCCACCTTGCCTTGAGGAATGACCTAATGATTCCTACTCACCAAGTCTTTCGACTTTTTAGGCTAGTAAGTCAGTCGCACTTACGCTCATAAGTGGGTTGTAAGGGATTTGAACCCCTGACCCGGTGATTAAGAGTCACCTGCTCTACCAACTGAGCTAACAACCCGGCGCTTTACTACTGGCCGACCCTATCAGCAGTTTAATGGTGGCTTTGCTCTCTTTTCATACGGGGTCCGCCTGCCTGTTTTAAGAAATTTAGGATAATCATTTAGATTAGGAGTATGACAACGTCGTCAGGTATTTCCGCCTTTGCTGAGGTTAATGAGTTAGTTGCCCAGGCCGGTTCGGTCTTAAATTTAAAAAAAGGTTTAGTAGATGCAATTAGCGCCTGTGAGCGCGAGGTAACAATATCTATTCCACTACATCGAGAAGATGGCATTGAGGTGTTAACCGGTTACCGAGTGCAGCATTCAAGTGCTAGAGGTCCAAGAAAGGGTGGAATTAGGTTTCACCAAGATGTTGATATTGATGAGGTTAGAGCACTTGCCTCACTTATGACTTGGAAGACAGCTTTAATTGATGTGCCATTTGGTGGTGGCAAAGGTGGAGTAACAGTTGACTCCACAAAATTAACTCCCCTTGAAAAAGAGGAGGTAATAAGAAGATGGACTAGAACGTTAATAAATGTTTTAGGACCAAATCGAGATATTCCAGCCCCTGATTTAGGAACAGATGCACAAACTATGGCTTGGCTAATGGATGAGTTTCACCGGTTAGAGGGGTTTCAACCAGCTTGTGTTACTGGTAAACCAGTTGGTTTATTTGGCGCACCTGGTAGGGAGGAGGCAACTGGTCGTGGGGTTGCCCAGATAACTGCAGCCACATTAGAGCAAAACAATAAAAAAGTGGCAGGTGCAACTGTTGTAATCCAAGGTTTTGGAAATGTAGGTAGGTATGCCGCATTTGTTTGCCAAGAGTTGGGGATGAAGGTGATAGCACTCTCTGATATGTCTGGTGGCATTGTGGATAAAAAAGGAATTGATATAAAGGCGATCTTTGATGTGAAGAGCTTGGCTGATGTGCAAAGTGATAACCGGATTGGATCTGCTGAGGTCCTTGAGATGGAGTGTGATGTCCTAATTCCAGCAGCTTTAGGTGATGTGATTAATAATGCCAACGTGGACAAGGTTAAAGCTAGCTTTATTGTTGAGGGTGCTAACCAGCCAATTATGACCAGTGCGGATAAGAAGCTGCGTTCAAATAACATTGTGATTGTCCCTGATATCTTGGCAAATAGTGGTGGTGTAATGGGCTCATACTTTGAGTGGACTCAAAATATTCAACAATTCTCCTGGCCAAAGGAGAAGTTTCGCGCTGAGCTTGATGTGAGAATGCAAACTGCATTTGTTAATGTTAATGAGACCGCTAAAAAGTATAAGACCGATCTACGCTCCGCAGCTTTTATTGTCTCAGTTGCTCGCGTAGCTGATGCATTTAGTGTTAGAGGATCTTTAGTTTAAGAGCTTTAACTCATATCAATAATGTGGGGTGAGCGACGGGGCTCGAACCCGCGACATCCCGGACCACAACCGGGTGCTCTACCAGCTGAGCTACGCCCACCATGTTTATTGCTTGGCTAATGATACGGCAAAAAATATGGATACTTTTTTTAGACCGAACCCCACCCTTACTTAGGGAAGAAATATTGCACTGCGGTAGTAATCAAGCTCTGCAATTGAGTCTCGGATATCACCTAAGGCCCGGTGGTTGCCATCTTTGGCTGGGGCGGCAAAGTAGGTTTTAGGGTGCCACCTTCTGGCTAACTCTTTTATGGTTGAGACATCAATAGTTCGATAATGAAGGTATGCATTTAACTTTGGCAGATCCCTGGCAATAAAGCCGCGATCCACATAAACGGAGTTTCCAGCCAATGGAGATTTTCCTTCACTTGGTGCGTACTTTTTAAGGTAGGTAATGATCGCATCATCTGCAGATTCTAAGTTGGTGCCATTTGGAATCTCATTTATCAACCCAGATTTGGTGTGCATATCTTTTACTACCTCATTCATGCCATCCAATTTGGCTTGCTCACATTTGATCACCAAATCCACCCCTTCACCCAATACATTAAGTTGGGCATCGGTGACTAAGACTGCGATCTCAATTAAGGCATCTTTATTTAAATCAAGCCCAGTCATCTCACAATCGACCCAGATAAGGTGTGGCAGATCTTGGCTCATAGGTGGCTAGCCTATTGGTTGGAGAGGGTAAAAATAGTTCACCCTTAGTTCACCTGAGTTTTACCCGATAGCCCCATGAATTGATGGGGTAAATAGCAGGATTGTCATGTGAGCCTGACAGATCAAGTGCCAAAAACTATTCCAGCCCCCAGGAAAATTACCACCCAGCCAAGATTTACCGACAAGGTTTTTCGAGGTGTTGTAACAAGTGGTGGTTTATTTGCCGGTTTACTTCTTGGTCTAATTGGATTCTTTTTGGTCTTTAATGGTTTTGAAGCAATGCGTGCTGCTGGTCTTTCATTTATAACCGGATTTGATTGGGTGGATGCAGTTCCAGAGGATGGCCAACCTGCCTCATATGGAATAGGTGCGATGTTATACGGAACTATGGTTACAGGAATTTTAGCGATGATTATGGGTGTGCCAGTTGCAGTTGGTACCGCTTTGTTTCTTTCTTACTACGCACCGGAGTGGATTAAAAAACCAATGGTGGTGGTAGTTGATGTGATGGCAGCTATTCCATCAATTGTCTTTGGCTTATGGGGCTACTTTGTTTTGATGCCACATGCTGAGTACTGGGCAAAGTTAATTCACAAGTACTTTGGCTTTATTCCCTTCTTTGATATGCCAGCGCCAGTCTTTACCAGATCCCCATTTATTGCTGGTTTAGTTCTTGCCATCATGATTATTCCAATTGTCACCGCAGTATCCCGTGAGGTATTTGCCCAAACACCACTTGAGCGAATTCAAGCTGCATACGCACTGGGTGCTACTAAGTGGACGATGATTAAAGCGGTGGTTTTCCCATATGGCAGAGGCGGTG
>Ga0194124_10005394_pt1 | contig 11918 bp, 10 predicted proteins | sample TA2KigCas0mmetaG_FD_148605 | JGI IMG/M metagenome (GOLD analysis project Ga0194124, IMG submission 148605) | Freshwater microbial communities from Lake Tanganyika, Tanzania - TA2015031 Kigoma Deep Cast 0m | ecosystem: Environmental > Aquatic > Freshwater > Lake | place: Tanzania: Lake...
CCAGCAGCGCGTCAGGCGGGCGGCGTTCAGCGGGGTTCATCGGGTGACGCGGGAGCGAAAGCCGGCGCGCGCCCGACCCCAAGGCTAATCTGGATGGGTTGAACTGCCGAAAGCGCGCTGCGAAGCCCGACCAGCTGCCTTGGCGCGAAGCCCTCACCCACGCCCGGATTGCGCTTGTAACGGGTCCTCCCCCGGCGAGCACGTCGCCAGCAACTATCCGCAGGCGCCGGTCTTCCGATTCTCGGCGACGCCCGACGTCTCGCTGGCGGTCTCCACCCGCAAGTCTGACGTGGCCTTCTGGCCGCGAGAAGCGGTGCGCGAGATCTTTGCCACCACGCCGAACCTCGCGATCCTCGTGCCGGGGGCTCATCGCAGCGCGGTGACCAGGAAGGTCATCGCCCTGCAGCCCTCCCGCGCGGACGTCCGGCTTGAGCTGGTCTGCTCCGCCCACGGCGAATTTAGCGGCGTGCTTGCCTTGCAGATCGGGGCGGATACCTCGCCAGCCCGCTGCTCCGCAGCCGCGCGGAAGAGGTCAGGGACTCGCGTGAAGGGGATCGTAACGTCAACACGTCGCCCGCTTGGGCTACCCGCTGACTGCGGCGCGCGCGGCGAAAAAGGGCGCCGGATGGTCTCCAGAGGCGAGAATCGGCATTGACCGAGCGGAACGCCAGCCTACGATTTCCTTCTTACTTTCATCGAAAGCCTGCCCTTGCCGTGAACGTCCAACTCAATCACCTGACTGCCTCTCGGAAATCCATCGTCGTTGTGCTCGACGCGGCCGAGGTCGACTCCGAGCGCGCTGGCGTGGTGCGGGAGATCTCTCAGCTGGCGCGGATCCCAGGTTTCCGGCCGGGCAAGGCGCCTGCGGCGATGGTGCTGAACCGCTTCGGCAAGGAAGTTTCCGCCGAGCTCAAGCAGAAGGTCGTCCGTAAGGCCTACGAGGCCGCGCAGGAGCAGCAGAAACTCGACGTCGTCAACGTGGTGAAGGTCGAGGAGGGCGAGATCAAGGCCGGCGCTGCCGCGACCATCACGCTGATTCTCGACGTGCGCCCCGAGTTCACCCTGCCCGTCTACACGGACCTTCCCACCGAGGTCGCGCCCACGGACGTTTCTGACGCCGAAGTCAGCAAGGTCATTGAGAGTCTGCGGGCGGAAAGGGCCGACTTCAAGGCGGCCGCACGGCCCGCCGCCAAGGGCGACTTCGTCAAGCTTTCCTACGCGGGAGCGATCGACGGCCAGCCGATCACGGAGCTGGCGGGCGACAAGCCGCTTTACGCCCAGGCGCCGCAGACCTGGGAGGAAGTTGAGGGCGAGCACGACGGTGTCATCCCCGGCCTCGGCCGCCAGCTGGCCGGCCTGGAGGTCGGCGGGAAGCGGACCGTCAACGTGACGTTCCCGGCGGATTTCGCCCCGGTTTCCGCTTTGGCGGGCAAAGTGGTCGCGTATAACGTGGAGGTCCAGGAGATCCGGGAGCGGGTTCTTCCGGACCTCGAGGAGGCCTTCTTCAAGGCGCAACAGGTGGATGACCTTGCCGGCCTCCAGGCCAAGATCAGCGCCAACTTGAAGCTCCAGAAGGACTACGAGAACCGTCAGGCCCAGCGTCGCCAAATTACGGAGAAGTTGGCCGCGGCGGTGGACTTTCAGGTGCCGGAGTCGCTCGTGGACGCCGAGACCCAGGGCCTGCTGCGGCAGTTCATCGAGGAGAACATGCGCCGCGGGGTCGCGGCCGAGCAGTTCAAGAAGGATAAGAAGGAACTCTTCCAAGGCGCCCGCCAAGCGGCCACGAACCGGGTGAAGCTGCAGTTCATCCTTGGGAGCATCGCCGAGCGGGAGAAGCTCGAGGTCACCAACGAGGACCTCAACAACTTCATCTACCGAGAGGCGATGCGCACGCAGCAGAAGCCGGATAAGCTGGCGCAGGCCATTGGGGCCGACCGCGCCCAGCTCCGCTCGGTCCAGCAGTCCATCATCTTCGACAAGGCGGTTGATTTCGTGGTCTCCAAGGCCAAGGTTACCGTCGCGGCGTCCGCCTCCTGAGGCTCCCGCCATCACTCGTGAGCTACTACGTCCCCGTCGTTTTGGAAAACACCGGCCGCGGCGAGCGGTCGATGGATATCTACTCCCGCCTGTTGAAGGACCGCATCATCTTCATCGGCACGCCGATCGATGACCAGGTCGCCAACCTCGTCATCGCGCAAATGCTATTTCTCCAGATGGAGGACGCGAAGAAGGACATCCACCTCTACATCAACTCGCCGGGCGGGGTGGTGACGGGCGGGATGGCCATCTACGACACGATGAACTTTCTGCAGTGCGACATCGTGACCTACTGCGTCGGGATGGCCGCCAGCATGGGCACGGTGCTGCTCGCCGCCGGGACGAAGGGCAAGCGCTTCGCTCTGCCGAACAGCCGAGTGATGATCCACCAGCCGAGCGGCGGGGCGGGGGGGCAGACCGCGGACATCGCGATCGCCGCCCGCGAGATTCTGCGCTGGCGTAAGACCCTCAACGAGGCCCTCGCGCGCCACACCGGCAAAACCGCCGACCAAATCGGCCGCGACTCAGACCGCGATTATTATTTGAGCGCCCCGGAGGCCAAGGATTACGGGATCGTCGATCACGTGGTCGCCTCGACCCGGGAAGCCAAGGCCGCCGTCCAGTCGGCCGCCTTTTCCGGGCTGGCTGGGCCAAGTCTGGCCTCGACTCACCCGCCCGCCCGTTCAGGCTCCCCGGATGGCGAAGTCCGCTCGTTTGTCCCTCTGCTCCTTCTGCGGCAAGTCGCAGTCGGAGGTGCGCAAGATCATCGCCGGACCGGGCGTCTACATCTGCGATTCCTGCGTTAACGTCTGCAAGACGATCATGGATCGGGAGCTGAAGCCGGCTGCGAACGAGGCGCGCCCCGCGTTCCGGTTGGTCAAGCCCGCAGAGCTGAAGCGAGCGCTCGATGAGCACGTGGTCGGTCAGGACCACGCCAAGAAGGCACTGTCGGTAGCGGTCTACAATCATTACAAGCGCCTGACCTTCCACGCCGATAGCGGCCGAGGGGCCGCGGCGGAATTCAGTGACGTCGAGGTGGAGAAGAGTAACATCCTGCTCGCGGGGCCGACGGGCTCGGGCAAGACGTTCCTCGCCCGGACCCTCGCCCGCATCCTCGAGGTTCCCTTTGCCATCTCCGACGCCACCACGCTGACGGAGGCGGGCTACGTCGGGGAGGACGTCGAGAACGTTGTGCTGCGGCTGCTCCAGGCGGCGAACTACGACGTTAAGAAGGCGGAATGCGGCATCATTTACATCGACGAGATCGACAAGATCGGCCGCAAGACCGACAATGTTTCGATCACTCGTGACGTTTCGGGCGAGGGGGTCCAGCAGGCGCTGCTGAAAATTCTCGAGGGCACGACCTGTAACGTGCCGCCCCAGGGCGGGCGCAAACACCCGAATCAGGAGTACGTCCAGATCAACACGACGAACATCCTGTTCATCTGCGGTGGCGCGTTCGTCGGGCTGGAGGGTATCGTCCAGCGCCGCCTCGGCGGCAGCAGCATCGGGTTCGGCGCCGGCACGGCCGCCCAGCGGAGGGCCTCCACGCCAGAGAAGCTGATGCAGGCGCTCGCCCCGGAGGACCTCATCCGTTTCGGGATGATCCCGGAAAATATCGGCCGTCTCCCGGTGGTTTCGGTCCTCGACGGCCTCGATGTGCCCGACCTCGAGCGCATCCTCCTGCGCACCAAGAACGCGATGGTGAAGCAGTACGCAAAGCTGCTCGCGATGGACGGCGTCCGGCTCCGCTTTACGCCGGATGCCGTCCACGCCATCGCCCTGCGGGCCGTCGAGCTCAAGACCGGAGCGCGCGCGCTCCGGTCGATCCTGGAATCCCTGATGCTCGAGGTGATGTACGAGCTGCCGTCACGCGACGACGTTTCCGACGTGGTGATCGACGCCGCCGTGGTGGCAGGCCGGCGGCGTCCGACGCTTCGACGGGCCGGGCGGCCGGAGCCAACCCAAGATGCCGCCTGAGCAGTCACTCAAACCAAGGGCAGTAACCGCGCTGCCGCGAGGATAATCAGGAAGCCGACCACGCCCATCAGGGCGAACATCACCGACATCGTCCGCAGCGTCTCACGCTCGGAGAGGCCGGCCGAACGCGACAGCACCCAGAAGCCGCTGTCGTTCATCCAGGGCACGAGTTTGGACGCGCAGCCGATCGTCAGGGCAAGGTAGACCGGGTGGCAGCCGAGCGTTTCGGGCGAGGCCAGCGGGCTGACGATGCCGACGCTGGTTACCATCGCCACCGTGGCTGAGCCCTGGGCGACGCGCACCAGCGCGGTAACCATGAAGGCGAGGGGCAGAACCCCAACCGAATAGGCCTGCGCCAGCTCCTTGAGCCGTTCCCCCACGCCAGTATCCTGCAGACACCCCCCAAACACGCCGCCCGCCGCGGTGATGAGAAGGATGGTCCCTCCGTCCGAGAGCGCCGACTGCACGTGCCGGCGGACTTGATCCGCCCCTAGCCCTGGCCGCGTGACTAAGGTAAGCAGCGAGATGCCCGCCGCGAGGGCGAGGGCGATGTTGGGGTGCCCGAGTAGGCTCGCCGCCGGCACGAGGGTGGTCGGCAGGAGGCCGAGGTCGCTGAAGGTCTCACCCGAAATCAGCACCACAGGCAGCACGATCGGCGCGAGTGCCAGCGCAAGCGGCGGCAGATGCTCATCGCGAAAGGCTGCGGTCGGCGACGCGAGGCCGGCCGCCTCGCCTGAAACCGCGCGCAATGGTGTCGGCCACCGGCGGTTGGCCCACGCCGCATAGGCGAGGCCGCAGCTGGCGGTCAGCGCGCTCAGTGCCAGCCCCGCCAGCATCATCACACCGATTTCCACCTTCAGGGTGGTCGCCGCGAAGAGAGGGCCGGGCGTTGGGGGCACCAGAGAATGCGTCATGGTCGTACCCACGGCGATCGCCAACACATAGAGCAGGTAGTCGCGCCCCGTTCGCGCAGCGAGCGCGCGCGCGATGGGAATAAGCAGCAGAAACACCGTGTCGAAGAACACCGGTACCCCCAAGATAAGCCCGCTGAAGGCGAGCACCGCCGGGGCACGCTTTTCCCCGAAGGTTCGGAGTGCAGAGCGCACGACGCGCTCCGCGCCGCCGCTGTGCAGGAGGCAGGCGCCGACCACGGACGCGAGGGCGATGAGCAGGCCGAGGTTGCCGCAGGCGGAGCCGAACTTGGCCGCCAGCCGCGTGCCCACCGGGTCCTCGGCCCGCGCCCGCGCCTCCGCGGGGGACTTCTGCTGCGCCAGCAGGTTGCGTTCCAGCGTGGCGGCCGGGGTCAGCACTGCCACCGCCAGCGCGGCCGCCAGCAGCGCCACGAAGGGATGCAGGCGCAGCCAGACGATGCCCCCGATCACGACGACAACGCCCAGTAACAGCAGGTAAAGGGGATCCATGGGGTGACGGGATTCAGGCGTGAAGGGAGGGAGAGGCAAGCTTGCCGCCAAGTCCGGCTTGCCCAACTTAAGTCGAGGCGCCCGTATCGGATAATCCTATGTCCCTCTTCCTCGGCATCGATTCCGGCACGCAGAGCGTCAAGGCGGTGGTCCTCGATCTGGACCGCGGTCGAGTGGTGGCCGAGGGGCGCGCCCCGCATCGGCTGATTCCCGGCCTGCCCGTCGGCCACCTGGAGCAGCATCCGGAAGACTGGGTCCGGGCGATGGACCGGGCCATTCGCGCCGCCCTCGCGGCGGTCGAGCGCGGGCGGATCCGCGGTATTGGGGTCTCGGGTCAGCAGCACGGCTTTGTCCCGCTGGACGCGCGGGGATCCGTCATCCGGCCGGCAAAGCTCTGGTGCGACACCAGCACCACGGAGGAATGCGAACTGCTGACACGGCGGCTGGGCGGTGCGCGGAGCGCGCTGCGGGCGACGGGAAACCGGTTCCTCCCTGGTTTCACCGCCCCCAAGATCCTCTGGTTGCGGCGGCACGAGCCGGCGAATTTCCGCCGTCTGCGCCACGTGCTGCTGCCGCACGATTACCTGAACTTTCACCTCACCGGAAGGTACACGATGGAGGCGGGTGACGCCTCGGGGACCGCGCTGCTCGACGTCCGCCGCCGGCGGTGGTCCGACTTGGCGCTGGCTGCGATCGACCGGGACCTCTGCGAATGGCTACCGCTGCTTATTGAGGCCCACCAGCCCGCGGGTAGCCTCCGCCCGGAGCTCGCGCGACGGTACGGACTTTCGCCCGAGGTCTTGGTCAGCGCCGGAGGCGGCGATAATATGATGGGCGCGATCGGCACTGGGAATGTGGTTCCGGGAGTCGTTTCCGCGAGTTTCGGCACCAGCGGCACCATCTACGCCCACGCCGACGTCCCGGTCGTCGATCCCGCTGGCGAAATCGCGGGCTTCTGCTCCTCCACGGGTGGCTGGCTGCCTCTGCTCTGCACGATGAATGTGACGTCCGTCACGGAGGGCGTGCGCGCGCTACTCGGTTTAGACCGATCGACCTTCGAGCGGGTCGTCGCCGCGGCTCCCGCAGGGGCCGGAGGACTGCTCCTGCTGCCTTACCTCGCCGGGGAGCGCACCCCCAACGTCCCGTTGGGCTCCGGTGTCCTGCTGGGCCTCAACCGCGCGAATCTCGATCGCGGCCGCTTCGCCCGCGCGGCGATAGAGGGAGTGACGCTGGGGATGAATTACGGGCTGCGGCGCCTCGGCGAACTCGGGGTGCGTCCCCGGGAAATCCGCGTGACCGGAGGCGGCGCGCGATCCGCCGTCTGGCGCCAGATGATGGCCGACATCTTCGGGGTCCCGGTGGTCGGGATGCGAGAGGATGAGGGAGCGGCGCTCGGGGCCGCCCTGCAAGCCGCCTGGTGCGAAGGGCACCGCGTGGGCAAGGCGCACCCCCTTCGCCATTACACGGATCGAGTCGTCAAGGTCGCGGAGGCGACGCGGCGCATGCCAGACCGAGCGCGGGTCCGGCGCTATGCGCAACTGCAGCGGCTGCAGGACGGGCTCGGGCACGCGGTCGCCGGACTTTTCGGCCCGGTAAGAGCGTTCCAGCAGGCGGATTGACTCGCCGTTCGGGCGAGCGCCGCCTCAGGCCGGCAGTTCCCAGCCGCGGCGAGGCGTGCGGCTCAGGAACGGGTCTCCGGCGCGGGTGTTAGTAACGCGCATCGCATCGGCGTCCCAGACCAGTTTCCGGCCGGACCGGAAGGCCACATTCCCGAGGTGGTTCGACTCGGTGAGCCAGCCGCCGTACTCAAAATCCGCCAGCGCCTTGCCCGAGCCGCGGATGGCGGCGAGCCACTCCTGGTGGTGGGAGGACGTCCGGGGCAGGGAGGGCGCGGGGCGCGGCGAGGTGGCGAAGTCGGCCTCGGGGAGGAGAACGTGCTTGCCGTAATCCGAGAGCAACTGGCCTTTCGCGCCGATGAAGAGCACGCCGTTGGGCCAGCGCGGGATCCGTTCCTCGCGCCACGGGGCCGGGCGCTCCTCGCCCTGGTGCCAGGTCAGCCGGACCGGCGGCAGGGCGCCGCGGGCGGGGAACTCGTAAACCGCGCGCATCGAGGCCGGCGCGATCTCCGGATGCGGTTCCGGGCCGAAAGCCTCGATCGTCAGGGGGGCTTTCAGGTCCAGCGCCCAGAAGGGGAGGTCGTTCCAGTGGGATCCGAGGTCGCTCATCGTCCCGTTACCGAAGTCCCACCAGCGGTACCATTTTGGCCCGGGCACGTAGACCTCGTTGAAGGGCCGCTCCGGCGCGGGTCCGAGCCACAAGTCCCAGTCGAGATCCGGTGGCACCGGCATCGCGGGCGGGCGCGCCGTGACGTGCAGGCGGTCTTGGTTGGCCTTCGCTGCCTCCGCCCCCTGCAGCCCCCAAGCGCGGGAGACCCAGACATGCACCTCCGCGACGGGCCCGATCACGCCGCCGCGGATCAGCTCAACGACCCGGCGGAAGTTCTCGCTGGCGTGGATCTGGATGCCCATCTGCGTGACGACGCCCGCCGCGCGGGCCGCCGTGCGCACGAGGCGCGCCTCGTGGACGTTGTGCGTCAGCGGCTTCTCGCAGTAGACGTGCTTCCGAGCCTTGAGCGCCAAGAGTGTCGCGAGTGCGTGGGTGTGCTCGGCGGTGCTGACTACCACGGCGTCGAAGTCGCGCTCCCGCTCGAAAAGCCGGCGGAAGTCGCGCTCCTGCCGGGCACCCGGATGCGCGGCCGCCGCGGCCGCAAGGCTGCGGACCGAGACATCGCACAGGGCGACGATGTCCTCGGAGGCGACCCCCTTCAGGTTGCCGCCGCCGCGCCCGCCGGTGCCGATCACGGCAAGCCGCAGCCGGCTGTTGAGATTCTGGCCGCGGAGAAAGGCTGGCGCGGCCAGCGCGGCGGCAGCGCGCCGCGTGAACTGGCGTCGGGTCAGGAGCGGGGCAGGGGCTTTCATCAGGGTGGGGTCAAAGGTCTAGGACGCGGTCCATCCGCTTGGCTACGTCAGCGAGGTAAGTCCAGTCGCCGCCCTTGACCTCGGCGGCGGCCCATCCCGTGAAGCCGATCCGGGCCAGTTCCGCACGCACGGCGGGCCAGTTGATGCTGCCCTCGCCCAGCGGGACATCGAAACCCTTCTGCATCCCCTCGCGCATCGCCCGGCCGAGGTCGTACTCCTTCACGTCGAGCTTGAGGATCCGCCTGCCGAGGACCTCGGCCCAGTGCTCAGCCACGCCCCAGCGCATCAGGTTGCCGACGTCGAAATGCACCTGGACCCACGGGCTGCCGACCTCGTCGATGAAGCGGGCGAGGTCGAACGGGCTGACAAGAAAGGTGGCCCAGACATTCTCCACCAGCAGCCGGATACGCGCGCGTTCGGCGAGGGGTGCCGCCTCGCGCAGCTGGTCCCGGCAGCGTTCCCAATTGCGGAGGAGCGAAGTCTTTTGGTCGTAACGGGCGACCACGAGCATCGAGTCCCCGCCGAGGCGGCGCGTGAGCTCGATGCCGTCGCCGAGGGCCTCGGTGCGGGCGCCGACCGTGCCGTCAATCAAGAGCCCGCTCGCTCGGCTGGCGGCGAGCCACGCGGCCTCGTCCGTCACGTGGCTGAGGCTGGGCTCGACCCCGTCGAACCCGCTCTCACGCAGCCGTCGGAAGGAGGCCTCGAGGGGTTGACCCTTTCCGCCCGTGACCATGCCCCATTTCAGCGACTTGCGGATCCGGCCGGTGAACTGGCCGGCGATGGCTCGGGGCGCCAGGGCCGAGGCCGAAAGGGCGGTGGCGTGCAGGAAGTGGCGGCGGAGCATCGTTCAACCGGAGTTGGGGGTGGATGGGGCGCGATCAAAGTACAGCCGCACCTCGGCGGCCGGAGCCTGCAGGAGTTGCTGCGCCCGCTGCAAGGCCTGCTTCGTAGCGAGGTTGGGGTTTTCCGCAGAGGGAAAGACGTTCTCGGCGCCGAGCTTTGCGAGCAGCCCGCTGTTGCGCAGGACGCGCAGCACGTCTTCCTGCACGCCGCTGATCAGGAGATGACGCCCCGCCTGGCGCATCCAGTCGTCGAGCGCGTGGAGGGCGAAGACCGTCGTTGCGTCGAGGTGGCGGGCGCTCCGGAGGCGCAGGACCACGACCCGCAGGTCCTCGTGCTCAAGGCGCTGGCGGACTTGCTCCTGGAAAAGGTCTGCGGCGCCGAAGAAAAGCTCCCCCTCCACGTGGATGATCGCGATCTGCGGGTGCGACCGGACTCCCTGCGCGGGGAGCTGGGCCAGGCGGTCGTCCGCGTCGAAGGTGTACTCGACGAGCTTGGGCGTGGAGGCCTTGCGCAGCGCGAAGGCCAGCGACGCGCCGATCCCGAGGTAGATCGCGGTGTCCAGCGGCAGCAGCAGCGCCGCGGCGAAAGTCAGGCCGAGGACGATCGCGTCGGAGCGCGTTGCGCGGGCGGCGATCCGGATGTGCGTCCAGTCGATCATCCGCAGGCCCACGAGGACCAGCGAGGCCGCGAGGGCGGGGATGGGGATGTGGTTGAGGAAACGGGAAGACAGCAGCAGGGCGACCAGCAGCAGCAGGGCCGCAGCCAGGCCAGCGATCCGCGTGGCAGCACCGCTTTGGACATTGACGGCGGAACGCGCGAACGAGACGGATCCCGGGATCGTCCCGAAAAAGGCGTTCGCGAGATTGCCGGCACCTAGCCCCATCACCTCCCGGTTCGGGTCGATGGTGTCGCCGTGCCGCGGAGCGTACCCCTTGGCGAGCGACACGGTTTCGATCATCCCCAGCAGCGCGATCGCGAGCGCGGTGCTCAGGATCGTGCGCAGCAGCGGTAGATCCTCGAGGCCGAAGGGCACTCCTGCGTACTCGGGCAGCACGGCGTCCAGGGCCCCCTGGTCGGCGAGCGTCGGGATGTCCAGCTCACGCAGTTGCGGCAGGTTCCAGCTGAGCAGGGTGATCGTCACTAGGCCGAGCAGCACCCCAGGCCACTTGGGCCGCACGGCCCGGAGCAGCAGGTACAGCGCCAGCGCCGCGCTTCCGGTCAGCGGCACCGCGTAATTAAAGTCCAGCCGGGCGATCTGCTGCAGCCCCGTCCACAGCTGGATGAGCATCGGCTGGCTGCGGTCGCGGGGGATGCCGAAGAGCCCGTGGAGCTGGGTGATCACTAGGAGGACCCCCGTGGCCGCCGAGTATGCGATCACAACCGAGCGCGAGATGAACTGGGTCACCTGGCCGAGGCGGAGCAGCGCGGCGAGGATCTGGAGGACCCCGATGAGCCCGGCAAGGACGACCGCAAGCTCGAGGGGCGTCAGCGCGGTGGCGCGGCCGTAGTGGATCGCCGACGCGACGAGCAGTGTGACCGAATTGGTCGCGCCGAAGATGATCACCCGCGAGGAGAAGTAGAGCGCAGAAACGAAGGCGCCGACGATCGCGCACATCAGCACCGTGGTGGGCGGCAGTCCGAGGACCAGCGCGAAGCCCAACACTTGGGGGACGGAGACGAGGCTAACGGTCAGCGCAGCCTGCAGATCACGGCGCAATTCCTCGCGGCTGTATCCCCGCAAATCGCCGTCCAACCGGGGCAGGAGCAGACGCCAATTGGGCTTTAGGCTGTCGAACAGCGGGGAGGCGTCGATCACGCGCCAGAGGTAACCAGCCCGATCCGCGGGAGGCAAGCGCCCCGGCGCCGGACGGATTCATTCAGCGCTGCTGGTCCCGAAGAAACTCCCCAACCAAAGCGCGGAAGCGCTCGAAGTCGAGGGGCTTGGTGAGGTGGTCCTGCCTTCCAGCCGCCAGGGAGCACTCCCGCGTGCTGCGGTCAGGCGAGGCGGTGAGCGCGAAAATGAGCCCGCGCTGGTCCGGGAGCTCCGCCTGCCGGATGCACTGGGTGGCCGTGAGCCCGTCCGTCTCCGGCAGATGCAGGTCCATGAGGATGACATCGAGTCCGCCACGGGACGCCCGGCGGATGGCGGCCTTACCGCCCTCCGCGACCTCAGGCTGGAAACCGTGGCGTTACAGGAACAGCTCAACTAGAAGGCGATTGGCCTCCAGGTCGACGACGACCAGCACGCGCGGGCTCCGGGAACTCGGCCTGGTCGTCCCCGCGGGCGGAGGGAGCTCGCCCCGCGCCGCGGGCATGGCGCCGCCCAGCGCGTCGAGGCGCCAGTCCACGAACCAGCGGGCAAGCACGGACTTCAGGGGCACGCGAAGGGACGCCCAGAGGTTCAGGTTTACCGCCGAGCAGCGACAAACTGCGCTTTTACTCATTTTGGATCAGAGCGGCCCCGCGGGCTACCTGATCCCCCGGAGCCGAATCCGGGCTCCGCTTACTGCGCGCGACGGGCGGTGCGGCGGACGGCGGGCGCCTCGCCCGCGGGAAGCGCGAGCAGATCGTATGCTTCGGCGCCGGTAATCCGGACCTCGGCAAAGTTGCCGACGGGGAGCGTCAGGGGCACGTACACGCGACCGTCGATGTCGGGCGC
>Ga0194124_10005416_pt1 | contig 11873 bp, 9 predicted proteins | sample TA2KigCas0mmetaG_FD_148605 | JGI IMG/M metagenome (GOLD analysis project Ga0194124, IMG submission 148605) | Freshwater microbial communities from Lake Tanganyika, Tanzania - TA2015031 Kigoma Deep Cast 0m | ecosystem: Environmental > Aquatic > Freshwater > Lake | place: Tanzania: Lake Tanganyika...
GGGTCCTGACGCATCAGTACCGACATACCGGCAGCCCGATTCGTCATATGCGCATCAGGGCCACACAGCGACTCAGCCACACGAAGTACTTCAGACTGTTGTTGCGGCTGGCTGCCGAATGACCAGAGCAAAAGTGCTGCATGGCCAAGGGCGCGCTCGCCAGCCTGTCTTGGGTTTGGCTCATAAGGGCGCGCTGCGTCGACGCTTTGCAGTTCGTGCACGGTATCGCCAAGCAGTCCGCCAAGCTCATCAGCACAGGTCTTCATTAACAGATTGCGTTGAAGCCTAAGGGCTTGCGGGTCGAGTACCGGCACGGCCTGGGCAAGTTCTAGCTCTGGCGGGAAATTGAGCATCAATGCGGCAAACGCCGGATCGAGTGCTTGATCAAGAAGCACCACCTTGAGTGCTTCGATCACGTGCGTTTCGCTACCAAGGCCCAGGATTGCAGCCCTCATGAGTCGTTGCATCATCATCCAGCGATTCAATGGGTCGCCATCACATCGAGCGAGTTTGGCGACTTGTTCGATGCTTAGGTCGTCATGAAGCAGCACTGGGGCAGAGAAGTTTCTGAGCAGCGAAGGTGTTGCGCCAGCCCTACCCATAAACCGCCTTTCCTGATCCCATTGATCGATTTCCCAAAGCTCAGCCTCGACTTCTGCATCAAAACCAATAAGCACTGGAATCGGTAATGGGTCCGATGGCAGTTGTTGCTTTGGGTTTCGGTGTTGAGGCGATCCTTGTTGAATTCGCAGTATTAAATCTTCTCCATCGCTGCGTTGGCTGCAAGTGAGAACAGGCGTTCCCGCGGTGCTGTACCAGTTGCGAAACGATGCGAGCGATCGCTGATTGGCTTGGGCCATGGCGTCAAGAAAATCATCACAGGTGACTGCCTGTCCATCGTAGTTTTGGATATAACGATCAATCCCTTGTCTGAATCCCTGCGGACTCAGCATGGTTTGAAGCATACGTATAACTTCAGCGCCTTTCTCATAAACAGTCATCGTGTAAAAATTATCAATAGCGCTATAAGTATCGGGGCGAATCGGATGCGCCATGGGACCTGCATCCTCAGGAAATTGCAGGGCTTTGAGGACTTTTACATGGCCTATGCGTTGTACGGCCCTTGCACTTCTTGAGGCCATATCGCCTAAATCCGCGCTTGCCTCGGCCGCCATATCAGCAGAGAACTCTTGGTCCCTGAAAACCGTCAATCCTTCTTTGAGCGTGAGTTGAAACCAGTCTCTGCAGGTAATCCGATTGCCTGTCCAATTATGGAAATATTCATGACCCACCACTGACTCGACAGCAGCAAAATCAGCGTCAGTGGCCATTCTAGAGTGGGCAAAAACATATTTTGTGTTGAAAATGTTTAAACCCTTGTTTTCCATCGCCCCCATGTTGAAGTCGGCTGTGGCGACAATCATAAAGCGCTCTAAATCAAGCTCAAGCCCAAATCGTTGCTCATCCCAGCGCAGTGCCCGTATTAAGGACGCCATACACCAATCGGTTTTGTCTTCGTTTCCAGGCTCAACCCAAACCTGCAATAAGGCGTCCTTGCCGCTTGCTGTTTTGATGCGAGCCTCTGTTGCAACCAGCTTGCCTGCGACAATGGCAAATAAATAGCTAGGTTTGGGGAAAGGGTCCTCCCATAATGTTTCAAGCCTTCCATCATCGAGCGTTGTGGTCGATAAACAGTTGCCATTTGCCAGCAAGACAGGGTAGCGATGAGGGTCTGCTCGCAAACGAACCCTGTAGCAAGTCATCACATCCGGACGGTCAGGGAAAAAGCTAATCCTGCGAAAGCCTTCTGCTTCGCATTGGGTAAGCAGATTCTCTCCAGATTGATATAAGCCAGATAGCGAACTATTTTCGGACGGTTTGATTCGTACGACCGACTCAAGGCAAAAACTCTCGGGAAGATTCTGGATGATCAATTGATGATTAGTTAATTGATATCGATCTGATTCAAGTGGTTGATCATCAAGCCATATCGATTCAAGTTCTAAATCTTCTCCATGAAGGACAAGTTTATTTTGTTCGTCTGAACGAGAGTCGTTATCCTCGACATAGCTGTCATGTGCAGCAATCGCTTGCTTGCGCGTTAGTTGCATGCGGTTACGCACTAGTGTGGACTCAGCGTCCAGATCAAAGCAAAGCTCAACTTGGTGAATCGTCCAGCCAAAAGGGCGATAGTCTTGGCGATAATGAATCGTCATATGATCAAACTCCGGTGATTTGATTCGTATTGTCTCAAGCATCGGCATTGTCTTCTGTATCTGGAGCAACATCACATGCCATCACATGGATCAAATTATCAAGCTGCAGGCCCAGAAACCTCGTCTGCCTCGTATCCCAGAGATTTAATCGGCTATGGAAGGAATCCACCGCAAGCCAATTGGCCGGGTAAGGCCAAGATTGCCTTGCAATTCGTGCTCAATTACGAAGAGGGTGGTGAAAATCATGTCTTGCACGGCGATCCGAGCTCAGAGCAATTTCTTTCTGAGATTGTTGGCGCTGCCGCTTATCCCGATCGCCACATGAGCATGGACTCGATCTATGAATATGGATCAAGGGTTGGTGTTTGGCGGATTCTGAAGGAGTTTGAACGCCGCAAGCTGCCTTTGACGGTATTTGCAGTAGCCATGGCTTTGCAACGGCATCCTGAGCTTACACAAGCCTTCGGCGAACTTGGTCATGAGATTGCCAGCCATGGCTGGCGTTGGATCCATTATCAGGCCATGGACGAAGCAAGCGAGCGCGCTCATATGCAAAAAGCACTGGCTATTCACCAGTCGCTAACGGGCGCTTTACCGGTGGGCTGGTATACCGGCCGCGATTCGCCCAACACGAGGCGCCTCGTGGTTGAACAAGGCGGTTTTCTCTACGACAGTGACTACTACGGTGACGATTTGCCTTTTTTCACCGAGGTAGCTTGTGGGGATGGCTCGCTGCGTTCACATCTGATCGTGCCCTACACGCTTGATGCAAACGATATGCGTTTTGCAACACCACAGGGGTTTAACACCGGTGATCACTTTTTTAGCTATCTTAAAGATAGCTTCGATGTGCTTTATGCTGAAGGTGACGAGTGTCCGCGGATGATGTCCATTGGCATGCATTGTCGTTTGCTTGGCAGGCCAGGTCGCATGAGGGCGCTGCAACGATTCCTTGATTATGTCGAGACGCATGATCGCGTGTGGATTTGTCGCCGTGATGCCATTGCAAGGCATTGGATCGCGCATCATTCGCCTGAATCGCCTCGTTAAGCGCAATACCGCCAGTTAATTTAAGGGCGGTGAGCAGCCGCTTGATATACTCACCGGCTTTACCCGTTATACCGAGGTCCATCATGGCTGAACGTTCACGTACACGTCGCAACACCTTAGAGCGGCGCGCATTACCCAAACTGCTCAAGCGTCAGTTTTCACGAGCGAGCAAGTCGGTGTTCAAAATGCTAGAGAAGGTCAAACGAAAGTAATCGGATTGCAAATTTTTTGTGAAATCAAAAGCGCTGCAGCCACTTCGCGACTTTGTTAAGGAGCTCACGGGGCTTGTTGACAAGACCGACGATGAAGCGGTCCTGCTCCAAGCTGTTAAGCCTTTACTGCAGGCGCTGATCGCTGACGACGCCTGGCTGCCTGCTTCGTGCGCGCAGCCACACCCGCAGTTTTATCGGCAGTACTTACTCCATTGCGACCCACTTGAGCGCTTTTCGGTGGTGAGCTTTGTATGGGGTGTGGGGCAGAAAACGCCGATTCATGACCATACGGTTTGGGGTTTGGTCGGCATTTTACGAGGTGCTGAACTTTGCCAGTCGTACGAAGCCGACGACATGGGTTTGATGCGACCCCTTGGTGATCCACACCGATTAGAGGGCGGGCACATTGAGGCGGTCTCGCCGCGCATCGGCGATGTTCACACAGTTGCCAATGCGATGCTTGATGAGCCGTCGATTAGCATTCATGTTTATGGGGCAAATATTGGCGCTGTTAAGCGCCACGTCTTTTTGCCATCAGAAACCATATCGGGTCATGCAACAAGCCTGAAAAAAGCCTTTGTTTCAGGCTACAACTCGAGCTCGATCCCGAATATTTGGGATCGATCAAACTAAGGATTGATCAATAGGAAGGATCGGTCGAATTAATTATCGACGGTCCGCATCCACTATCGATTATCTTGCTTAAGCATCGGCATCGCCTGGTTCGGTCATCCGCTTGGCGATCACTTTATCGATGCGGTGACCGTCAAGATCTACCACCTCGAATCGCCATTGAGCCCAGTCGACCTGATCGGCTGCATGAGGTAGTCGACCAAGCAGGAGCATTAACATGCCGGCCAGCGTGTGATAGCGGCCCTTATCTTCTTCGGGCACGTCAAGCAGCCCGAGCAAATCTTTAAGCTCAGGAATAGGAATCAGGCCATCGAGGAGCCAGGAGCCGTCCTCGCGTTGAATCGACCAGGCATCATCAGCATGCTGAGGCTTGAATTCACCGGCAATCGCTTCGAAAACATCTTGCTCGGTGACGATTCCTTGGGGTTGTCCGTACTCGTCCATGACCACGACCATCGACGTCGAACTTGCCCTGAAATTTTCAAGTAATTCCATTCCGGTTAATGTTTCTGGAACAAAGACGGCAGGTTGCATGGCGCGTTGAATATCGGCAGCTTCTTTGCGCAAAAATTGATTGAGCAAATGCTTTGCAGAAACAATGCCGACAATCTCGCGGCTATCGCCACGTAACACTGGGAAGCGCGAATGATCGGAAGCCGCGATGACTGCAAGATTATCCTCGGTGGGCACCTCGGCATCGAGCGCTACCAATTCGGATCGAGGCACCATCAGCGAAGTAATCTGCCTATCATCGAGTCGAAATACGTTTCGAACCATTTGGTGCTCTTGGGCCTCAATAACACCAGCGTCGGAACCTTCCTCGAGCAAGGCTTCGATTTCTTCTTCAGTCACCGATGGTTGCTCTTGGATACGCCTTGGAAAAATAGCAAGAACCAGTTCGGTGGTGCTTGTGAGTAAGCTCACAAAGGGGCGGACGATCAGTGCTAATAATTGCATCGGTGCGGCTACGATGCGGGCGATGGTTTCTGGATTGCCCTGTGCGAGGCGCTTGGGAACCAGTTCACCAAAGACGATCGATAAAAAGGTGATAATGACCACAACCAAGCCTGTCGCAATCCATTGCGAGGGCTCATTGGCCATGCCGAGCTGGCGAAAACCTTCAGCAAGTGGCCTTGCAAGCGTTGCCTCACCCACGATCCCCGAAAGCACGCCTACCGAGGTAATACCAATTTGAATCGTTGACAGGAATCTTGTCGGTTCGCTGTTTAAAGCGAGTGCAGCCGCAGCTGCAGCGTCCCCCTCATCAACTAATTTTTGTAATCGTGCTTTGCGAGAGGACACGAGTGCCATTTCTGACATGGCAAAAAGTCCATTTAATAGAATTAAAAAAACGACGGCAAAGATTTCCATCACGAGGAGCCGGAAGTTGCGGAACTTCCAAGGTTACCGGCATTACGGCAACTCGTCCATTTCGCCCTTAGTCTATTGCAATAATTTAGCCATCACTATGTTGTGATAATCCGTATCACCAAGACGCAATTCAAAGGCAGTTAGCCTTTTGAAGAAATGGCCAACACTTAGTTCATCGGTAACGCCCATGCCGCCGTGTAATTGCACGGCTTCTTGGGAAATACTGCGCGCGGCAATACCGATCAGCAGCCGCGAGGCAGCTAGGGCATGGTCGCAGGACGAGAAATTAGTCTCGATGGGCGTATCTGATGCCAGTCGTTCGCAAGCGTCTGCTGCACGAATCAGCATCGAATACGATTGTTCGCTGTGAACAAACATATCGACTGCACGGTGTTGTAATGCTTGAAACCTTCCAATAGCTTGACCGAATTGCTTGCGGGTTTGTAGGTATTGCTTGGTTTGCTCAACCAGCGCTCGCATGCAACCTTGCGCATCGGCACACCAAGCCATTAAACGGATCGCCTGACTTTTGCGAATCGCCTCGTGCCCATCGGCGCTTAATAAAGCGCTTGCCGGTACCCAGCAATCGCGCAGATCTAAATCGGCGTACCAACGTGAATCCATGCCAGGATAGCTTTTAAGCTGTACACCTGGGACTTCAGAGCCAAAGAGGAAAACAGCGATGGGTGCATCATCTGCATGGCCTAACTTCGCGGTAAGCAGCCATTGATCAGCAAGTGCGCCCGCACAAACCAGCACCTTGGTACCGTTGATGACATAACCGTCGCCCGCCTGATGGGCTCTTGTTTGTACGGCCATCATTTGGCCTTGCATATGGGCTTCGTCGTGCGCAGGGACAATCATGCGATCGCCGATTGCGATTGCGCCAAGGGCTTCGCTGATCCGCCTTTGTTTTGCAATGAATGATGGATCAGTCGAAACTTTGGAGCTTTTTAAATGTTGCAACAAATGCACGGACTCGATCGCAACCTCATGCCAGGGTTCTAGCAAAAGTCCAGGGGCGAGAGCTTGTGCGACAAGCATGGCATCAAAAGCATTGCCACCGATGCCTCCGTCTTCCTCTGGCACCATCAAGCCGAGAAGTCCAAGTTCGGCAAGCGTTTGCCATCGCCAACGCGGCGATCCTGGATCGGCGAGTTGTTTGCGTCGGGCATCAAAGCCGTAGTCTCGCTCTAAAAATCGTTGCACACTGTCGACAAGCATTTGCTGCTCAGCGGTGATCTGAAAATTCATCGTCTCGGTCCTCGCGCTTAGAGTCCCAACACCATCTGGGAGATGATGTTGCGCTGGATTTCATTGGATCCACCGTAAATCGTGGTCTTTCTCATATTCAAATAAGCAGCCCCCAAAGGAATGGCCCAGGGCGAGACAGGTGCCTGTGCCTGCCAGCCTGCATTGATCCAATCGCGTTGAAAAGGGATCGCCGCCGAACCCACGGCAAGCATCATTAACTCGGTGAGCGATTGCTGAATCTCACTGCCTTTGATCTTTAGAATCGAAACCTCTGGCCCCGGACTGCGTTTTTCGGCTTCAGCAGCGAGCACACGCAGGTTGGTAATCTCAAGTGCCATGAGCTCGGCTTCAAGGCGGGCAAGCTTGGCAGAAAATAAAGGATCCGACAGCAAAGGCTTGCCATGACGTGTTTCGCGCGAGGCAATCCGCTTTAGTCTTGCCAATTCACGCTTTGAAATCCCCACGCCTGCAATATTGGTTCGTTCGTGACCGAGTAGGTATTTGGCATAGGTCCAGCCCCGATTCTCCTCGCCAATGAGGTTTGATCTTGGAACGCGAACGTTATCAAAAAAAACTTCATTAACCTCATGGGCACCATCCATCAGGATAATCGGCCGCACGGTGATCCCAGGCGACTTCATGTCGATGAGCAAGAAGCTGATGCCTTGTTGCGGCTTGTTGGCCTGAGGGTCTGTCCGCACCAGGCAAAACATCCAGTCGGCGTAGTGGCCAAGCGTCGTCCAGGTTTTCTGTCCGTTGACCAGGTAGTAATCACCATCGCGCACAGCGCTGGTTTTGAGCGACGCAAGATCAGAGCCGGCACCGGGCTCGGAATAACCCTGACACCACCATTCATCGGCGCTTAGAATCTTTGGCAAGTAGCGAGCCTGCTGTTCGGCTGAGCCAAAAGCCATGATAACCGGCCCCACCATCTTGAGTCCGAAGGACAGTAGGCGGGGTCCCCCAGCGGCTGCGTGTTCCTCCTCAAAAATATATTGGCGGATCGGGTCCCAGCCTGTTCCACCAAATTGGCTCGGCCAACTAACGCCGGCCCAACCCTTGCTATGAAGCAGCTTTTGCCAGTCGATATAGTCGTCGCGTGCAATCGCAACACCGTTGTTGACTTTCCATCGAATCGATTCAGGTAAGTGGCTCGCAACGAATTCGCGTACTTCGTCGCGGAAGCGCTCGTGTTCAGGACTGAATTGAAGATCCATCGATTCCCCCGATATTGATGCTCTTTGTGAGATATTCAATTATCGCGCCGATTCGGCCTGGCTTCGGTCAACCGTATGAGGATGCTTGTCGTTATATGGTGTGAAGCTCTAGGAGGGCCCCAACATGCTAAGCAAACGGAATGTCGTATCAGTTGCTCTAGGTTTTGCGCTGTTGGGCGCAGGCTTGCCATCTGTTCATGCTGGGCCGCGCCATCACCAAGACGTCTTGATCTCGTACAACGCCGGCCATCGCGCCAAACTTCATCAGGTGCACACGGTTTCCATCCGCAGTCATGGCTTTCATGGTCACCAGCGCTATTACAGTCATCGCCCAGGATATGGCATGGCGGCCGTGGGCCTCGGCATCTTGGGGGGCGGCATCCTAGGAGCGGCTATCGCCCACGCAGGCACCCCGGTGGTTGTCAATCCTGCGCCCGTGGTTTACAGCCATCCGCTTGTCATTGCTTCGAGCGCACCCCAACAAACCCTTGTCGTCGATCAAGTGCAAACGATGGTTCCTGCATACGGAAGCGTATACAGCGCCTTGCCAGCGGGCTGTAGCCTCGAACAAGTTCAAGCGCAGAATTATTATCGCTGCGGCTCGTACTGGTACTTGCCGCAGCTTGGACCCCAAGGGGTTCAATACATGTTCGTGGCTCCGCCGCGTTAGCTCAACGCAGCAGCCTAGGCTAAAGCCATACTTGCCTAGGCTAGAGCCATACTTCAATCAGTGAGGGACCTCTGGAGGCGATGCCTCGGCTAAGTGCTGATTGAAAGCCTGCTGCATCGCTCACACGCTCTGCGCTCACGCCGTGTCCACGCGCAATCGCAACCCAGTCGAGATCGGGTCGATCAAGGCTTAGCATATCGGTTGCTCGCTGCCCTGGGGAGCCAGCGCCGACAGCATTGAACTCACCCCGCAAGATCGCATAGCTGCGGTTTGCAAAAATGACCACCGTAATGGCCAATTGTTCGCGGGCCATGGTCCAAAGCGATTGCTCGGTATACATGGCTGAGCCATCACCCTCCATACAAATCACCGATCGGTCGGGGCATGCGAGCGCCGCGCCAATGGCATTAGGCATGCCAAAACCAATCGAGCCCCCCATCGAATTGAGCCAGCAATGGGGTAGGGCTCCTCGGGTGGTCGCGGAGAACTGCCTCCCTGTGGTGACCGACTCGTCGATCACGATGCCTTGCTCAGGGATGCAAGCGCTGAGCACTTGAGCAATGCTGTCCGGGTTGAGCGGCCCGGAAACCTGACCGAAGGCGTCACGCTCGGCGACTTGAGCAGGCCTTGCATGGCTCGCGTCGCAGGCCTGGACGAGATCTTCAAGCGCGGCAACGATATCGTCATCGACGTTCGCGAGTTCGAGAACATGGGCCTGAGGGTCGAGCAAAACACTCGGTTTGTCGGGATAGCCAAAAAACGCAACCGGCGTTTTAGAACCGATCAAAATAACCTGACGATAGGGGGAGAGCACCTTAATGGCCTGTTCCACCACATAGGGAACACGCGGCAGGTCCACCCTGCCTGCGCCGCGCTCGAGTCTTGCGTTGTTAAATTCGGCCATTAATTTGCAGCCGGTTTTGCCAGCAATTTTCCCAGCAAGATTGAGGGCGGGTTCGCGAACGCCGATGCCGCCCAGTAAAACAAGGCAATCGGGCTGCCGGAGCATTTGCGCGGCTTTTTCGATCTTGTCGGCGGCAACTCGGCTTCGAGCCTGTGCAGCTTGGGCTTTTGCGGGACGGCCGCCTTCGGACCAGGCGGTGTCGGCCGGAAGAATGAGCGTTGCAATTTGACCTGCTTTGGCGCAAGCCGCGCGAATGGCTTCAGCACCGTCGGCGCCAACGTCGGCTGCGCTTCGACTTGTGTGCACCCAATGTGAGACTGGGCGAGCAAGGCCTTCGATGTCAGCCGTGAGCGGCGCATCGTGAGCGATATGGGGCAGTGCATGCTCCCCCACAACATTGACGATGCCCGAACGGGCCTTGCGGGCGTTGTGCAAGTTGGCAAGGCCGTTTCCAAGTCCGGGGCCGAGGTGAAGTAAGGTCGCAGCGGGCTTACCCTTTAAGCGGTAATAACCGTCAGCGGCGCCTGTCACCACACCTTCAAACAAACCGAGTACACACCGAAGACCACTTATTCGATCGAGTGCCGATACAAAATGCATCTCGGAGGTGCCTGGGTTGGTAAAACAAAGCTCAACACCGTTGTCGATGAGGCTATGAGTGAGTGCATCGGCTCCGATCATTTTTTATCTCCAAAAATAGGCTGACAGTGCCTTAGGGCTTTCGAAAAATCCGCCACAAGACCGGACCGATCATCAAGGCAAGTGCTATCGCGAGCAAGCTTGCCGAGAGCGGTCGTGTCACAAAGGTGCTCCACTGACCTTGAGATATTGTGAGGGCCTGGCGCATCGATTGCTCAAGCATCGGTCCGAGAATGAGGCCAACGACGAGCGGTGCGACCGGAAAATCGAAACGACGCATCCCATAACCGAGTAAACCGAAGACATAAAGCAGGCCGACATCAAAGAGTGAGTTGCTCGCGCCATAAACCCCAACGGTTGAAATCACCAAGATGCCCGGATAGAGCCACGCAGAAGGAATATGTAAAAGTCGAACCCAAAGGCCAACCAAGGGCAAATTAAGCAAAAGCAGAATCACATTGCCGATGAAGAGACTGGCAATCAGGGTCCATACGAGCGATCCCTGCTGCGTAAAAAGCATCGGACCCGGCTGAATACCGTAGCTCTCAAAAGCTGAAAGGATCACCGCTGCGGTCGCAGAAGTCGGGATGCCAAGGGTAAGCAGTGGCATGAGCACGCCTGCAGCCGATGCGTTGTTGGCAGCTTCAGGACCAGCCACCCCCTCGATCGCACCGTGGCCAAATTCCTCAGGATGACTGCTGAGTTTTTTCTCTGCGTAGTAAGAAAGCAGTGTGGGGAGTTCGGCTCCTCCAGCTGGCAGGGCACCAATCGGAAAGCCCAAGCCTGCACCTCTTAGCCAGGCTTTCCAACTGCGGCGCCAGTCGCTTTTTGAAAGCATCAGGCCGCCTTCCATACGCATGATTTCCCCGCCTGCACTGCGTCCCTGCCAGGCCAGGTACATCGCTTCACCCACTGCAAATAAGCCGACCGCGGCGATCGTTACTTCAATGCCATCAAGTAATTCAGCGGTACCAAAGGTAAAGCGTGGTTGTCCGGTTTGCAAATCGATACCAACCAAACCGAAAAGCAGTCCAAGCGATAAGGCGATCAGCCCTCGTAGGGCCGAGCGACCAAGCACGGCAGATACAGCGACCAGCGCAAGCACCATCAACGCTGCGTATTCGGCTGGCCCGAAGGCAAGCGCAGCTTCAACAACCAGCGGCGCGAAAAACGTTAAGGCGAGCGTGCCTATCGTGCCTGCGACAAAGCTCCCAATGGCTGCCGTTGCAAGCGCGGGCCCACCTCGCCCCTTGCGCGCCATCTTATTGCCTTCGAGCGCTGTCACCAAGGTTGCTGATTCACCGGGCGTGTTGAGCAAAATCGAGGTGGTTGACCCACCATACATCGCACCGTAATAAATACCAGCAAATAGAACAAACATGGCGGCCGCGGGAACCTTGAAGGTTAAAGGCAGCAGCAATGCAATAGTAAGTGCCGGGCCAATGCCAGGCATGACGCCAACCACGGTGCCTAATAGACAGCCAATAAAGCCATATAACAAGATGGTGGGTTGAATCGCTGCATGAAAGCCCTGTATCAAGGCATCAAAACTTGCCATCAGCTAGAAGCCTTTCACCAGGGGGCCGAGCTGGACACCGAGGCCAAGCGCGAAAATCATCCAGACGACGGTCGTAAAAATCGCTCCGATCAAAAAATCGATTGTTGTTCGTTTTGAATCAAAAGCCTTAGCAATACCGACAAAGGGGG
>Ga0194124_10005420_pt1 | contig 11870 bp, 6 predicted proteins | sample TA2KigCas0mmetaG_FD_148605 | JGI IMG/M metagenome (GOLD analysis project Ga0194124, IMG submission 148605) | Freshwater microbial communities from Lake Tanganyika, Tanzania - TA2015031 Kigoma Deep Cast 0m | ecosystem: Environmental > Aquatic > Freshwater > Lake | place: Tanzania: Lake Tanganyika...
GGGTGGCGCCCGGCGGCGCGGGCGTGCTGGGGGGCGCAGCTGGCGTTCCTCGACCGCTTCGCGCGCGTGGCGCCCCTCGCCCTCCTGCTCGCCGCCCTGCTCGCCGCCCTGCTCGCCTGCGCCGCCCCCGCCGCCGCCGCCCCCGTGGGCGTCACGCTCCGGGGCAACCTCGCCCGCTACACGCTCACCGCCGTGGGCGACCAGAGCGCCCTGCTCCTCGACGTGGAGAACCCCGGGGCGCAGCCGCGCACGCTGTCGTTTGGGCCGCGCGGCGGGGAGCAGATGGAGCGCGAGATCGGGGGCTACGAGCGCGCGCGCCTGCTGGTGCAGTGCGTGCGCGTGAGCCCCGACGCCCCCGCCCCCGCCCTCTCCTTTGCGGTCAACGACGAGCCGCTCGAGGGGGTGACCACCGCCGCCACGCGCGGCGACCTCCGCCCGGCCCTCTGGATCGAGAATCCTCGGGCGCGCCGCGCGCCGGGGCTGCTCGGGCGGGCGGTGAGCGCCGCGGCGGGCGTGCCGCTGCGCTCCCTCCGCGCCGATGAGGTGCCCACCCACCTCGCCGCCCTCGCCGGCGCGCGCCTCCTGGTGGTCAACCTCGACGTGCTCTCGCTCCTCACGCCCCCGCAGCGCGCCCTCCTCCGCGCGGTGGTGGCGACCGGGGCCACGCTCGTGGTGGGGGTGGGCTCCCTGAGCGGGGACGCGCGGCTGCTCAAGGCGCTCTCGCCGGTGGACCTCGGCGACCTCGAGAGCGACGTCAACGTCTCCACCCTCCTGCGCACCCCCTCCCGCCGCCGCCTCTTCACCGGCGCGGGCTCCTACCCGCTCATCACGCTCGAGGGCAAGCTGCTCTTGGCGGAGAGCCGCCTCGGCCTCGGGCGCGTGCGCGTGCTCGGGGTGCCGGTGGAGTCGCTCGCCCCAGGGCGCATCGCGCAGGTCGCCCTCGCCGCCGACGACGCCGCCGCGCAGCAGCTCTCGCGCTGGCTCACCAGCGCCGCCCCGCCCCTCGCCCCCGCCGAGCACATCTTCAGCGACCCCCTCGCGCTCTACCTCGCCGCCCTGCCGCTCCTCTTCTGGCTCACCCGCCGCCGCCCCTCCCTCGCGGCGGCCGCCGTGGGCGGGTGGGCGCTCGTGGTCACGCTCCGCCCCCCCCTGCCCGCCCCCGCCCTCGTCACCCACGCCGACCTCCTCTACGTGCCGCTCGCTGAGGGCGCCCTCACGCTGTCGTCGCTCGACGTCAGCTCGTCGGCGCGGGGGGCGCGCCTCGTGGAGCTCGCGCCGGCGCAGGTGTCGCTCGCCGCCGCGCTCACCGAGGGCAGCTGCCTGATTCAGTCGCTGCCCCCCGAGCGCGACACCGAGGAGACGTTCCGCCCGCGCGCCTGGCTCTCGCTAGACGCCGGCGTGGGCGAGCGGCAGCGCCTGCACCTGCTCGCGGCGGCGCAGGGCGCCCCGAGCGACGACCCGCTCGGCGAGGCGGCGCGGGTGCCGGCGTGGCCACCGGGGCCCTGGAGCGGCGCCGCCCTCACCCCCCTCGCCCCCCTCCCCTCCGACGTCCCCCTCCTCGCCACGCCGGGCAGCCTGCGCGCGTGGCGCCTCCCCCTCTCCCTCGACGCCCCCCCGCCGCCGCCGCTCGCCCTGAGCGCGCAGCCGCAGGAGTGAGCGCCGCGCCGCCCAAGGAGCCGCAAGCGATGAGCCTCCCCACAAGCCTGTGTCGTGTGTATTGGGATTTTTATGGACCTATGGCGCTCGGCACCGCCCAGCACTTTGAGCGTCACCTCGGCGCGCTCCTCGAGCGCGAGGGGCTAGCGGGGGCGGTTCGCGCGCGCGGCGTGCAGCAGCTCAACCCCACCTGGGCGGCGGCGTGGTGCGAGGGCCCCCTCGAGGAGGCGCGCAAAGTGGGGCAGGCGCTCCGCGCCCGGCGCGCGGAGCTGGTGGAGGAGGCGCCGTGAGCCGCCGCCCCCGCGCCGCCGCGCCCTCCGCCCCGCGCCCCCGCGCGCTCGCGCTCCCCTGCGCGCTCCCCTGCGCGCTCCCCTGCGCCCTCGCCCTCGCCCTCGCCCTCAGCGCCTGCGCCGACAACGGCGCGCGGCGAGATTCGGCGCGCGTGGGCCTCCCGGACGCCGCCGCCGACGCCGCCGACGCCGCCGCCGCCGACGCCGCCGCCCCCGACGCCGCCCCCGACGCCGACGCCCCCGACGCCGACGCCCCCGACGCCGACGCCCCCGACGCCGACGCAGCGCCCCCCGACCAGGGCCTCCCGCCGCTCACCCGCGTCCCCCTGCCCGACCCCCTCGCCCTCCCCGCCCCGGCGCCGGGGGGGCGCGTGCGGGCCTTCGTGAGCGCGGCGGAGGGCGACCTGCTCGACGGCCCCGCGCGCCTCGGGCGGGTGGGGGACTATGTGCTCGAGAACGAGCACGCCCGCTTTGTGGTGGAGGCGGACGCGCGCGTCATCGGCCCCTGCCCCTACGGCGGCAACGTGGTGGACCTCTCGCGCGTGGACCTCGACGACCCGGCCACGGGCGCGGGCCCCCGCGACCAGCTCGGGGAGCTGTGCCCGCTCATCAACCTCTCGCAGACGCTCCGCCCCGAGCGCTTTGAGATTCTAGAGGACGGCGCCGAGGGGCGGGCGCTGCTGGCGGTGACGGGGCGCCTGCAGCTCCTCGACTTCATCAACATCAAGGGCTTCGCGCGCGCCTTCCTGCCGCCCACCCTGCGCCTCGGCTTTGACACCGAGCGGCTGCTCCCGCTGACGCTCACCGTCTACTACGCCCTCACGCCGGGGGCCAAGGGGCTGCGGGCGCTCACCGCCCTGCGCAACGACGGCGCCGCCGCCGAGCACTTCCCCGTGGGGCACCTGATCGACTCCGGGGGCGAGGTGCAGACCTTTAACCCCTACAGCGCCACGGGCGGGTTTGGGGAGCCGAGTCTGTCGGTGGAGACCATCAACGAGGGCGCGCCGCTGATGTCGCTGGCGTTCGTGGGCGAGGGCGGCGGGCACCTCTACATGCCCGACCCGCGCGACGCCCTCCGCACCAACCGCCCCTTCCCCGTCGCCGGCACCGCCCTCACCATCGCCGGCGTCTCGGTGTCGCTGCTCGGCACGCAGCGCGTCCTCGCCTCGCTCCTCGCCAACGAGGCCACGCTCCCCTCCGTGGACGGCTTTGTCCACCTCGCGCCCGGCGAGGTGGTCGCCGTGGGGCACTGGCAGTGGGCGGGCGGGCGCGACCTCGCCTCGATGATGGACGAGGCGTGGGCGGAGGTGAGCGCGCGCGAGGGCCTCCCCCTCGGCGCCCTCGAGGGCGTGGTGCGCGACGCGGGGGGCGCGCCGCGCTCGGGGGCGCGCGTCACGCTCGTGAGCGCCGAGGGGCAGGCGCTCAACCAGGCGCGCACGGACGCCGAGGGGCGCTACCGCCTCACCGCGCCCGCCGGCGCCGCCGAGGCGCGGGCGTGGCTCGAGGGCCACGGGCGGGCGAGCGCCCCCGTCACGCTCGCGCCCGGCGCCCCGGCGGCCTTTAGCCCCGCCCTGAGCCCCAGCGCCCGCCTCACCGTCCGCGCCCGGCGCCTTGGGGACGGCGCGCCCACCCCCGCCAAGGTCACCGTGCTGTGCGTGGGCGAGTGCCGCGAGCGCCCCGATTCACGCGAGCTCGACGTGGCGCAGGACCGCCTGCCGAGCGGCGCGCTCTGGGTGGGCTTCGCGCCCATGAGCGGCGAGGTGAGCGCGGAGCTGCCGCCGGGGGACTACCGCGTGGTGGTGTCGCGCGGGCCGAGCTGGTCGGTGTGGCCGAGTCTGGAGGGCGAGCCCGTCACCCTCGCCCCCGGCGCCCCCGTGACGCTCGACGCGGCGCTCGGCGAGGCGGTCCGGCGCGACGGCTGGCTGTCGGGGGACTTCCACGTGCACGGCGTCAACTCCCCCGACGCCCCCGTGAGCCTAGAGGGGCGCGCGCTCACGTTCCTCGCCGAGGGGGTGGACGTGCTGGTGAGCACCGACCACGACTACATCACCGACTACGCCCCCACCGTGGCCGCCCTCGGCGCGCAGGCGGAGCTGCACACGGTGGTGGGCGAGGAGCTCACCACCTTCGACTACGGCCACTTCAACGGCTTCCCGCTCACGCGCGACCCCTCCTCGCGCAACGGCGGCGCCTTTGACTGGGCGGGGGCGGAGGGCCTCGGCGCCGCCCCGGGGGAGATCTTCTCGTGGCTGCAGGGGCACCCCGGCGAGCAGGTGGTGATGATCAACCACGGCGCGGGGGGCTACTTCTCGTCCTTTAAGATCGACCTCCTGCGCGGCCTCAGCGACGCCGACCCCACCCTCGCCCGCCTCCCCGCCGGCGCCGCGCTGTGGGACGAGGGCTTCACCGCCATGGAGGTCTACAACGGCTACGACCTCGACGGGCTCCACGAGCTGCTCCGCGCCTGGCTGACGCTGCTCGGGCGCGGGCTGCGTGTCACCGCCACCGCCGTCAGCGACACCCACAAGCGCCACTCCTCCCTCGCCGGCGGGCCGCGCTCGTGGGTGTACATGGGGGGCGAGGGGCGCCCCGCCTGGGACGAGGGGCGCTTTGTGCGCGCGGTCAACGCCGGGGCGGTGGTGGGGAGCAACGGGCCGCTGGTGCTCCTCACGGCGCAGGGGGTGGGCGCCGGCGCCCTCGCCGGCGCGCCGGTGACGCTCGGCGAGACGCTCGACCTCAGCGCCCTCCCCGCCAACTCCCGCCAGGTGGAGGTGCGCGTGGAGGCGCGCTGCCCCGCCTGGATGACGCTCACCGCCGCCAAGCTCTACCTGTCGATCACCGAGGGCCTCGACCTCGGCCCCGGCGCGTTCAGCGCCGACCCGCTCCCGCCCACCCTCACGCTCCCCCTCACCCCCCTCGCCGAGGGCGACCCCGGGGGCCCCGCCAGCCCCCTAGAGCGCGTCTACGTGGCCACCGCGCGCCTCCCCGCCCCCGCCGGCGAGGACGGCTACGTGATCGCCACGGTGGAGGGCGACTCGAGCGGCTTCCCCGTGCTCAACCGCGCCAGCGTGACCCCCTTCGCCTACACCAACCCGATCCTGCTCGACGGGGACGGCGGCGGCTACGACCACCCCCCGCTGGCGGCGCTCGCCGCCGCGTCCCCCAAGGCCGCGCGCCCCGCCCCCACCCCCGCCCCCGCCCCCTCCCCCGCCGCCCCGCCGAGCGCGGCGGACGTGGAGGCGCTCCTAGAGGCGCTTGAGCATGAGGCGCTCGAGCACGGGGGCGAGTGAGGCGCGGCGCGCCCTAGCGAAGCCGCCACGGCGGCGTCGGCGGGCCCAGCAGGGCGCTCGTCGCCCACCACGCCCCCCCCAGCAGGAGCGCGGCGAGCGCGCAGGCCGCCGCCCACCGCCGCCACCCGCGCTCCGCCCCCGGCAGCAGGAGCTCCTCGCCGCGCCCCTCCTCCTCAAAGCGCCACCACACGCGCCGATCACAGAGGAGCGCGAGGGGCGGGAGGGCGCCGCGCGCCGCGAGGTTGGGGCGCCCGGAGGGCTCGCGGCCCTCCACCACCTCCACGCCCCCCCGCCACGCCGCGCGCGCCCCCCGCCCCCCCATCAGCGCGCCGTGGCGCGGGCGGCGCGGGGTGAGGAGGGCGACGCAGATGGCCTCTAGGCGGTCCACCGCCTCAAGCGCCTCCCCCTCAAGCCCCTCCACGAGCCCGTAGCCCGTGTGCCTGTGGTGCGGGGAGCGGCGGCCGCTCGTGAACAAGAAGCGGTCGCTCATGGGCGCTCCGCGAGGAGCTCGCTGTACACCCACTCGCTGAGCTCCTTGTCCACCTTGAGGGTCACCGTGCACGAGCCCTCCGGCGTGAGCTTCACCGTGGCGCGCGGCGGCTCGCCGCCCGCGCGCCAGAGGCCGGCGTCGCTGATGAGGTGGTCGTCCGACTCCTCCACACCGGGCTCCCCATCCACATCCCCGTCGAGCTCATAGAGCTTGAGCGACACCGTCGACCACGGCGCCCAGCGCACGCGCGGCGCGTCCTCGGCGTCCTCGATGGCGTCTAAGAGCAGGAGGCGGCGAGCTGCTGTAGGGGCCTCCGCGTCGCCGGCGCCCTCGCCCCCCTGCGCGCCGCGCGCGCTGATCGAGAGCGCGAGGTACGGAGAGAACTTGTCCGTGTCCCATCTGCTCCCCGCCCCGTGGTCGAGCCCCTCGGCGGCGAGGCGCTCAAAGTCGCAGGTCACGCCCGACGCCGTCAGCGGCGCCTCGCTCGGCGCGCGCCACACGCGCAGGTCGCGGAGGTGGTTGCGCCACACCTCGATGTCCTTCTCGATCGCCGCGCGCCCCTCCTCGCTAAAGAGCTCATCGAGGTCATGCTGGAGGACCTTGAGCGCCTCATCGAACGCCTGCGGCTCAGCGGCGGCGAGCCCCTCGCGGAGCTCGGCGCGCCACCGCGCCTCCTTGGAGCGGAAGCGCACGCGAGCGCGGCGGCTGGGGTCCAAGAACTCCGCCGCCCACTCCACCACCTCGTCCGCCTCCGCGCGCTGGGATGGCAGGAGGTTGAGCTGGCCGTCCTTCACCTCCACGCACTCGCGGCTCAGGCGCTCTCGCCACGCCGCGTTCACCTGCTTGGTCATCTCGAGCTCCCCCCGCGCGCTCTTCTTGAGCTCCGCGCGGTCGAGCTCGAGGCGCTGCAGGAGGCGGAGGCGCGCCGGCGCCTCGCTAGGCTCCTTGAGAGCGGCGAGGCGCTCCTCCACGCGCCCCCACGCCCCCTCCCACGCCGCCGCCTTCAGCCGCTCGAGGTCCACGACGAGCTCATCGCCGCGCGCGAGGTCGGCGTTGTCCCACTCCCACGCGAGCAGAGGCGCGAGCTTGGACCTCAGCCCCACCACGTCGGTGGGCGCCATAGCCGCGCGCCCCGCCGCCTCGAGGTGCGCGCGGCGTGATGTGGCGAGGCGGGCGGAGATCTGCTGCTTCATGGCGCACTCCAAGAGCCCCCGCTCGCGCTCCCCCCTCGCCTTGAGCGCCTGGTCACACCGCTCGCCCCACGCCGCCTCGCGCGCCAAGAGCGCGCGCTCCGCCTCGAGGCGCTCTAGCTCCCCCGCCTCCTTGATCGCAGCCGTCACGCGCTCCCCAAGGGCGCGCTCCTCCTCGCTCCACGCCTCCTCCTGTGCGCGCGCGTCGGAGAAGGCGCGCGCCGCGCGCAGGGCCTCGCTCACGGCGCGCGCCTCGCCGCGCCCGCCCCACTTGTCGCCCTCGTCGCGGACGAGCGCCCAGTGGGCGCGGCGCAGGGCGCTGAGGTCTTGGCGGAGGGTCTCCTCAAAGAGCCCTATGGGGCTGAGGGCGCCGCGCGCCTCGGCGAGCAGCGCTAGGCGCGGCGCCGTGGCGCCCGCGAGGCTCCCCACGTCCCACGCCACCTCCCCGCCCACGCGCGGCAGCGACTCCACCTGGTAGGCGCCCCACCACCCCCACGCCGCCGCGCCGCACGCGAGGGCGCAGCCGAGGATACCCACCCACGCGCGCTGACGGGTGCGCTCGCGCTGGACGCGCGCCGCTTCGCGTCGCTCGAGCACCCCCTTGAGGCTCACGAAAAACTCCTCCCCCGCCCGCTCGAGCGCCCGCCACGGCGCCACGCAGTCGCGGCGCGCCGAGACGAGCGAGAGCTCAAAGGTGACGCTTGAGCCCTCCAACTTGAGGAGCGGCGCCACGTGGCGCAGCGTGTGCTCACGCCAGAAGACCTCGTCGCGGCGGTCCTCAGGGAGCAGGTCCGCCTTGGTCACCACCACCCACACGGGGCCGTGCTCCTTGCGATCGAGGTACTCCTCGAGCGTCTGCTTGTAGAGCACGTGCTCAGGCGGCGGCGCGTCCCCCGCCGCGAGCGCCTTGGGGCCGTCCACCACGAGCACCAGCCCGTCGGCGCGCGCGAGGCGCGGGGCGAGGTTGGCGTTGTGGTGGCGCTCCTCCATGAACTCCTCCCCCGGCACATCCTCGAGCTTGCACACCTTGGGCCCCTTGAGGGGGCCGCTCGTGGCGAACTGCACAGAGAAGAGCGCGTCCTCTGAGCTCAGCGTCGTCTCGCTGACCCCCTCGCGCTCAAAGCGGCGGCGCTCAAAGAAGATCATCGCCTCGGTGCTGCGCTCCCCGGGCGCGAGGGGGGGCTGCGCGAGGTCGGCGGGGTCAAAGGGCTTGAGCGTGCGCCCGCGCTCCTCCTCCTCCTCACGCCGCGTGAGCAGGCGTGTGGTGAGGCGCTCCGTGGAGGTGCTCGTGAGCTGCTCGCCGAGGGTGGCTAGCAGCAGCGTCTTGCCGCTCTCCTTCACGCCCAAGATCGGCAGGTTGAGCCGATTGAGGTCGCGGGCGGGGAGCGGCGCGCTCTCCATGAGGCGCTTAAGAAAGTAGCCGAGCCCGAATAAGGAGGCGAAGGCGACGAACATGAGGGCGTTCAGCACTGGGGGCTCCGTGTGAGGAGTGACGAGGGAGAGGGGGGGGCTTAGGGGCGCGCCTCGTAGACCAAGAGCGCAAAGAAGACCGCGAGGGTCACGAGCACGCTCCACACGTTGGCGCGGCTCAGGTTGGCCATCATGTCGAGGCTCGTCTTGCGCGGGCGGGTGCCGAAGTAGGCGCTGATGAGGGCGATGCAGAGCCCCGCGAGCGCCGTCTTGACAATAAAGAGGCCGCTCCCCTCAAACCACACCCCGCCGCTGGCGTGGAGGCTCGCCCAGTAGGTGTCGCGCCAGGTGTAGAAGGTGCAGAGCGGGTTGGTGACCATCGCCACCAGCAGCGAGCCGGCCGAGGCGAACCAGAACGACGCGTACGAGAGCAGCGCGCACCCCACGGCGAACACCCCCACCAGCTGCGGCACAAAGAACCACCCCGGCGGCACCCCGAGGTTCTCGAGGGCGTCCCACTGGCGGCGCCCCTCGTCGCGCATCTCCGAGAGGTAGGCGGTGACGGCGGTGCCCGAGCGCGCCGCCACGCAGATGCAGGTGAACAGCGGAATCAGCGCGCGGTAGAGCACCACCCCAAAGCCCGAGAGCATCTGCTCAAAGAAGGTGGGGAGCACAAAGCGGCTCACCTGCACGTCCCCCACCCCCTCCACGCCCACGCTCCCGAGCTCCATGTTGAACGAGAAGTAGGTGGCCACGGCGCCGAGGCCAAAGCCGGCGGCGAGGTGGAAGGGGAGCCCCTGCCAAATCACGCGCGCGGCGAAGGTCTTGAGGTAGCGCCGGAACCAGGGGCTCTTGAGGCTAGCGACCCCCCGCGCCGCCTGCGCCCAGACCCGCGCGAGCGCCTCCCTCGCCCGGCGGTCCGCCACGCGCGCCTCGTGGGCGAGGCGCTCGTCCACCGGCACGGGCCGCGAGGCGGGCAGGCGGCGCTCCGCGAGGCGGCGCTCGTAGTCCTCGGCGCTCGCCGGCGGGCGCTCGTCGAGGAACTCGCGCTCCTGGCTCAGGAACCACACGCGGTCCGCCACGGGCAAGAAGGTGTCATAGTCGTGGGTGATCACCAGCGTCAGGGCGCCGCCGCCCCGCGCCTGCAGCTGCTTGTGCTGCGCGTCGTGCGCCTCGCGGATCAGCCGCACCGCCTCGCGCGCCGAGAGGGGGTCGAGGGCGGAGGTGGGCTCGTCGAGCACCATGAGCTCGGGGGAGTAGGCGAGCATGCGCCCGAGCGCCACGCGCTGGCGCTGCCCCCCCGAGAGCTTGCCCACGGGCTCGTGCAGGAGCGTCTCGCTGAGCTTGAGGCGCGCGAGCGTGTCCTGGAGCCAAGTGGCCCACTCGAGCCCGCTGCGCGGCTGGGCGCTCTGGTCGTTGGCGAACAAGAGATTCTGCTCAGCCGTGAGGTCCTCGAGGAGCCCGAGCGACTGAAACATCACCCCCACGCGCCCGCGCAGCGCCTCGGGGTAGCGCTCGCCGAGCACCTCCACCTCGCGCGGGGGGCGCCCCGCCCCCTGCGCCAAGCGCAGGCGCATCGAGGGGCGGCGGCGCTCGTCGCCGTCGTTGACCACCAGCCTCTCGCTCACGGGGGAGGCGAGGTCGAGCAGGAAGTTGGTCAGCAGCGTCTTGCCGGCGCCGCTCGGCCCGAGGAGCAGCACCAGCTCGCCGGGGAAGGCGCGCAGCTCACAGCGACGGTAGAGCATCTCGGCGTCGCGGTCGTCGGAGTCGGGCTTCTCGCGCAGCGACTCGAGGGCGAAGTCGCGGACCTCGATCAAGGGGAGGGGCTCGCTCATCGGGGGACCTCCTGAGGGGCGGGGGAGGAGAGGGAGGGGAAGACGTAGCCGTCAGAGACGCGCGCGCCCTCCGCCCCCGGGGGCGCCGGCGTCACGCGCACCACGGGGCGCGCGCGCCCGCTGAGCTGCTCCTGCGCCACGGCGAGCAGAAGCGGGTTGGGGCCCTCGCCCTCCCTGTCGAGGACGAGGGCGGTGAGGGCGCGCTGGCTAAGCTCCTTGAGCTGCGTGGCGGCGTCGGCCACCAGGCGCGCCACCTCCTCGCTCTTGGTCACCTCGAGCGCCGCGCCCTTGAGCGCCTGCCAGGCGGGCTCGCCGTAGGTGGTCACCACGTGGTTGTGGAGCGCCTCGTTGCCCGCGATCGCCAGCCACAGCCCGCGCATCCGCCCCGCCCCGTCCGCCTGCGCCCAGGCGCTCGCGGCGAGCGACTGCGCCGCGGAGAGGCTCTGCGGCCCCTCGCGCTTGAGGCTCTCAAAGCTCTCCTGCGCGAACGCCCTAGCGCCGCCCTTGAGGGCGCCGGTCAGCACGCCCTTGGCGGCGCGCGAGACCTCATCGCAGAGCTGGCTGTCGGCGTCTTTTGTGAGCCACACCCCCAGCGTCGAGAGGGGCGCGAGGGCGGGGCTGAGCGCGCTCGCCCCTATCGCGCCATACGAGGCCGCCTTGAGGGCGCAGAGGGAGACGTCGAGGGTGAGGAGGCCCTCCTTGCTGAGGAGGCTCACTTGCTCCTTGACCTTGTCAACGCCCGACTCGACGCGCTGAGACGCCTCGCTCGTGGCCCCATAGAGCACCGACTGCTTGCGCACGTGGCGCACGGCGAGCGCCCCGAGAGTGGCGAGCTCCTCGGAGTCGAGCACGCCCCCGGCGACGCCCTCCCAGTCCACGCGCGTGACGAGCTCGTTGGTGACCGCCCCCTGGAGCGCCGCGAGCACCACGGGGTCCTTGAGGAGGCGCGCGGCGAGCGCGGGGTCGAGGCCCTCCTTGAGGCGGGCGGTGAGCGCGGGGAGCAGCGCCAGCGCCCGCTCCGCCAGGCGCCCCTGCGCGCCCATGAGCTCATCGCGGAGCTTGATTCCTCTAGGAGAGCTCACCAGCTCCTCCATGAGCAGCGTGAGGCTCGGCGCCTCCACGGCGAGCATGACGGCGGTGCGCTCGTTGAGGAGGCGCGCGGCGTGCTCGGGGAGGAGGCCCACCTCAAAGGCGCTCTTGCAGGAGGGGCCGTTCACCTCCACGAGTCCCTCGCCCACGCCCACGAGGGCGAGGCGCGGCGTCACCTGCTGAGCGGTGACGCCGTTGGGGTCGCGGCGCAGGGCGTCGCGCTCCGCGTCGCTCAGGTGGTCCGCGCACACCCGCATAGGCGTGCGCTTGGCCTTGCCGAGTCCCGAGCGGGGCGCGAGGTCGCTCCAGCCGCGCGCCAAGAGGTCACAGGCGGGCGGCAAGGCGAGCCAGGACGCGCCGAGCGCCAGCGCCACATACGTGAGCTGTCGTTGAGGCTCGCGCTTTAAAAAGCGCCGAAAAAAGAGAGAAAAATCATAGCTCTTTTTGGTTGCTTTTGACAAGTCTGTCCTCATGAATTCAAGAGATGTCCGAGGCACACGCGCGCGATGGACGCAGCGCCGCCCGCCTAGTGCGTTATGCAGCGGCGCGCCCCAAGACACAAGCGCCGAGCGCGCTATTCCCTCCGACCTCCGCCCGCCGCCTGCGCCACGCCCTGCTGC
>Ga0194124_10005432_pt1 | contig 11848 bp, 13 predicted proteins | sample TA2KigCas0mmetaG_FD_148605 | JGI IMG/M metagenome (GOLD analysis project Ga0194124, IMG submission 148605) | Freshwater microbial communities from Lake Tanganyika, Tanzania - TA2015031 Kigoma Deep Cast 0m | ecosystem: Environmental > Aquatic > Freshwater > Lake | place: Tanzania: Lake...
CCCCAGCCAGTAGCTGACGATCGCCAGACCAGCGGCAACCACCAGGGCGGCCACCTGTTCGAGGCGTTTGATCATCGGGCGGTGACGCAGCGCACGGATCCCAGTCTGGCCGAGCGGGATGATGGGCTCACCTGCCGCCGCCCCCGGGGCCCTGCGCGGCGATTCTGTGGACGTCCGCCGTGCTGCGCCTTGAAAAGATCGGCAAGATCTACCCCACCGGCGAGGTGCTGCGCGATGTCACCTGGGAGGTGAAATCGGGCGATCGCATCGGCCTGGTGGGCGTCAATGGCGCCGGCAAATCGACCCAGCTGCGCCTGATCGCCGGGCTTGAAGAGCCCAGCAGCGGCCAGATCGTGCGCCAGGGCAACCCGCGCATTGCTTATCTGCAGCAGGAGTTTGACGTCGACCCGCAGCGCACGGTGCGCGCCGAGCTGTTCCAGGCCTTCGGCGAGGCCGCTGACGTGCTCAACCGCACCCGCGAGGTCGAGCATGAGATGGCCAGCGACAAGGCCGCAGAAGACCCCGACCATCTCGAAGAGCTGATCCACGAGCTGGGCCATCTGCATGAGCGCTTCGAGGCCCTGCATGGCTACGAGCTCGAGGCCCGCATCGACAAGCTGCTGCCCACGATCGGCTTCACCCCAGAAGGGGCCGAGCAGCTGGTGGCCGACTACTCGGGCGGCTGGCAGATGCGCATCGCCCTGGGCAAGATCCTGCTGCAGGAGCCCGATCTGCTGCTGCTCGACGAGCCCACCAATCACCTGGACGTGGAGACGATCCAGTGGCTGGAGGGCTACCTGCTCGAGCAGAGCGCCGCCCTGGTGGTGATCAGCCACGACCGCACCTTTCTGGATCGGGTCTGCAACCAGATCGTTGAAACCGAGCGCGGCATCTCACGCACCTACCTGGGCAACTACAGCCAGCACCTCGAGCAGAAAAGCCTCGAGCGCGAGGCCACCCAGGCCGCCTTCGAACGCCAGCAGAAGGAGCTGGCCGAGCAGCAGGCCTACATCGACCGCTTCAGGGCCAGCGCCACCCGCTCCACCCAGGCCAAGAGCCGCGAGAAGCTGCTCGACAAGGTCGAGCGCATCGAAGCGCCGATCGAAACCGTAGGCGGCCCGCGCTTCCGCTTTCCCGAGCCGCCCCGCTCGGGCCGGCTGGTGGCCGAGATCAAGGACCTGAGCCACAGCTACGGCGAGCAGATCCTGTTTCTGGGTGCCGAGCTCGAGATCGAGCGGGGCGATCGCATCGCCTTTGTGGGGCCCAACGGCGCCGGCAAATCGACCCTGTTGCGGCTGATCATGGGCACAGAGCCCCCCGATGAGGGCATCGCCCGCCTGGGCGAGCACAACGTGATCGCCGGCTACTTCGAGCAGAACCAGGCCGAGGCCCTGGATCTCTCCAAGACGGTTATCGACACGATCTTTGAAGCCGTGCCTGACTGGACCCAGACCCAGGTGCGCAGCCTGCTGGGCAGTTTCTGCTTTTCCAATGAGAGCGTGTTCAAGGAGGCCGGCAAGCTCAGTGGCGGCGAAAAGGCCCGCCTGGTCCTGGCGCTGATGCTGCTCTCACCCTGCAACCTGCTGGTGCTCGATGAGCCCACCAACCACCTCGACATCCCCGCCAAACAGATGCTCGAGGACGCCCTGATCGCCTACGAGGGGGCGGCGTTGCTGGTGAGCCACGACCGCTATTTCATCTCGCGGGTGGCCAACACGATCGTGGAGCTGCGCGATGGCGAGCTGGTGCGCTATCGGGGCGATTACGCCTACTACCTGCAAAAGAAGGAGGAGGAGGCTGAAGCCGCCCGCGCGGCTGCCGAGGCCCAGGCCCGCGCCGCCAAACGGGCTGCCAACCGCGAAAAGCAGAAGGCCAAATCGCTGCAGAAGCAAGGCAGAGCTTGAGATTTCAGCGAAGAACGAGGCCGCAGCAGCCCCCACCCAACACGAAACTTCATGCTCTCCTAGGCAATGAGACTCATTCTTCTGGTGTCAAGAGAATGGTGTGCATAGGCTGACATCAAGCACTTCGCACGGGAGATCCATGGCCGAATTCAGCGGTTCTCAGCAGTTCGGCGGCGGGTCCATGCAGGAGCGGGATCTCCACAGCCAGACCTGGGATGCCATGGAGAGCTACTTCGAGTGCATCACCACCTGCTCGCTCGACGACGGCGAATGCGTCACCCATTGCGTCGAGCAATTGCGCGAACGGGGCTGACGCGGCCACTGCCGCACTGGGCGCTCACCCCCGCCTTGGGGCGTCCAGCTCAGCAGGAATCACCTGCAGCTGCAGCACTGAGCCGTTGCGGTTGACCGTGAGCTGCAACGGGTTCCCAACGCCGGTGCGCTCGACAGCGCCCACCAGCTGCCCGGGTTGCTGCACACTCTGACCGGCGGCGGCCACAATCACATCGCCGGGCTTGAGACCAGCCACCGCGGCAGGCCCGCCGGGGGCCACCGAGACCACCCGGATCCCGGATGGCGCACTGACACCATCCGCTGAACGCAGCGGCTCCAGACCCACACCGATCATCGGATGGCTGGCACGGCCTTTGCTGATCAGCTGGCCGGCGATGTCGCGGGCACGATTGATCGGTATGGCGAAGCCCAGGCCCGCCCCCGGGCCGGAACGCACCAGGGTGTTGATGCCGATCACTTCACCGTCGGCATTCAGCAACGGCCCGCCCGAGTTGCCGGGGTTGATCGCGGCATCGGTCTGGATCAGCTCCAGCCGCTTGTCGGTGATGCCCAGCTTGCTGGCGTTGCGGTTGAGGTTGCTGATGATCCCCAGGGTGACGGTGTTGTCGAGGCCGAAGGGATTACCCACGGCAATCGCCCAGTCACCCACCTGCAAGCCATCGGAATTGCCCAGGGGGGCCAGCGGCCATGGGCCTCCACTGGCCAGGCGCACCACCGCCAGGTCGGTGATCGGATCGAGGCCCACGACCGTGCCTTCGATGCGGCGGCCATCCTGCAGACCGACGATCACCTTGTCGGTTTTTTCCACCACATGGGCATTGGTGAGGATCAGCCCGCTTGCATCAAAGAGGAAACCGCTGCCCTGGCCCCGTTCGGTGCGCTGCGAGGGCGGCACCATGAACTGAGGCAGGCCGAAGAACTGGCGGAAGAAGGGGTCGTTGAGCAGCGGCGCCGGAAGCCCCTGGCCGCCGCCGCGCACCAACACCGTGCGCTCGGTGTCGATGGTCACGATCGAGGGGCCTGCCCGCCGCACCGCGGCGGCCACAAACGATTGCCGGCTCAAACCAGCGCTTGGCGCCTGCGCAGGAGCAGCCACGGCAGCAGGGAGGGTGCCCACAGGTCCCAGCGGCAGCAGCATTGCAGCGGCACTGGAGAGCAGCAGGGTCAGCGAACGCAGATCCCCCATGGCCGGCATCAGCAAGGACAGATCAAGGCTAGGGTCCGCCGACGGGCTGCCCAAGACAGGGAAGCCGAACATCGCTAAGATTTACAACCAGCTTCTCAGTCATGGGTTCCACGCCATTGCTACTGGCCTTTCTGGCCGTGGGCGCCGCCTGTGCAACGCTGTGGGCCTGGATGCTCGCCACTGCCAGTGAGCAACCACCGCGGTCCGGAGGATGATGGATCTGCACAACTCCCCTGTGGCGGTGGTGTTCCCGCTGCTCTACGGCGCCTGTTTCGTGATCCTGCTGTGGCAGGCCTTTCGTGTCATGGCCCGGGGTTATGGCGCCGCCTCCACCAGCGCGCGTGCACGCCCCCTCAACGAACCCCCCGATCGCACGGGTCGCCTCACCATTCACCCGGAACTGCTCGACTCCGACGGTGAGCTGACCCGTGAAGACCTGCTGACCGTCCGCTTCGACGGCGATTCGAGCCCCACCACTGAATAGGCTCGCAAGGTAGAAGCACTCATCCCGCGGAGCTTGTCGGTGGATCAGAGGACCCGAATCGTTGGCGCCGTGTTGCGCAACCTCAAGCTGCCGCCACGTTTTCGTCTGAAGCTGATCAAGGAAGATCCCGTGCGGCTCGAGCTGAGCCTCACCCCTGCCTATGGCAAGGATCCGATCCTGGTTGGGCTGGTGGAATCCCAGGATCTGGTGGCCCGCCGTGACCGCGAGGGTCGCATCCCCCGCGATCTGCAGGGCACCTGGGACTGGACCGTGCGCCACGGCAAGGTGAGCACGGGCGGCTGGAATCCCTACCTCAAGGAAGCGCTGCAAACGATGTTTGAGACCGGCCTGCCGGCGATCGTCTACGAGGAGACCACGGGCGAGGCCTACCACCCTGTCGATGGGGCGCGCCACGTGCGCTGAGCGGCCTGCGCCGCTGCCAATTGATGGCCTGTTAGAGGACATCACGGCCGCACTCAGGGCCCCGGGGTCGACCCTGCTCCTGCAGGCCCCGCCAGGGGCGGGCAAAACGACCCGCGTGCCCCTGGCCCTGCTGCGACAGCTCCAGGCCCAACAGCCCACCGGCCCAGCCCGCATCTGGATGCTCGAGCCCAGACGTCTGGCCGCCAAGGCAGCGGCTCAGCGCCTGGCCGCCGAACTCGGCGAGCCCCTGGGCCAGGGCGTGGGCTACAGCGTGCGGCTGGAATCGCGCACATCGGCCGCCACCCGACTTGAGGTGCTCACCAGCGGTCTGTTTCTGCGGCGGCTTCAGGCCGGCCCTGAGCTCAGCGGCGTGAGCTGCGTGATCGTGGATGAATTCCACGAACGCGGTGCCGACACCGAGCTGGCCCTGGTGCTGCTGCGCCAGGCCCGCGAGCTGTTGCACCCCGAGCTGCGGCTGCTGGTGATGTCGGCCACGCTGCAGATCGATGCCTTGGCGGAGCACTGGCCCGAGGCCCAGGTGCTGCGCAGCGAAGGGCGTGAGCATCCGGTGAGCCTCGCCTACCAGAAACCCAGGCAAGGAGAGCCGCTGCCGGCCCAGGTGGTGCGGGCCCTCGAGCAGCATTGGCTCGATCAGCCCGGCCCCAGGGGCACGGCGCTGGTGTTTCTGCCGGGGTTGCGGGAGATTCGCCAGAGCGAGCAGGCCCTGGCCGCCACGGCCTGGGGCGCCGAGCTGGAGCGCGTTCCCCTGCACGGCAGCCTGTCGCTGGCCGATCAGGGGCTGGCCCTGGCGGCGGCCCGCACCCCGATGGGCAAGGTGGTGCTGGCCACGAGCATCGCCGAAAGCTCGCTCACGATCGACGCTGTGACGGTGGTGGTCGACAGCGGGCTCAGCCGTCGCAACCGCTTTGACCCGGTCAGCGGCATGGATGCCCTGGTCACGGTGACGGCCAGCCAGGCCAGCGCCGAGCAGCGCAAGGGCCGGGCCGGACGCCTGGGCCCGGGCCACTGCGTGCGGCTATGGTCCGACGCCGAACAGAACCGCCGCCCCGCCATCGACACCCCGGAACTGCTGGAGAGCGATCCGGTGCCCCTGGCGCTGCAGCTGGCGCTCTGGGGCAGCCCCAAGGGCGAGGGGCTCCCCTGGCTGGAGCCGCCGCCGCAGGCGGCCCTGCAGGAAGCACGCAGCCTGCTGCTGCAGCTGGGGGCGCTCAACCAGGCCGATCAGCTCACCGACCACGGCCGCGCCATGGGGCAGCTGGGGGTGCACCCACGGCTCGCGCACATGCTGCTGCGTGCAGCCGAACGGGGCTGGCACCAGCAGGCGGCCTCCCTGGCGGTGCTGATCAGCGAACGGGACCCCCTCGATCGGGCCTCGACCGGCAGCGATCTGGGCGCGCGGCTGGCCTGGCTCGAGCAGCGGCAGCGCGGTGCGCGCCACTGGCAGCAGCTGCACCAACAACGCCAGGCGCTGCTGCGCCAGTTGCCGCCACCGGAGCATCAACACCCCGCCCCGCTGCAACCCGCCGATCCAGCGCTGCTGCTGAGCTGGGCCTACCCCGAACGGATCGCCCTGGCCCGGCCCGATGGCCAGGGCCGCTTTGTGCTGCGCAATGGGCGCGGGGCCCTGCTGCCGGCCCACGATCCCCTGGCCCGCGAGCAGGCCCTGGCCGTGACCAGTGTCGATGGCCAGGGCAGCGATGCCCGCATCCTGCTGGCCCTACCGCTGCCACTGGCGCAGCTGCTGGAGCTGGCACAGCTGGAGGGCACCCAGGAGCCGGTGATCAGCTGGGATGCCCAGGCCCAGCGGGTGCGCAGCGAGGCGCAGCTGCGGCTGGGCGCCCTGGTGCTGGAGCGCCAGCCGCTCGCCGCTGCCAACCCTGAAGCGGTGCGCGGTGTCGTGCTGGAGCAGATCCGCAGTCGCGGGCTGGCGCTGCTGCCCTGGAGCGACAGCAGCCAGCAACTGCAACAGCGCCTGCAGCTGGCCCATGGGCTGCTGGGCCCGCCCTGGCCGCCCCGCAGCGAAGCCTGCCTACTGAGCAGCCTGGAGGCCTGGCTTGGCCCCCAGCTCCTGGGCGTGCGCAGTCTCGAGGAGCTGCGCCGGCTCGATCTGTGTGAAGCCCTCTGGGGCGAGCTGAGCTGGGAGCAGCGCCAGCAGCTGGAGCGGCTGCTGCCCAGCAGCCTGGCGATTGCCTCGGGTCGGCGGGCCCGCCTCGACTACCGCGACGGGCAGGTTGTGCTGGCGGTCAAGCTGCAGGAGCTGTTCGGCACCAGCCAGCATCCGACCCTGCTCGACGGCCGGCTGCCCCTACGGCTCGAGCTGCTGAACCCGGCTGGCCGGCCGGCCGCGATCAGCGAAGACCTGCCCCATTTCTGGCAGCACACCTACCCGGCGGTGCGCCGCGAGCTGCGGGGGCGCTATCCCAAGCACCCCTGGCCAGAAAACCCCACCGCCGCGGTGGCCACGGCACTCACCAAACGGCAGCTCAATCAGGGGCAACTCTGAACAGCCAGCGGCTGGGTTGCTGCTTCGCACTCGCACAGCAGGCCCATGACCAAGCGATAGACCAAAGAGGTGATGGTGTTCAACAACCGGCCAGCAGGGGCCCGAAGCCGAAATGCTGCAGGCCCTCGACGATGCCCTCGCAGCCATGGCCCCGGGCCAGGTAGGTGCGGGTGAGCCGTGGCAATTCGGCCAGCAGCGCCGCCTCGGCATTGCCCACCATCACCCCGGCCAGGCCGGTTTCAAACATGGCCAGATCGTTGAGGGTGTCGCCGGCCGTGACCACCCGGCTGGGATCCACCTCCAGCAGCTCCAGCAGGGCCAGCAGCGTGCTGCCCTTGTTGACCCCCGCCGGCAGCAGGTCGAGGTAGCGGTTGTCCGAGAACAGGCAATCGACCCCGTGGGCTTCGAGCGCAGTCACCAGATCGGGCTCAAAGCACTCCGGGTCGTAGTAGTAGGCCAAGCGGCGATCGGCGGTGAGCGGCTGGGGCGACAGCCCTGCAGCACCCTCCAGCAACGGCAGCAGCCGCTCGGGCTTGCCCCGCCAGCGGGCCTCGATCGGCTCGACCGCGAGCGGCACCGGCTCCAGGCTCTGGCCGCAGGCAACGGTGCAGCCCACATCGCCGATCACCAGGTGGGGCGCCGCCAGGCCGTGGTCGGCATCGTCCTGTAGCAAGCGGGCGATCGACGGCAGATCGCGGCCGGTGCAGAACACATGCAACACCTGCTCGCGGTTGCGCTGCAGCCAGGCGTAGAAGCGGCGGCGCCAGGCCGTCGAGCCACCCAGCAGGGTGCCATCGAGATCGGTCACCAGCACCAGCTGCGGGTTATGGGGCAGGGGCGCCGCCACTTGCTGATGCAGCCGCTGCCGCTGACTAACCATGGGTGGAGCCGCTGTTGAGCGGGACTGGTGAGCGGGTCTGGTGAACGGGACCTTAAATGGTCAGCACAGCCCCCTGGCAGCCTGGCCAGCGTTGTGTGTGGCCCGCTTCTATGTCAACAACCGCCGCGATGGCGCCCGCCTGCTGAGCAGCGCCGTGGTGATCGCCGGCATCGGTCTGGTGCGCATCGACCATCCGCTGGGGCAAGTGGTGTTTGTGCTGGCGGGGTTGATCAGCCTGTACTGGTGGCAGTGCTACCGGCAGCTCACCTCCTGATGGGTGTGGCGTGAGCAGCTCAGGCATCCCGCGCTACAGCGTTGCCGGCCTCAATCAGGCCATCGGCAACCTGCTGGAGCGTGGCTTTGCGCCCCGGTTCGTGATCGACGCCACCGTGGTCAAACCCCAGCTCAAGAAGGGCCACCTGTGGATGACCCTCAGCGATGGTGAGGCCTCGATTGCGGCGGTGGTGTGGGCCTCCCAGCTGCCGAAGCTGAGCCATCAGCCCGAAGACGGCGCCGGGGTCGTGGTGGTGGGCAAGCTGAACTTCTGGGTCAACCGGGCCAGCCTCACGGTGCAGGTGCTGGATCTGCGGCCCAGCCTGAGCACGGTGCTGCGGCAGTTTGAGCGGGTGAGCCGCCAGCTCGACGCCGAAGGACTGCTGGCTCCCGAGCGCAAGCGCCCGCTGCCACGGGTGCCCGGACGCATCGCCGTGCTCACCAGTGTGCCCAGTTCAGCCCTAGCCGATCTGCTACGCACCGCTGGCGAACGCTGGCCTGCCGCCCGGCTGCTGCTGGTGCCCATTCCCGTGCAGGGCCCCGTCGAGAGCGAGATCTGCGCAGCCTTGCAAACAATCGCTGAGCGCGCCCTTCGCTGGCAGCTCGATGCCATGGTGCTGGCGCGGGGCGGCGGCAGCCGCGAAGACCTGGCGGTGTTCGACAGCGAACGGGTGGCCCGAGCCGTGGCCGATTGCCCGGTGCCGGTGGTCAGCGGCCTGGGCCATGAGGATGACACCACCGTGGTCGACCTGGTGGCCGACCACCGCGCCGCCACCCCCACGGCAGCGATGGTGGCGCTGCTGCCCGACCGGCTCAGCGCGATCGAGACCCTGCAGCGCAAGCGGCGTCGCCTGGGGGAGCAGGTGCGCTGGCGGCTCAGCCAGGAGCGCACCCGCCTGGAGCACTGGCGACTGCGGCTTGCACCGCTCCACCCCCGCGCGCTGGTGCAGAGCCGGCGCCGGGATCTGGCCCATCGCCGGCAGCTGCTGGCAGCGCTGTCGCCTCAGCACTGGCTGGAGCGCGGTTATGTGCTGATGCGCAACCGGCAAGGCGAGCTGATCAGCAGGGTGCAACAGGTGGACGCCGGCGAGACGGTGCAGGTGCAACTGGCCGATGGCACGTTGCAGGCCCGTGTCACCGCCACCGATCGGCGCGTTGCCAACAATCCCAGCGCGCAGCGCAGGCCCAACGCCCCAACTGCCAAGCTGCAGGGTGGCACCACTGCAGGCGCCTAGATGGCCCGGTCCAAGAGCAGCAGAAACACCTCCGCGAGCAGACTCGATCCGGATTCTTCATCGGGCGCAGCCTTGGCCGCGGAGCTGAGCTACAGCGAGGCCCAGACCGCCCTGGACCTGGCCCTTGCGGAGCTGCAATCGAGCGATCTGGCCGTGGAAGAGATGACTGCGCTCTTCCAACGGGCACAGGCCTATGCCGAGCGCTGCGCAGAGGTGCTGCAACAGGTCGAGCAGACCATTGAGCTGTGGGATCCCCAAACCCCTGACGCAGGCCCACGGGGCTACACCGCTGCTCAGACCAGTTCCAAAGCGGCCAACGCCAGGGAGGCAGCGAGCGCCACAGAAACCAGCTCAACACAGACCAGATCAACTGAGGATTGAGGATGAACCGCGGGATTTTGCGCTACGTCTATCTGGCCCTGGCCCTGGCTGGAGCCGTCTTGCCCTGGATGGCCAATCTGGAGTTCATGCAGCTGCATGGCGCCAGCTTTGATGTGGGCCTGTTTGTGCAACTGGCTAACGCCAACCCAGCCGCCGCCTCGCTCTCCCGCGACCTGGCGATCGCGGCCACGGCCGTCAGCATCTGGATGGTGAGCGAAGCCCGCCGGCTCCAGGTCAAGGGGATCGGCTGGGTGTTGCTGAGTTGCGTGACGGTCGCCTTTGCCTTCGGCTGCCCGTTGTTTCTCTATCTGCGCGAGCGGCGCCTCGATGAACTAGCGAGAACGGCGCCCGCAACGGCAGCAACAGCGGCACCGCCTGCAGCACCAGCAGCCTGAAGCGAACGGAGGTCAACCCATCGCTCAGCCACCGGCTGGTCAGCATTCAGCGCCGGCGAGAGTCACGACGGCGGCTTCAGACAGGGGTCGTTGACAAGACTGGCAAGCGTCAGCCGTCCTGCTCCACATCGGTGGCGCTCACGTCGATGGTGACATCGCGCACATCAAAGCTCTGTTGAGGAACCGCTGGGGAGCCGAAGCCCCCGCTGTCGATCTCGGTGGTAGGGAACACGGTGCCGCAGGCTGGGCACACCTCCGTACCGAGGCTGCGAAATCCACAGGCAGGACAGGTGCGCATGCGGCGCTGCAATAGCACCCACGCCAGCCAACCCGCCCCGCCGAGGGCAACAGGCAAGGCAAACAGCAGCAGGGTGACCCCGCCAACAACATCAAGCAGCAAACGGCCCGCAGGGCCAGGCGCCAGCAGCAGCAGGGCTAGGACCAGAATCCACCACCACGACACGCGACTGGGCATCGATCAGCACCGGGAGGGGACCATCCTGGCGCCCAGAGGCCGGTGGCGGCCGCCAAAGGCCTGATCTGCAGGGATCAGTTGAACTCCTGCAGAGCTGAATGGGTAGCTGATGTGGGGCTGTGGCCGCGCGGTAGCAATCCCCGTCGTCAGACCCTGGCAGCCGACTGACGTCGCAACAGACGCGAGGCCGAGACAACGCTGAAACATTGGGCGTAATAGATGATGACCCCGACCAGCCAGACCCAAAGCGTCAACAGCATGATGCCGCCGACGACCCCATAGGCCGCGAAGCGCAGCCCGAGAGCCACCAGAACCCGGCCCAACACCAGGTTCAGGCCCGTCAGGGCAAGGGCGCACAGCACAGCACCCGGCAGCAGGCGGCGCCAAGCGACCTGCCTGGAAGGCAACCACCACAGAAACAACAACGACGCCGCACACGTGATCAGCAACGAAACCAGAACATCGACCCCCAACACCACCGGGCGCTGCCACTGCAAGGCGAGCGGGAACGCGCGCAACAAGGTCTGGCGTAAATCAAGCGAACCCAACAACCGCTGGCTGCTGATCAACTGATCGAAGCTGATGAACAGACCCATCAAAGCCAGCAAACCGATTCCCTTGAGCCGCAGGCGCAGGTAGCGCCCAACCAACTCAGACAACGTCCAATTCCTGGGCACCACTGGCCTGCGGAACCAGATGCGATCAGCACCACGCTGCAGAGTGAGATAGGCGTTGCTGGCTGTCATCAACAACAACAACACACCGAACAGACCAGCACCGAAGCCCTGGCGCAAAAACCGTTCAACAACCAACTGAAAGGCGTCCTGCGACGTGCCTGGAAGCCAGTGTGTTGCGGAGGCCATCAAGGCATCGACGAGCCCCTCATCACGACCAAGAATCCTGGAAGCAATCGACAGCGCAATCAACAAACCCGGCAGCACCGATTGCAGGCTGTGATACGCAAAGGCTGCGCTGAGATCAACACAGTCGTGCCTGAGCCAGAGACGGCCTGCCAGCCAGAACAGCAGCAACCGGCGACGGATCACGTCAACAACTGATAAACGCAAGAGCAGGTGCATCGAAGCATGCCCTCAAGCAACACAGCGCAGCATCGGCACAAAATGCTGCGGAGCAGTGTCACAGGCTCATGCAGCACCACCTCAAAAAGAGCCTACGGCTCAATTCAGGCACACCAGGCAAACCAGGACCTGCCTGCACACCTGCAGCCAGCGATCACTAGCCGACACCAACCCACACCAACCGACAACAACCGACAACAACCGAGAAAAGACAACAAAAAACCACCCCCTAGGGGGTGGTCTATTGCTCAGATGCACCAGTCCATGCCTTGCGCATTGGCTGGCGGGATGAGTGATTCAGAATGAAAAAGTTTT
>Ga0194124_10005434_pt1 | contig 11841 bp, 9 predicted proteins | sample TA2KigCas0mmetaG_FD_148605 | JGI IMG/M metagenome (GOLD analysis project Ga0194124, IMG submission 148605) | Freshwater microbial communities from Lake Tanganyika, Tanzania - TA2015031 Kigoma Deep Cast 0m | ecosystem: Environmental > Aquatic > Freshwater > Lake | place: Tanzania: Lake Tanganyika...
TGGCCTCGGCGGGTTTACCCTGCTTCGCCAACACTTCTGCTAGAAGCGCGTGGGCCTCGGCGGTTTGTGGAGCGAGTTGCACGGCGCGCTTCAAATGCTCAGCGGCGCGGGGCAGGTCGCCCTTGGTCAGCAGGGCGGAACCATAGTTGAGCAGCGTGTCGGGCAGGTCGGGGCGCAGGCGCAGCGCTTCCTTAAATTGCGCACAGGCTGCCTCCAGCTTTCCCAACTGCGTAAGCGCGATGCCATAGTTGTTCCGCGCGCCGAGGTGGCGCGGGGCGAGCGCGACGGCCTGCGCATAGGCAGCCTCGGCCTCCGCCCACTTCCCCTGACGGGAGAGCGTGTTCCCAAAGTTGAAGGGTAGCTGCACAAATGTGGTGTCCGAACTTAGCGCCAGCGCCTCGCGGTACCGCGCTTCGGCTTTCGCGTCGTCGCCCGCATCCGCGTGTGCATTGCCGACCTTGAGCAGCGCCACGGCGCGGTAATGGCTCGTCGCCGGCACCCGGCGCAGCAGTTCTTCGAAGAAGACAAAGTCGTTTTCCCAGACGCGCACCTGCCGAAGGCTGCCCAGCACGCACAGGCCGACGAGCAACGCGCCCGCTGCCAGCGCGCTGCGCCGCCACGGCCGTCCCCGCGCGCTCCACAGGCACGCTGCAGTGGCGAGCGCAATGAGCACGCCATTCACGATGGCATAGCGGTCGTGCGGATAGTGCGGGCGTTCCGTGAGTCCCAGCATCGGCACGAGCAGGCCGAGGTGCGCGAGCCACAGCGCGAACGCCGCCGGCCACACGCGCCGGCGGGCGAAGAGCAGCCCGGAGACTCCGAGCACGGCCAGTGCGCTGGCAGTGAAGGCGGGGGCGAAGGGGCGGTTCCCCAGCAGTGTGGTGTAGAACGGCCCGAGGTCGAGTGGGAGAAGCGATTTCCAGACGTAGTAGGCCCAGAGATAAAACGCCTGCATGACCCGCGCCTCCGGAGGAAACTCGCCGAGATTCGTTGGCTTGGACCAGTCGCCCGTGACGAAGAACCGGCCGTAAAGTGTTCCACCGACCAACAGCAGCGACAACGCCACGAACGGCAGCTTGTCACTCAGGACGGCGCGCAGGCCGGCGAAATCGGCGGGGCGCGTCATGTCCAGCCGACGCAGCGGGTAAATGTCCAACGCCACCAGCGCGGCTACGAAGCCTAGCACGATGGGATACGACAGCACCGCCAGCGCGAATGCGGCGACCGATAGCCAGTAGTCGCGCCGGCGTGCGCCGGCGTCCGCGTCCGGCGCATGGGCGCGCAAGTAAAGGAGCGTCGCCACCAGCGCGAAGAGAAGCGACAGCCCGTAAGGCAACCCCGTCACCCACGCCACCGGCTCGACGCGCAGTGGATGCACGGCCCAGAGCAGCGCACCTATTGCCGCAGAGATGTCCTGCATAGCAAGGTCTTCAATTCGGCGTTCCGCACCCTGTTTTCCGTATTGGAGCAGTCTCCGGATGAGCAGGAACACCAGCACTGTGTTCGCGCAATGCAAAAGCAAGTTGGCGAGATGGTAACCGAACGGATTTAACCCGAAGACTTCATGCACCAGCGCCCACGCGAGCCAGGCGAGCGGCTTGTAGCGGATGGCCTGCTCGAAGTCGGTGAACATCCACCGCAGGTTCTCCGCTGATAAACCATGCACGCGTGGGTTTTCGAAGACATTGATGTCGTCGTCCCAACGCAAGAAACCCGACTCCAAGGTGCGAAAGAAGACAGTGAGAACCACCGCAACGAGCGCGAAGATAAGAACGGTGGTGCGGTGATGCGGGCGCATGGGTCAATCCCACTCCCACTCGTCGGCGAGGGTGAACTGGCTTGTGTTCAGCAAGAACTTCACGCCAAACGCCGCCTCGTTAACCGAGCCGAGCGCGATGCGACCGCGCTCAATGGTCAGCGTCGGCCAACCGGCGGGGCTGGGATGATAGAGGTCAAAGTGCATGCGCAGAATTTCCTCCTGCACGGAACGCGGAAACTGAGAAAGGCCCGCGTTATAGTGGTGACCGTTGCGTTCCACGCTCTTGATACCCAGTGCAGCGCAGACTGCAAAGTCTTGTAATAACGCAACCGGGCCAACATTGCACAAGTCTTCGCCGCTCATTAGCAGCGGACGCACGGGCGACTGCTGCTGCCGCTGCGCGAGCAGGCAGCGATTTGCGAGGCTCTTGATGACGCCCTTGCAGTTCTTGTGGCTCGTGCCGTCGTATCCCAGCGCGAGTGCGCTGGGCAAGCTGTCCAGTTCACCGTCCGACTCGTCAATAATGATTGGCGGACGCTCCGGCCAATCCGCTAACGCAGCGGCGGCATCCTGATGCAGCGCCATTGTGCGATGCAATGGCTGCTCAACGAACAGCAACTTGGTTAAAAACGCCTTGAGCGCATCATCTGCGCGCAACGTTTCCCAGAATTGCCGGAATTCAGCAAAGGACTTGAACTGCTCGTTGCCATCCAGCGTAAAGGCGAAGTCTTCACCACACTCCGCCCGCAGCACGCCGGCGATGCAGCGCAGCCGGTCAACATCGTGCGCGGAATCACCATTAACCTTGAGTTTGAAGTGGCGCAGCCCATACACGCGGATGCTCGCGGCGAGCGATTGCGGCAGGCCGTCGCTCAACTGCTCCTCGCGCGCGATGTCCGCGTCCGTGAGCGGGTCGCTGAGGCCAACGGTGTGACGGGCGATGATCTCATGGTGCGGACGCGCAGGCAGCCACTTGGCTGGCGAAAACCCTTCCAGTTCAGCGCGCAGTTCGCCAAGTCTGATACCAAAATCATTGTCTAACAAGGCACGGTGGAAGGGCTTGGCCGCCGCACGGCAAAAGGCGTCCATTACGGCGCGCTCGACTAGTGAGGTACCGAAGTGCGCGAGCAGCGGCGGCTTGTGTTCTGCGGCCGCCCAAGCGGTCTGCGAATCGTGGAGTTGCTGCCACAAATCGAAAAGACTGGGTGCATTTTGACCCTCGGCAGTTTCCATCGCAGTCTCGATGACATCGAGCATCTCGTGGACTTCATCGAGTACGGCGCGAGCGGGATCCTTGGTGAACCACTTGGGCGGGAGGAGGTCCGCCGCCACGCCGAGCGCGGGCGGCCGGCCATCCACCTCCAGCGCCACGCGCACGAAGGCCATCGGCATGCGCGTCATCGTCGCGATGCCGTATTTGAAGGGCATTCGTGTGTGCAAGTTGTGCAGGCGCAGATCGGCTTCGCAAACGCGGAGATTCACGGGCGGAGTGTAACGGCGGACGGGGGTGGTTTCCAAGGGAGAGTGTTCAGTAATCAGTGTTCAGCGAACAGTGGACAGTGATCGCGCCGTTTCGTTGGGAACTAAATACTGAATACTGGACACTGACTTCTGATTGCCGCTCCGCCCGAATTTCCTTCGCTGCCGTGCGGTCGAAGCTACCGCATCCGACAATTCGCAAACCATGAACCGTAAATCCTTCCTCGCCCTAGGCCTGCTGGCCTTCGCCGCCGTTGCCTCCGCTGCCGAGCTTCGCATCGGGATGATCGGCCTCGACACTTCACATGTGCCGGCCTTCACGGACCTTCTCAACAACCCGCAAAACAAGGCTCATGTGCCGGGCGCGAAGGTCGTCGCGGCCTTCAAGGGCGGCAGCCCGGACATTGCCTCCAGCCGCGACCGCGTGGAAGGCTTCACCAAGACGCTCGTGGATAAATACAACGTAAAGCTCTACGACACCATCGAGGAGATGGTGAAGCACGTGGACGCCGTGTTCATCGAAAGCGTGGACGGCCGGCCGCACCTCGCGCAAGCCGCCCCCGTCATCAAGGCCGGCAAGCCGCTGTTCATTGACAAGCCCATGGCCGGCTCCCTCAAGGACGTGCTGGAAATCTTTCGGCTCGCCAAGGCGGCCAAGGTGCCCGTGTGGAGCTCGTCATCACTTCGCTACGGCAAGAACACCTTGGCCGTGCGCGAGGGCTCCGTCGGCAAGGTGACTTACGCTGAGACCTCCAGCCCCGCGAGCATCGAGCCGTCGCACCCGGATCTCTTCTGGTATGGCGTCCACGGCTGCGAGTCGCTCTTCACGGTGATGGGCACGGGTTGCGAAAGCGTGAAGCGCGGCCAAACGGCGGACGGTAAGATCGAGGTTATCGGCAAGTGGAAGGGAGGACGCACCGGCATCTTTCGCGAGAATGTCAAATACCTCGGCGTCGCTAAGGGCGACAAGGGCGAGGCTCCTATCGGCGAATCCTCAGGCTACGCGCCGCTGGTGGCTCAGGCGATCAAGGCATTTCAAACCGGCGCCGTGCCCGTCAAGCCCGAGGAGACCATCGAGCTATTCGCTTTCATGGAAGCCGCCGACGAAAGCAAGCGGCGCGGCGGTGCGGAAGTAACCATTGCCGAGGTACTGAAGAAAGCCGGCGCGAAGTAAGCCGCATCCTCGGGTCAGAGGGTTGACTTCACCTGCGTGAGGCCGATGATGCAGCGATGCCGCTCGTGGTGAACCTCCGTCAGCTTGAGTCCGAACCGCAGGACTTATCCGGCGAACTGCCGGCGGCCGACCTAGCATTGGAGCGCCCTGACGAGACATTGCACCTGACTCACCCGCTGGAGCACGAGTTGACGGCGACGCTCATCGACGACGCCATCCTGCTACAAGGGACGCTTCGGCTGCCAATGGAGTGTGACTGCGTGCGGTGCTTAAAGCGGTTTTCGTTCAGCCTGGAACTGTCGGAGTTCGCCGCGCACCTGCCGCTGGTGGGCGAAGACGCGGTGCCCGTGGTGGACGAATCCGTGGACTTGACACCTTTTTTGCGAGAGGACATTCTACTCACGCTTCCGCAGCATCCGCTGTGCAAGCCTGACTGTCGCGGTCTGTCGCAGCTCGCGGCCGGCGGCGCGTCGGGCACCAACCCCCAGACGAACGCAGGCGCGTCGCCATGGGCCGTCTTGAACGAACTGAAACTGAAAGAATAAGAATATGGGCGTCCCGAAGCGCAAACCTTCCCACAGCCGCCAACGCATGCGTCGCGCCTACAACAGCGTGCTCAAGCTGCCCCAGCTTTCCACCTGCCCGCAATGTGCTGCGCCGTTCCTGCCGCACCGGGTTTGCCCAGCTTGCGGCTACTACAAGGGCAAACAGATTCTGACCGTCACGGCTGGGGCATAACAGTTCGTGCTGGAGGGGCGCGACGATTCTCTGGCGCGCAATGCTGCTTTCCTAAACTAGCAATTCCACCGCCTGTCGGCTTACTCTCCGGCTATGCGAATTGCAGTGGATGTGATGGGGGGCGACCACGGTTGCGGCGTCATCATTGATGGCGCCAAGTTGGCGCTGGCAGAGAACCGCCGGCTCACCGAAGTGCATCTCGTCGGCGAGCAGGAAGAAATTACCGCTCACCTCCACAGAATCCGACTGCATGGCGACCCGCGCGTCCGCGTGTTGCATGCCTCGCAGGTTCTCGACATGGAGGACAAGCCCGTGGACGCGGTGCGAAAAAAGAAGGATTGCTCTGTCGTACGCGCGATTGAGCTAATTCGGGACGGCAAAGCGGACGCCGTGGTCTCACCCGGCAACACCGGCGGCATCCTTGCGGCGGGAACTTTCCGCCTGCGCACGTTGCCCGGTATCAATCGAGCGGCCATCGCCACGGTGATGCCTGAGCCGGACAATGAGTTCATTCTGCTCGACGCCGGCGCGAACACCGAGTGCAAACCGTGGCACCTCGCCGAGTTCGCCATCATGGGCAGCATTTACGCTCGCGAAATCCTGCGGAAGCCCAACCCGCGCGTGGGCGTGCTCTCTAATGGCACCGAGGAGATGAAGGGTACCGAGTTGACGCAGGCCGCACTCGTGCTCTGCCGGAAGCTCGATTTGAACTTCCTCGGCTATGTCGAGGGTCACGATCTCTTTCATAATCGGGTGGACGTGGTGGTGTGCGACGGATTCGTGGGTAACATCGTGCTTAAAACCAGTGAGAGCCTTGCGCGAGGTATGTTTACGATGCTTAAGCGCGAGTTAACCGCTAACCCAAAACGCAAGCTCGGCGCGCTGCTAGCCCGAGATGCATTCCGCACCATCAAACAACGCACTGACTCGGAGAACTACGGCGGTGCGCCGCTACTAGGCTTAAACGGCGTTGTCTTCAAAGCCCACGCCTCCGCTCGCGAGCGCTCCATTTTCAACGCCATTCGCGTGGCGACTGAGACGCTGGAGTTCAACGTGAATCAGGCCATCGCCCGCGAAGCGGCGAAGGCCGAACCGCTGCTCGAAGCAGCCCGCGCAAGCGCTGGCAGCGCGGTCCACGCCTAATTTTTCCGGCTGTTCTTGACTGACTTTTGCTCGCCAGTTCTAATTGTTACGTAGACGTAATAATTGCTTTCCCCTGAGATCTGGAGACCAAAATTCTTCTTCCGGGAAAATCTCGAAACAAAAACGCAGCGGTTAGAAAGCAAGGCGGGTGATATTGCTTCCTGCACGCAGGCGAACCTCCAATAAACTTCGAATTTTAGAAATCTGGTTGAGCTCCGCAGGCACAACCTCGGTTGATCCGCAATTAGCCCTTCCGCGACAGCCGATTTGTTCACAAGCCCTCGGCTCCCTTGTCCACAAAGCTCAACAAAGGCGAGCATTTCCGGGTGTTTTGCCGCGAATAACCCAATGAATAACTTTTTCCAAAAAATTACTTGCCACCACAACAGCTAGCGTTAGTCTCGCCGCCGCTCCCCAACCGATGGGGTGTCCCAGAAGCGCTAGCTACAAGGGAAACTCCGTCAGAAGGGGAGCTTTGGCGTCTGACTCGCGATTTGGCCGTATAGTTCGGCTGCGAGCGAGACAGACGCCTCTGCACCACACAACTTTAGCCAACTTGCCACCCATGATTGACGCCCCTGAGTCCGTGATCGCCCCTGACCATACCGCCCGCCGTGCTGTTCCAAATATATCAGCTTCCCGTGCTGCCAAAACGGCCGCCAAGTCCGGTAAGAAACCACTCCAAATTACGCGCGTCTTCTCGGACGCCAAGGTCAAGCCATTCGACCAGATTGAATGGGAAAAGCGCACTGCCGAAATTACCGATGACTCTGGCAAGACCATTTTCAAACAGGAAGGTGTCGAGGTGCCCAAGACCTGGTCGCTACTCGCCACCAAAGTCGTCTGCTCAAAGTACTTTTATGGTGATCCTACCAAGGCCGAGCGTGAGAAGTCGGTCAAGCAACTCATTCACCGCGTCACTCGCACTCTCGCGGATTGGGGCGTCAAGGACGGTTACTTCACCAAAGCAGAGGGGGAGCTTTTTTACGATGAACTGACTTGGCTATGCGTAAACCAGTACGGCGCATTCAATTCGCCAGTCTGGTTCAACGTTGGCCTCTATCATGAATACGGTGTTGGCAAAGCCTCCGGCAAAGGCAACTGGTTTGTGAATCGCAAGACCAGCCTCGCCGAACGCGCCCACACTCAATACGAATATCCCCAGGGTAGCGCGTGTTTCATCCAAGCCGTCGAAGACAATATGGAGTCTATCATGCACCTCGCTTATTCCGAGGCGATGCTCTTCAAGCACGGCTCCGGTACCGGCACGGACCTCACCCCCATTCGTAGTTCTCGCGAGAAACTTTCCGGCGGCGGTAAGCCCAGCGGCCCGCTTTCCTTTCTTAAGGTTTATGACCAGGTTGCCAACGTAGTGAAGTCCGGCGGCAAGACTCGGCGTGCCGCCAAAATGAACACGCTGCGTGATTGGCACGGCGACATCGAGGAGTTTATTGACTGCAAGCAGAAGGAGGAAAAAAAGGCGTGGGCACTTATCGAGCAAGGCTACGACGGCTCCTTTAACGGCGAAGCTTATGGCTCCGTAATGTATCAAAACGAAAACCTCTCTGTCCGCGTCTCCGACGAGTTCATGAGCGCTGCGCTCGAGGGCAAGGAATGGTGGACGCGCTCCAGCACCACCCGCCAGCCGCTCCAAAAAAAGGACGCCAACACACTGCTCAACAAAATTGCCGAAGGCACTCATATCTGCGGTGACCCCGGCCTCCAATACGACGGTGCGATTCAGAAATGGCACACCTGCAAAGGCACCGAACCCATCCACTCCACCAATCCCTGCTCGGAGTACGTGTTCCTTAACAACACCGCCTGCAACCTTGCCTCGCTGAACCTCATGAAGTTTAAGCGCGAGGACGGCACCTTTGACGTCGAGCGCTTTAAAGCCGCCGTTCGCATCTACATCACCGCGCAGGAGATCCTCGTGGACAATGCCAGCTATCCCACCAAGGAAATCGCTGAGAACTCCCACATCTTCCGCACCCTCGGCCTTGGCTTCGCCAACCTTGGCAGCCTCTGCATGAGCTATGGGCTGCCCTACGACTCGAACGAGGGCCGTGCGCTGGCCGGTGCCATTACCGCCATCATGACTGGACACGCTTACGAGCAAAGCGCCGAATTGGCCGCGCAGATGGGGGCCTTTAAGGGCTACCGCGACGCACGTTGCTCCGGCGTCACCAAGACCATCAAGAAAGATAACGTGGACTCAATGCTTGGGGTCATTCACCTGCATCGCAATGCGGTGGAGGACATCCAGCCCAGCGCAGAGTTCAACTACCTGAAGGAAGAGGCTCGCCGCACTTGGGATGGTGCGCTCGCCAAGGGCAAGAAACACGGCTATCGGAATGCCCAAGTCACCGTTCTCGCGCCCACTGGCACCATCGCTTTCCTCATGGACTGCGACACCACCGGCGTCGAGCCGGACATCGCACTGGTAAAATACAAGCTCCTGGCCGGCGGCGGAATGCTAAAAATCGTCAACCGCGGCGTGCCCGACGCGCTCCGCCGCCTCGGGTACAACGAAACAGAAATCGAATCCATCGTTGCGCACATCGAAAAGCACGACACCATCGAGGACGTTGAGGAGAACGGCCAAACCATCCACAGCGGGCTCAAGGCCGAGCACATCGAGGTCTTCGACTGCGCCTTTAAGGCCCACAAAGGAAAGCGCAGCATCCACTACATGGCCCACCTCAGCATGATGGCTGCCGCGCAACCGTTCATTTCTGGCGCCATTAGCAAAACCGTAAACCTACCAAGCGAAGCCACCATTGCGGACGTGCGCGATGCCTACGTGCAGGCTTGGCGTATGGGCCTCAAGTGCGTAGCCATCTACCGCGACGGCTCTAAGCGCAGCCAGCCCCTCAACACGAAGAAGACAAATGAGGGCGGCGACAAAGCTGCAGTTACCGTCGGCACTGCTAGTGTTGAACAGGTTACGACCCTCGAGGGCCGGATCAAAGAACTCGAAACAGAAATTAGTCGCCTACACGAGCAGGTCGGCAAACCCCTCCGCCGCAAGCTCCCGGAGACACGCGCCTCCTACACGCACAAGTTTGACGTGGCTAGTCACGAGGGCTACTTGACTGTTGGCGTTTTCCCCGATGGCTCACCCGGTGAGATGTTTATTACCATGTCTAAGGAAGGCTCAACCATTGGCGGCCTCATGGACAGCGTCGCAGCCCTCACGAGCATGTCACTCCAATATGGCGTACCCCTCGACGCCCTAGTCCGTAAGTTTGCCCACCAGCGCTTTGAGCCCAGCGGCTTCACCCGAAACCCGGAAATCGGTCGTGCCAGCAGCATTATTGACTATGTGTTCCGCTGGCTTGCCTTCCAATTCATTCCTGGCTACCGCGAAGCAAACAAAAAGGAAGGCCACCCTAATCTCCCGCTGCCCGGTCTCACTGAGATTGAGCACAAGGCTGTGAACCGTCCGGTTTCCGACCTCCAGCGCACCAGTGAACACGAGACCATCGATGTCATCACCCAAATGCAAAACGGTGAAGGCGCGCCGACCCACATCCCCGGCACCGGGACTCATTCGGAACGCGTCCATCGAGCCCTCGGCACGATGTATATGGACACCACCTGCTCCAATTGTGGCAGCAACAAAGTGATTCGCGCCGGGGCTTGCGGCGTATGCACCGAGTGCGGCACTAGCCAAGGCTGCTCATAAGCCGCGAGTTTACCGAGGTCAACTGGCCGGGGAGACATCCCCGGCCTTTTTGTTTTCCGTCACTACACCCACGAGCAGTGGCTTAGCTGCCAAGTGAAAGGCGAGCAAACTTCTGTTTTCAAACGAGCCATCCGCACGAAAGCGAGCGTCCACGTCGTTAGCCAATCAGGATCTTGTTATTGTGAATCAAACGATTGGAACCCCCGATTCGTTGGAAGTTGAGCGACGGAAGCTAGACGTTTTCCTAAACTTCTCCTACGCTGCATTTATGCAATATCCCCCGCTACAACAGAACGGCTTCGTCCGCGAGGATCCTTGGCGTATCTTCCGTATCATGGCGGAGTTCGTGGACTCCTTTGAGACGCTCTCGCATCTTGGCCCCGCAGTGACCGTATTTGGTTCGGCGCGCACCAAACCCTCCAACCGCTACTACAAGGCCGGCGTAGAGATAGCGCGAGGACTGGCGAAGCAACACCTCGCGGTCATCACCGGCGGCGGCCCTGGCATCATGGAGGCAGCCAACCGTGGCGCGGCGGAGGCGAAGGGCAAATCCGTGGGCCTCAACATCGAGTTGCCGCATGAGCAAGAGGGAAATCGCTTTGCCAACGTGCCAGTCAATTTCCACTATTTCTTCTCGCGCAAAGTCTGCTTCGTGAAATACAGCATGGGGTTTGTCTTCATGCCCGGCGGCTTCGGCACGCTAGATGAGTTTTTCGAGGTGCTCACACTGGTGCAAACCGAGCGGATCACGCGTTTCCCTTTGATCTGTTTCGGAAAGGAATACTGGACTGGCCTCTTCAAGTGGATGCGGGCCGAATTGGAGGCAGAAGGCTACATCAGTCCCGGCGACCTCGATCTGTTAACCCTCACCGATGACCCCGCCGAAGTGGTACGACTCATTCTCGATTACAAGCGCCGCGTTGGCCCGCCGGAGAGCGTGCCACAAGCGTTTGCGTAGCGCGGTAGGAAGCGGAAAGGTGGTGGTAGGAGCTGGATTCGAACCAGCGAAGGCGTGAGCCAACTGATTTACAGTCAGTCCCCTTTGGCCACTTGGGTATCCTACCACCGGCCGGCGCGTTAGCGCGGGAGGCGGATTTAGCCAAACGGTTTACGCCCGCTCAAGCGCAATCTCGGAAACAAAATCTACTTGCGACAAGTGTAAGGTTGCCGGTTATGGAAATGCCCAGTTGACACTCAGGCGGCTTTCTGGTGCTATCTCCCTCCCTTTTGGGAAAAACTTATGTATGCTGTTCTGGAAACTGGCGGGAAGCAATATCGCGTGACCGCTGGGGACACGTTGGAAGTCGAACGTCTTACCGTCGAAGCGGGCCAACCGGTCACCTTTAACCGCGTGCTGTTAGTCAACGCCGATGGCAAACTGTTGGTGGGCAATCCCACCGTGGCCGCCGCCACTGTCCTCGCAGACGTAGTCGAGCACAAGCGCGGCCAGAAGGTCATCGCCTTCAAAATGAAGCGCCGCAAGGGTTATCACCGCACCGTAGGCCACCGTCAGGAACTTACAGTCGTTAAGATCAAAGAGATCAAGGCTTAGTAGCAGGCTGATCCGCCCGCTTACCAAAAATAATTTTATGGCACACAAAAAAGGTCAAGGTAGCAGCCGTAACGGGCGCGATTCCAATGCGAAACGTCGCGGCGTGAAGGCGTTCGGCGGCGAGTTTGTTTCCGCCGGTAGCATCATCGTCCGACAGGTCGGCTCGAAATTCAACGCTGGGCGAAATGTCGGCACCGGCCGCGACTGGACGCTGTTCGCCCTCGTGGACGGGCACGTTAAGTTCGAGAAAGCCAAGCGCCGCGTTAACGTGGAGCCAACCCCTGCCGTAGCGCAGAACTAACGCC
>Ga0194124_10005436_pt1 | contig 11839 bp, 11 predicted proteins | sample TA2KigCas0mmetaG_FD_148605 | JGI IMG/M metagenome (GOLD analysis project Ga0194124, IMG submission 148605) | Freshwater microbial communities from Lake Tanganyika, Tanzania - TA2015031 Kigoma Deep Cast 0m | ecosystem: Environmental > Aquatic > Freshwater > Lake | place: Tanzania: Lake...
GGGGCGCCGCCGCGCCGTGGCTGATCCCGCCTATGCCCCGCGGCTTCTAGGGATCACCAATCGCCCGGAGAGTTCCCTAGGTGTGTTTTCACACCAGGTCGTTCCGTAACCCGGAGCAGGGCGAGCTGCTGAAAAGGGGTGCGGCCCGCCAAGGCCATGTGGCACCTGCGGTGGTTATAGATCGCCAGGTAGCGGCCCAGCGAGCGGTTGCGTTCAGCTGAGCTCTGGAAGCTCTGCCATAGGCCCATTCGCTCTGGAGAGTTTTGATGAATCGTTCTGCCTTGCCGTTGGTTCGGGGCGTGTAGGGCCTGGTGCGTTTGGGTGTCAGCCCCAATGCCTCACAGGCCAGCCGCCACGGCTTGGAACGGTACGCACTGCCGTTATCCGAGAGCACTCCGCGGCACGTGATCCCTTGGCTGCCAAACCAGGCCACGGCTCTGATCAGAAACCACACAGTGGTGGCCTGCTTCTCATCGGGCAAAACCTCGGCATAGGCAAGCCGTGTCGCATCGTCGATGGCGACGTGGGCTTTTTCGTAGCCCGCGCCGCTGGAGCGGCCAATCCGCCGATCTCCCGTGATCCGGTGGCCGACGCGGTCAAACCGAGCCAACTGTTTCATGTCGACATGGATCATGTCGCCGGGTTGGTCCCACTGGTATCGGCGTACCGGCACAGGTGGCTGCAGATATTTGAGACGTCCCAGGCCCATGACCTTGAGGGTTAGCCCCACGGTGGAGAGCGGTGCCGCCAGCAGCCTAGCGATGCGTCTGAGGGTGTAGCACTGATGACGCAGGTCCACGGCTTGCTGCAGTTGCTGTGGATCGAGCGTTCGCCGCTGGCTGCGGCGCTCGCTGCGTCGATCCACCAGGGCAGCGAGGCCGCCAGAGCGATAGCGAGCCAGCCACTTGTAGGCGGTTCGCAGGCAGATCCCGGCCTGAGCCGCTAGATCAGCCAGGGGCTCAGCATCGTGAATGTGTCGACGCACAAGCCGTTCCCGACTGACAGCTCTCAGTCGGCATTGGGGTGGGTATGCATGGGCTGTGAGGTTAGTGGGTCGGAGGTGACACCCGGACCATGACGACCTCACATCCCCTTGTCAGCTGAACAACCTGCTGGGACTACACAGCTAGCAATCATCTTTGGCTAGCAGGGTATTGACACGCTCGATGTGCTTGAGGCGGCAGGCACCAAGTGGCACTTCTTCGGCCTAGGCTGGTTGGCGGCTTCTGTCCTACACTTAATTAATAGTATCTCGCTCATAACCTTGATTGGCTTGGCTATCATCTGCAGGTTGTGCTGGCGGATCGGCTCATCAACGACGGCATGATCCGCTGGGTGCTTGAGCAGCTGGTGCTGGAGATGTCCCACCGGGGTTTGGAGATAGCTGGTGACCGAATGCTTGTGCTTGGAGTTACCTTCAAAGATGGTTGCTCTGATCTCCACAACACGCAAACTTTAGATATCATCAAGGCGCTCCGATGTTGCGTAATAGAGTTCGTGCTGCGCTATTGAATGTCCGACTGAACCCCGAATAAGCCTTGTCGTAGTGTGCGCTCAAGGTGAAGCCAACGATTCCAGCTGATAACCGGTATGAAGCCGTGATTCCCGCCATGGCAGACAGACGGTTTCAGGGTATTCTTAAGTCTTGCTGGCTAGAGCTCTTGCTGGAGGACGAGGTGTTGCTCGAATAACGAGATTGTTGTCGCGCCCTCTTCAGCCCTTGCGACTTTGAGCCATGTTGTTTTGACCTGATCCCTCCATCCTGACTTTGAACCTTGATGTCCAGTACTCCTGCAACTGACTCATCCCCATCCACCAGCATCCTCATGCTGGGTATTTGGTTTCATCTCAGCCGCCGCCGCCGTATTCAGCTTGGCTTATTGCTAATTATGATGTTCGCTAGTGGGGCGGCCGAGCTAGTCTCACTGGGAACGGTGTTGCCGTTTTTGGCTGTGCTTAGTGAGCCGGAGCGGCTATGGCAGCAACCTCTGGTGCAGGCACTTGCGTCCAATGTGGGCTACTCGGTGGCGAGCCAGCTACTGCTGCCGGCTACGTTGGCGTTTGCTGCTGCGGCGTTGCTGGCGGCGCTGGTCCGACTGGCGAACCTATGGATGAACGGCCAGTTCGCGGCAGCGGTGGGATCTGACTTGAGCTGTGATGCTTATGAACGAATGCTCTATCAACCCTACTGCGTTCATGTGCAGCGGAATAGTGCTGAGATGATCAACGCCATCAGGCAAACTGGCAATACGGCGGCGGCGTTGAATTCACTTTTGCAGTTGATAACCTCCACAGTGGTGGCTGTGAGTTTGCTTATTGGGTTGCTTTTGATTGATGCGCGGATCGCAGTTTTTGCTGCGGCGCTATTTGGCAGCTTCAACTTTGTGCTGGCAGTGATCTCGAAGAGAGAGTTGCGTAACAACGGTCAAAAAATCGCTGAGGCGTCGGGCCTGCAGCTTAAAGCACAGCAAGAGGGGCTAGGCGCTATTCGCGATGTGCTGCTTGATGGCAAAAAACCCACTTATCTCCAAATCTATCGCCAATCTGATGGCATCCTACGCCGACTACAGGCTAGAAATAATTTTTTGGCCACGTTTCCCCGCTATGCAGTTGAGGCAGTGGGCATGGTTGGGATTGCATTGGTCGGGGCGCTTGTGGTTTCTCAGCAAGGCAGCGCTGCATCCATGCTTCCTCTTCTTGGAGCCTTGGCTCTGGGGGCCCAACGCCTCTTGCCTGCCTTGCAGCAGATCTACAGCGGTTGGGCTGTGTTGAGGACCTACAACGCACCGATTCAGATTGTGCTGGAGATGATTAACCAACCTTTGCCAGCCCAAGTTTTTTGTATAGAGCCATTAAACCTCCGCGACTCAATTCGTTTTGAGAGGGTATATTTTCGTTATGGGCATACGCAGGTAGATGTGCTGCAGGGGCTGGATTTGGAGATCCGCCGTGGCGACCGGATTGGGGTGATTGGCAGCACAGGTAGTGGCAAGAGTACTTTTATAGACCTATTAATGACTCTATTAGCCCCCTCCGCCGGGAAGTTGCTGGTTGATGAAGTTGATCTCCATGATCCGGATCATCCCGAGCGGCTGCTCGCCTGGCGGGCAGCAATTGCTCATGTGCCTCAGAGTATTTACTTGGCCGATTGCTCGATTGCCGAGAACATCGCTTTTGGCGTTCCGCGTAATCAGATCGATTTAGCACGCGTGAGGCAGGCAGCCGAACATGCCCAGATCGCCAGCTTCATTGAGACTAGCCATAACGGTTACCAAAGTTTCGTCGGCGAGCGGGGTATTCGGCTGAGCGGCGGCCAACGGCAACGGATTGGCATTGCCCGGGCTTTGTATAAGCAGGCAAGTTTGTTGGTGTTCGATGAAGCCACCAGCGCGCTCGACGGCAGCACTGAAGAATCCGTGATCGCGGCAGTTGAGGGGCTCAGCAACGAACATACGATTGTCATGATTGCCCATCGGCTTAGTACTTTGAAGCGTTGTGATCGGGTGATTCGCCTGGAGAACGGCAAGATTATCGAAGATGGTTTGCCGAAACCCCTGTCGATCTACTAGAGCCGACATCTACAGAGCGCGATGTTAATAACCCCAGTCTGCTCAAGGGCGAGTTGGTGCAAGTTGTCAAATGCTTATATCATCAGCCAACTAAAGCGTTATACCTCGTTGGTCTTTGACTGCTGGGTGAATGTTCTTCATGTTGACGCCACGGTATAACGGTATATTGGGCAAGTGGGTATTCCTTTTTGACCTGTGCGATATTGCTTAACCATCAATCAGAGTTGCTGCGATGCAATTGTTTTGTCCCATCTGCAGGCGTTAAGAGCTTTATAGGGTTTCGCACGCATTTGGCATCAACCCAGTTAGTCGAAATGTATCGATAGCTTCGGTGCGGACCGGGTGGAAGCCGTACTACAATACCATTCAGTTGCTATGAAGGCATGAGCGAGGCGTGCATTATTACTACACATTCACGTACGCTTTCTCAGTGGGTGACTCTTCAGGAGAGGGCTGTTGTGCGAACCCCAGGCGCAAAACCAGAAATTTATCATTCTTTAGCACAGGCTGATTACGTCACTGTGTTAGCGGTTACACGGGATGCTTGTGTACCCTTGGTCAGGCAGTTTCGTCCGGCCATCAAGGAATTTTCTGTGGAATTGCCAGGCGGTATTGCTGAATCGGGCGAAAACCCAGCGGCAACTGCGGAGCGGGAGTTATTCGAAGAGACCGGTTTTCGAATAGTCAAACCTTTGGTTGAGTTGGGTTGCTTTGCGCCTGACACCGGCAGGCTGGAGAACCGCTTGTGGGGCTACTTAGCCAGCGACGTAGAGCACGATCCGAATTGGCAGCTGGAGTCGAGCGTTGAGCCGCTTCATATGAGTTTATGCGATTTTAAACATGCGGTACGCGATGGCAGTTTCAACCATGCGTTGCACAAAACCCTAGTCGCCGTGGCGCTGCTTCGCGGCCTAATCTGATTCAAAAACTTACTAAAGGCAATGGCACGAGTACCTGCAGATTTTCCCGATCACACTGTCTGCATTGTTGGACTTGGTTACGTTGGTTTGACTTTGGCGGTTGCGATGGCCGAGGTCGGATTCCGGGTTGTTGGCGTCGAACGCCAGCCGCAGGTGGTTGCCTCGCTGCGTGAGGCGCGGCCCCATTTCTATGAACCTAAGCTCTCTGAGTCGCTGCGCCGTCTAGTGCAGTCCGGGGACTTGACTATTCATAGCGCGATTCCACCGGAGGAGCGTCCAACCGTTTACATGATTACTGTCGGCACACCGCTTGGCGATGATGGGCATGTACGCCTCGACATGGTACAAGATGCTGTCCAGGCGGTAGCTGAACACAGCGCTAACAATGCCTTAGTTGTCATGCGCTCTACCCTGCGTCTCGGTACCACTACCAACATCGTTGCACCCATTTTGGAGGCCAGTGGCAAGACCTTTGATCTGGCTTTCTGTCCCGAGCGGACCGTTGAGGGACAGGCGCTCACCGAACTTCGCTATTTGCCGCAGATTGTTGGTGGTACTAGTTTCAGCGCGTCGCTGCGCGCTGCCACTGTATTTCAGTTTCTGACTCCCACTGTGGTGAGGGTTAGCGAACCAGAGACGGCAGAGATGATTAAGATGATTGACAATACCCATCGCGACATTTCGTTCGCCTTTTCAAATGAAATAGCACGCGCTTGCGACGCGGCTGGGGTCAGCGCTGTTGATGTTATTCGTGCAGGCAAGCTCGGCTATCCTCGTACAAATCTTTACATGCCGGGACCGGTAGGCGGGCCCTGTCTTTCCAAGGACCCTCACATTCTCTCCGAGGGGCTGCGCAAGTTTGGTGTGGACATGGAGATTGCTCTGGCCGCACGGCACCTGAACGAGCGGCAGCCATCCGAGATCGCCGCTTTGCTCGCGCAGCTGGTATGTGGCTTTGACGGTTTCCCTGCGGTCCCGAAGATCAGCCTGCTGGGCCTCGCTTTCAAGGGGCGCCCACCCACCGACGACCTGCGAGGCACCATGGCTACGCCGATCTACTCTGCCCTGCAGCAGCGCTTTCCAGGCGCAGTGTTCCATGGCTACGATGCGATGGTCGCGGCTGACGCGATTCGTGAGTTCGGGGTGCAGCCCTGCGCCAGCCTCCCGGAGGCATTTGCTGACGCCAGCCTGGTTGTTATTCTCAATAATCACGTGGCCTTTGAGCACATGCCACTCGCCGATCTCTCCTTCACCATGCGGCGCCCTGGCTTGGTGTACGACCTGTGGAACAACTTCTCAGCTTCCGACCTGCAGCTGCCTGCTGGTGTCGGCTACGCAGGGTTCGGCAACTTGGCGCAGGCGATTTTGCCAAATCACTTGCAGTCCTAAGGATTAGTCATGGGCAAAAGTTATCTGGTAACGGGTGGGAGCGGATTCATAGGCTCAGCCCTTGTCGAGCGACTAGTCTGCGCCGGTCATAGGGTGCGGGTGCTGGACAACAATTCGCGCGGCAACCTGCGCCGTCTCACAAAGGTCGCCACCGAAATCGAGTTCATCGAGGCAGACATCCGCGACCCGGCGGCTACGATATCTGCCGCCGAGGGTATGGACTGCGTGTGCCATCTGGCCTACGTCAACGGCACCGAATTCTTCTACTCGCGCCCCGAATTAGTCCTAGATGTTGCGGTGCGTGGAATGCTCAACGTAATTGACGCCTGCCGTGAGCACGGTATCGATGACCTGGTACTAGCCTCAAGCTCTGAAGTCTATCAGACCCCGTCGATTCTACCGACCCCGGAGGAGGTTCCGCTGATGGTCCCTGACATCACCAACCCCCGCTATTCCTATGGAGGCGGCAAAATTTTCTGCGAATTAATGGCGATGAACTATGGCCGTACCGGTTTCGGGCGTGTCACTATATTTCGTCCTCACAACGTATATGGACCTGATATGGGCTGGGAGCACGTGATCCCCCAGTTCGCCCTGCGCGCCAAGGAGCTGACTGCTTGCAAGAGTGACGCTGTGAAGTTCCCAATCAAGGGCGACGGGCGCCAGACTCGCGCGTTTGTGCACATCGACGATTTCACTGAAGGCTTGATGCAGGTAATCGACAAGGGTAAGCACCTAGAGGTCTATCACATTGGTACAACTGAGGAGGTGACCGTCGCTGAACTGGCGCGCCAAGTGGTCGCTTGTTTCGGCATTGACGTCGAGATTGTCCTTGGCGAGGCGCCGGCCGGCGAGACCAAACGACGCTGCCCAGATATTACCAAGCTGGTCGAGCTTGGCTACACCCAGCGCATCTCTCTCTCTAAAGGTTTGCATAGTACTGTGGCGTGGTACGCCGAGAATTCCCACCTCAATCCACACATAATATGAATTCTTTTTGCGTCACCATCTAGTTTTTAGGAGAAAACTATGGCCCAATACGTCGAATCGTCACGCCCCATCGAGAAGTGTCAGATCTGCGACTCAGGCGATCTGAGCTCAGTCCTCTTCATTGGTTACATCCCGCCGGTTAACACTATGCCCGAAGTGGGCTCAGTGCCCCGTGAGCAGCCCGCTTTCCCGCTGGAGATGGTTCGCTGTGGCGATTGCGGCCATGTCCAAATCGGGCTAGAGGTCGACCCTGATGTTCTGTTTCCCTACTCTTATCCTTACCTGAGTGGCTCCACTGGCATCCTGCGGGAGAACTTCGCGGACCTCTATCAGCAGTGCCAAGAGGTGCTGCCTCTTGGCGCAGATGACCTGATTATTGACATCGGTTCTAATGATGGCACCCTGCTCAGCAACTTTCTCGCTGGTGGTCATCGCGTGTTAGGTATTGATCCGTCGCGTGCAGTCGAGGTGGCGCGTCAGCGTGGAATTGAGACCCTGACCGCCTACTTCGGTACCGAGACCGCATCTGCTGTCAAGAGTAGCCACGGCTTGGCCAGGGTGATCACTGCAGCCAATGTGTTTGCCCATATTCCGGAACCGCACGCGATTGTCGACGGCATTCTTGAGCTACTCGATGACGATGGCATGTTCGTCAGTGAGTCCCATTATCTTCTGCCCCTAGTTGAGACTCTGCAGTACGACACTGTTTATCATGAACACCTGCGCTACTACCACCTTGGGGCAATAAAGCGCCTTCTCGAACCCCACGGACTTGAGGTGTTCCGGGTCAAGCGCATTCCGACGCACGGAGGATCGATCCGAGTCTTCTCCGCTCGTAAGGGCTGTTTCCCGATCGATACAAGTGTCGCCGAGGCTCTTGCTCAGGAGGACCGCATCGGTATCACCGATGGTTCAGCCCTACAAACTTTCCGTGATCGCGTAATTCGCTCCAAGGTTGAACTCCACGCTCTTTTAGCGCCGATCAAGGCCAATGGCGAGCGAGTTTATGGAATTGGCGCTCCTTCACGTGCCAGCACACTCATAAATTACACCGGCATCGATGATGGACTTGTTGATTGCGTGATGGAGGTCTCTACCTCCCACAAGCTCAATAAATATGTGCCGGGTACCCGCATACCAGTGTTGGACGAGAAGAAGCTTTACGAGGACCAACCGGAGTACGTGCTGTTGTTTTCCTGGCACATCGCAAGTGAACTTACTGCAATCCTTCGTAAGAAAGGATTCACAGGTAAATTCATCGTTCCGCTGCCTTCGCCCGTTGTTTTGAAGGACAATTGAAGGGTCTCCGTGTGGCGATCGCAGGGGCTGGTTATGGTGCCCAGGTTCACTTGCCTTCTGTGCTCGCCGCTGGTGGGGTGCCGTTAGCAATTGCGGATGCAGGTTCGGGGAGGGCTTCAAGTGCAGCTGCGAAATTCGGTGCGCGAGTCTTCGATAGCTGGGAAGCACTGCTCGACTGGGGTCAATTTGATGTACTAACCGTTGCATTGCCGCCGGCGTTACAACATGCAGCCGTATCTGCAGCCCTACTTCAGGGCTTCGCGGTGCTGTGTGAAAAGCCTTTTGGTCATGACCTTGAACAAGCGCAAGCGATGTGTGCGCTTGTCGAGAAGCTCCAAGGTTTTGGTGTGGTCGGATTTCAATTCCGCTATGACCCGGCAATTCTCGCTTTGCGCGAAGCTCTTCTCTCGGGTGCAGTGGGCCGGATTGAGCGAGTCGATGTCAGTTGGATGACCTCTGGCAGAGCTGACCCGCACCGAGCCATGTCATTCCAGCATGACGGAGCTCAGGGCGGGGGCGTCGCTAATGCATTCCTTAGCCATGTTATTGATTACCTCACCTGGTTGACTGGCGCACCTTTGAACGATGTGCGTGGACGATCTGGGATCGTTCACGGCTTCCGACCAGACGCCGCCGGTAGGTCATGCCAGGTTACCGCCGAAGACATGTTCGATTTGTTGGGTAAATGCGGCCATGCCCACGTTTCAGCATCAGTCAGCAATTGTGTCAGGCACGGCGACGGCCACTTCATTAGTGTGCTCGGCACAAGTGGCAGTTTGAAGCTGTCAATCGTGCCGCCCTTCGGCCCGAATGATACTTCCTTACGTTTGAATGATGGAGAGAGTATCCATGAGTTGCCGATCTCGTACCGAACCGCACCGGCACGAGACAGCCGGACTCTCGCAGCCGCCGCCCTATGGACAGACATTGTCGCTGCTATGAACGGCGAAGCTACCCCCTGTCTGCCGCGGTTTCGCGATGGTCTGATTATGTGGGAGGCCTTGAAAGCGGCTAAACATAACGCAATGCTGGTGGTATGAGCATGAAAATTCTCGTGCTTTCTGGATGTCAACCTCATACCCTTTGCGCTCGCGAGGCCGCAAACACAGTTTCGTATCACATCGTTCACGAGCTCGCCGCGAGTCACAGTTGGAATGTTTCCTATCTGTGTATTAATACTCATCAGGTCCTCTGGCCAGATATGGCGGTAGCGCCCCGAGATATCTTGATCGGGCTTGGCGTCAGATTCCTTCCCAATTTGGTGTTTCGCCATGAGAAGGTTAATGGTCGTGACTTTTTGAAGCTGGCAAATATACTCCGCGCCAATCCTGATTATTTGTGTCACGGTTCAGAACATTCAGCCTTGCTGGAGGCTCATCTTTTACCAGAGAAACCGGATGTGGTTTTGACCGTGTGGAGCGAGGTGGCGACTGCGATGGCGCATCGTCTTCCGTATCCGGTTTTCGCTTATTACGGCAACCCTGACCCCAAGACAGCTGCCGCTATCCGTTCGCTACAAAAGCTCAGCAGTGTGGAATCTGGACGGAGACGGCTCGTACATGCAATTTCTGACCGCATTCATGCCTATTTCTTTAAGAAAGCCCACCTTCGAATTATGTCCCGTTTGGCTGGTTTGGTTGACGTCGCAGCTAATGACGCGCAGTATTACGTTAAGAGTGGCTTATCCAATGCTGCGTACGTTCGCAACATTTGGGGTAACCTTCGTGAAGACTGGGAATCCGAACGTGAGCGGTCTGAGCTCACTAACCCACTCAAAATCATTGGAAATGTTGGAAACCTGAATGCAACTGGAAATACTTTCGGCCTTCAGATTCTTTGTGAGCGTATTTTGCCAGAGTTGCGGATCCTCCTTGGAGCGGATGCATTTGAGGTTCATGTCTGCGGCGGAGGACGTCCGACAGACCATATTGCTAATTTACTACAAGACCCCAATATTAGGATTCGTGGATTCGTCCCTAACATCGACGCAGAGATAATCTCGGCCCCTGTATTCTTGGTGGCAAATAATTGGAATCCACATTTCCGAGTAGGTAATACCCGTTTCTTGCACGCTTGGTCGCTGGGCGCATGTTGCATTGCCTTTCGTTCATGCTCCGATGCCATGCCTGAGTTGGTGCACGAGCAGAACGTATTGCTCGGAGATTCTCCTGAGCAGCTCGCTGCTGAGATAGCACGTGTCGCCAATGATGCTGCGTTGCGCCGAAAACTTGGAAGGGTTGGCTATGAGACGGTTTCGACTCTATTTTCACCGCAGGCAGTCGTTTCCGATCTTTCTAGTCGATTAATGTCATATGTTCCTTAGGGGTATAGCGCCTCCTTCTTTGATGGCTTCGAATGCTTCTATTCAGTCTTGCGCGAAGTTAGTCACAAGATAAATCCGAAGCCTATAAAAGAACTCCTGCAGCAGACAATACCGGCTCATGACTTCTTTGTTGCTGTTTGTGGAGCATGAAATTGAGCTCTAGATGTTGCTCCCTTCAATGATTTCTCTGCTGTCTATTGCTTTAAGCCGAGTCCTGAGGAGTTTCGGTCACTCCGTGGTCATTTATATATCAACATCGGTCGAGCTGAGGCTGGCGTGGTCCCCAAAAATCGGTCCAGGGTGACTGAGAGTCTTCGCCCGGCCAGGCTAATCCACTTGCTTTAACATAAAATGCACCAGGCACACATCCGAACAGATCATCCGCATGCCCAAAACGGCTGATCAGTTGCTTGCTCAGGGCCAGACAGTTGCGGACTCCTGCCGAGTTCTCGAGGACTCCCAGCACACCCACCACCGCTGGGGACAGCTCTACGGCGGAATGATGGCAGAAGAGGCAAACGCCTCAGCCAGCTTGAGCAAGAGAACGCTCGGCTTAAAAGGCTTCTAGCGGAAGCAGAGCTCAACAAGGCGTTGCTCAAGGATCTCGCCGAGGAAATTTCTGAGCCCGGAGCGTCGCCGGCGGGCCACCACCGCAGCAGCCAGCGCCATTTCGGCTACGTCGTCGATCTTGAGGAGGTCAAGCTCAGGCATCGTCTCCGAGAAATCGCAGGTGAGCACATCCGCTGGGGCAGGCGCATGGCCCACCCCCTGTTGCGGCGGGAAGGCTGGACCGTTAACCACAAGCGGGTCCACCGGCTCTGGCGCTAGGAGGGCCTGCAGCGGCCCACCACCCGCAAGCAGAAGAGAGCACGCCCGGCTGACGGCTCGGAGCGACGTCACCAGCCTGAGCATCCTCGCCAAGTCTGGGCCATGGACTTCCAATTTGACGTCACGCTCGATGGCCGGCGGCTCAACTTCTTCAACGTGATCGACGAGCACAGCCGTCTATGCCTGGCCATCCGGGTGGGCAGGCGTTGCAAGTCCAAAGTCGTCGTGGCGGTGTTGGAACAGCTCACCAGCCTCTACCAAGCCCCAGCGTTCATCCCCAGCGACAACGGGCCCGAATTCATCGCCCACGCCCTCAAGCGCTGGAGCGACAACAGCGGCACCACCAAGGCCTACTTCGAACCAGGATCTCCGTGGCAGAACGGCTATGCCGAGTCGTTCAACAGCCGGTTCAAGGATGAGTTCCTGAACACAGAGCTGTTCACCACCGTCCGAGGCCCAAGCCTTAGCTGATCGATGGTGGTGGGAGTACAACAACTTGAGGCCTCATTCGGCCCTCCAGG
>Ga0194124_10005444_pt1 | contig 11823 bp, 14 predicted proteins | sample TA2KigCas0mmetaG_FD_148605 | JGI IMG/M metagenome (GOLD analysis project Ga0194124, IMG submission 148605) | Freshwater microbial communities from Lake Tanganyika, Tanzania - TA2015031 Kigoma Deep Cast 0m | ecosystem: Environmental > Aquatic > Freshwater > Lake | place: Tanzania: Lake...
TCAGAGAATGATGACTCATCCTCGACAACTAGAACTTTAATCACGCTATTCCTCCCTCGTCGGTTACAGATTGTGGAGCGCGCGGTAGTCGAAGTGCAAAGGTGCTTCCTACTCCCTCCTTGCTCCAAACGCCGATTTCGCCACCATGATTAAGGGCGACATGTTTAACTATTGATAGTCCTAAGCCAGTACCACCAGTCTCTCGAGAACGAGCCGGGTCAACTCGATAGAACCGCTCAAAAATTCGTTCTTGTTCAGTTTCTGCAATTCCGATTCCTTGGTCAGCTACCGTAACTTCGATTAACTCGCCCGCATCCGATATGGTAACTGTGACTCTAGTCTTTTCCGGTGAATAATTAATTGCATTTTCAATCAGATTGTGTACCGCCATAATTAATTGATCTCGATCGCCTATTACCACGCCATTTGATTTTTCATTGAGGATGATTGTTACCTGTCGGGCTTCCGCCGCAGATTCACTCAAATTAATCGCTTCTTTAACCACTTCATCAATATCCACTTCATAGGCAGCCACAAGGGGATCGTGACTTTGAAGTCGAGACAAATCGATTATCTCTTTCACCAATTCCGATAAGCGGCGTGACTCTGACTGCATTATTTGAGCGAACTTTTGAACTTCCTCTGGATCATCTTTTGCTCCAAGTACCGCCTCACTCAAGAGCATCAAGGCGCCAATAGGAGTTTTCAATTCGTGGGAGACATTTGCGACAAAGTCTCTTCGCACTGCATCAATACGTTGCTGTTCACTCTCGTCATTGATGAAAACTAGAATTTTTCCTTCATTATCAATTGGAGCGGCAGTTACGTGAAGGTTTCTGCGGCCATCGCCAATAGGGCCACGGGGAATCTCCAGGTTTGCCATCTTCAATTCGCCGCTTCGGCGTACCAAACGAACCAAAGCAAGTAGCTCTTCACTTGCTAATCGGTTATCACGCAGAACTCCAAGGGCGCCAATTCCGGATGTCTGGAAGATTGCGGTTTCACCGGGTGAGAGAATCATTGATTCATCTTCATTTGCTAAGAGCGCCGTCTCAAGAATCTCAGGTATTTCTGAAGTAGAACCGAAATTAGTTTCATCTCCAACTTCTCGCCTCGACCACCAATTCGATACACCACTCACATCGCCATGGTACGGAAATCTCCCCGTCACCTTCCATTCCTGGGGTGTTTTATGGGGCTTTAATCGCGAAGGTTTGGCGGCCACAACCAACTGTTTACCTCAAGGTCAACTCTCGTTCACTCGCTATCGCTTCCGATATCTTATGGAAGGCGCCCTTCAGGGTAGGTTTACCTCATGAGTTGGTTGAGAAGCGCGTTTCAAGATGAATTAGATGGCGTCACGAATTCCCTAGTTGATCTCTGCAATCAGGTCGATAGCGCAATCGCAAAAGCGACGCATGCGCTCCTCACGGCAAACCTTGAGGAAGCCCAAGAGGTTATTGATGCCGATGACAAGATTGATGATTTCCAACATGAACTTGATGCACGAATCATCGACATCGTCGCACGTCAACAACCAGTTGCATCTGATTTGCGTGCCTTAGCAACCGCCCTTCGTATGGCCGCGGATATGGAGCGTATGGGCGATATGGCTCATCACGTTGCAAAGATTGCTCGACTTCGCCATCCCAATGGCGCCATTCCCTCAGAGCTTCTTCTGACCATCGAAGAGATGGGGAAGGTCGCTTCAACAATTGCAAAGAAAACTGCTGAAGTGATTGGATCTAAGGATGTTGAGAAAGCTGTAGAGCTCGAGAAAGATGATGATGCGATGGATCAACTCCATCGAAAACTCTTCCAAGTTCTACTTAGCGATGATTGGGCCCATGGAATTGAGACTGCAATTGATGTAACGCTGATTGGAAGATATTACGAGCGCTACGCAGACCACGCCGTCTCGGTCGCCCGTCGCGTCTATTACCAGGTAACTGGAAAGTTCCTAAGCGACTTCTAGTTTTTCTACTCCTTACCCTGATTTGCTACCGCTTTAATTGCTTCGGCAGCTGCCGCTTGGTCTTTTTACTCGCCCGCTTTAGTTGGCTTTAAATTCGCATCCAAAACGTAGTGAAGCGGAATTCCGGTTGGGATATTGAGCTCAGCAATCTCGCCATCGGAGATTCCATCTAGGTGTTTCACGAGCGCCCGCAACGAATTTCCATGCGCCGCCACAAGAACTGTAGCTCCTGCTTTCAAATCCGTAACAATCGCGCTCTCCCAATAAGGAAGCATGCGGGTTACAACATCCTTCAAGCACTCCGATTTAGGCATTTCATTGCCTAGATCTAAATAGCGCGGATCTTGCGCCTGTGCATAAGGATCATCATCGCTTATCGTGGGTGGTGGAACATCGTAAGACCGGCGCCACAATTTGAATTGTTCTTCACCATAGGTAGCAAGAGTCTGGGCTTTATCTTTCCCTTGCAAGGCTCCGTAATGGCGTTCGTTTAACCGCCATGAACGACGAACTGGAATCCAATGGCGATCACATGCATCAAGGGCAAAGTTCGCCCCCTGAATCGCCCGGCGAAGTAGCGAGGTATGAACAAGGTCGGGGAGTAAACCGCGCTCCTTTAAAAGCTCTCCGCCCCGCTTTGCTTCTTCCTCACCTTTTGCTGAAAGTTTCACATCAACCCAGCCCGTAAAGAGGTTCTTGGCATTCCATTCGCTCTCGCCGTGGCGAAGCAGGATTAGATTGAACATGGCCTAATTCTATTTACTTATCTATGACTGAACCAAATGCTCAAAGGCTTTGAGGTTAGAGAGTGATTCACCTCGTGAGACCCGCCAGGCCCACTCACGTCTAATCGCATTTGAGAAGCCCAGTTCAAGTAATGGATTAAATGATGAATCCGAGTATTGCAACACCGCGCCAATCATTCGATCTAGCTCCTTCTCGGTGATTGAATTGAAAGGCAACCTTCCAACAAGATAGATATCGCCCAACTCGTTAATCGCAAAAGCAACGCAATACATCGTCGCATTCTTTTTCAATAGCCACTCATGAACTGCTTCAACATTCTCATCTGGCTTTCGGATAATGAAGGCGTTGATACTTACTGAGTGATCGCCAACTACAAGCGCACAGTGCGTCTCAAGCTTTCGCTCTCCGGGAAGAGTGAGAAGAAATGATGAGTCACTCCGTTCATTATCAATATCGTGGGAATGAAGGAACTCCTCGATAGTTGCAAGGGCCATTGCTCTCGTGCTCATCAGACCACGCTAAGTTTTGCCGAAGCTCCTTTTGAGAGCACCTGGTCATAGACATCCAAGATTCCGCGCGCGGTTGCATCCCAACCAAAGTGCGATGCGTGATTTACCGCTTCCATAGAGAGAACAACTCTTCTTTGCGGCTCCATAAGTAAACGCATGAGCGTTGCCGACCAGGCCTTTGGATTATGACCATCTACTAGAACACCGGAAATTCCATCAGCCACCGCAGCGCGAAGACCACCAACAGCCGTTGCAACTACTGGGGTGCCGCAAAATTGGGCTTCTAGCGCAACTAGTCCAAATGATTCTGAATAAGAAGGCACACAGACTAAATCTGCAGCGCGATACCAATCGGATAACTCTTCATGGGCAACCGGTGGGATGAATTGGACGATATCGCTCACGCCAAGAAACTTGGCTAGCGCCTCTAATCTTTCCGGTTCACTCGAACCATTTCCGGATGGTCCACCCATAATCACCGCGCGTAATTTGCTACGTAACATCGGAGTGTGTTGCACCATCTCCGCAACAGCGCGGATTAGAACCTCAGGTCCTTTATGTGGCTGGATTCTTCCTACAAAGAGCAGCATCAATTGATCTTGTCCCATAGATAACTTTTCACGCGCGCTCTTCTTGCCGCCATTTACTTTATAGGTACGAAGATCAACTCCAGGTGATACGACGAAGACATTGTCGGGACATGCATCATAGAGAGATACCAAACTCGCAGCTTCAGATGCGGTATTTGCAATCAAAGCGGAGGATGCTTTAACAACTTGTTCTTCACCAATTGCTCGCGATTGTGGTTCTGGGGATTCGCCTTCAGCAAGTGATTGATTCTTAACTCTTGCCATCGTATGCATTGTGTGAACTAGTGGAATCCCATATCGCTCGGAAACCAACCAACCAAGCTGCCCAGAGATCCAATAATGCGAATGGATTAAGTCGTAATAACCCGGTGATTTCTGTAGCTCATAACGAAGGTATGAAGACATCAGTGCACAGATTTGTGAGGGTAATTCATCCTTTGTAACGCTTCCATAAGGCCCAGCTTCAAGATGAACCACATTTACGCCATCCCCGATCTCAATTACCTCTGGCAAATTAGGGCGATTGGCGCGGGTGAAAATATCCACCTTCACACCCGATTCAGCAATTCGCTTCGCGCTCTCTACGACATAAACATTCATTCCACCGGCATCACCAGTACCCGCTTGTTCAAGCGGTGAGGTATGGAGCATCAATGATGCGATCCGGTTTGCGCGTTTAGCCATGGCGCACGAGTTTACTCGCGCGAATCTCTCCTACAACATCGCCTCCGCCGAGCACGGTTTCACGCTCAATATCTAGCTCTATTCCAAGATGCGAAAGGCTTGCAAGAGCTAGCGTCATCGCCCCGCGTTGAGAGCCATCGCTCATCTTCCAAACAATCACTTCGCCACTTCGAGTTCCAATCACCATCACGCCCTCAGCGCCATCCTTAACAAACAAACCATCTACCTTCTCCATCAAAACAGTCGGTAACCTTCCAACTCCAGAAACCATAACTGGGTTTGCACGACATGCAGTTACAACTTCTTGATGAACTGGGTCAGCCGAAAGAATTAGATTTCTAATTGCTTTAGCTAATCCAGATAACGAAATCGCAAATAGCGGAGCGCCACATCCATCAACGCCGACTTTAATAATCGCCTCACCAGATAACTTTTCGAACTCTTCTCTTATGGCAAGCTGTAGTGGATGTGAGACCTCTTTATAACTTCCCAAATCCCAACCATTTACTTTGCAGGTCGCAACCATTCCAGCATGTTTACCGCTGCAATTTGCAGCTAGTGAAGTGGCAGCCTTATCTCCCCACGCCGCTCGCTCGGAAGCGCCAAGTGGTTTATCCGGGGTGTTCTTGAGCGCGCGCTCATCCAATCCAGCGCCGCTAAGAATTGAACGGGCCACATCAAGGTGCTCACCACCTCCCGCATGGCTAGCGCAAATCAGCGCTAACTCCTTTGGTGAAACTTTCAACCCCGCGCGAAGCATCGCCGAAGCTTGGATCGATTTAACAGCAGACCTTGGATAAAGAGGAGACTTCAAATCGCCTAACTCAAGGATTGGCGCTCCATCTTTATCAAGAATCAATAAGTGGCCAGCATGAATCGATTCGACCATCTCATTTCGAACTACTTCAAGTAAATCTTCGCCTTGCTCCATTAGGAGGTCACGCGCGGCAGAGTCGACCAGATATGTGCTTGCAGTTTCTTTCCACCATAAGCCATGTCATAAGCGAAGAAGAGTTCACCATCCACTAATCCATAGAGGCGTTGTCCTTCAGTCACGCTCTTCGCGGTCGGTGCGGCATACCCGCTATCCATCACTAGTTGGATCTTTGGTCCATCAAATCGCCCAACCCATCCCTCAGCGATTCCAGTTGAGTGCGCCAGAACAACCTCTAACTGATTATTCGGCTTCACTCGCCAAAATCCAGTCTCAGATGCAGCGGTGCTGATGATCTCGTTATTGTCATCGATAACCCAGGAGCGAGAGAAGTAAGTTAAGAATGGTCGACCATCATGGCTAAAGGTGACTTCTTGGGCGAATTGGAAGGACTTTGAATCAGGATAATCGCCATGACCTTTACCGCGCCATGTCCCAACCATCCAGGCAAGTGGATTTAAATCAGGATGCAGACCTTCTGGAATTTGAAATGCCACTACTCGCCTCGTTTCAACTTACGCCACATCCGTGCGGCATAACCCAACATCGCTAGACCAAAGAAAAGGGTAGCGAGAATAAGTAGAACTGTTGTGATTATCTCCATTAACTAAGCCGCCCAACTATTCAATCGGCACCAGGATCTCTTGACTCGCCGAGATTCCTTCGGCCATAAGCACTGCATCAGCCGGCGTAGTCCGCTTGATTACCGCAAGGGCAATCGGGCCCAACTCATGATGGCGGGCGACCGAGCCGATAAAACCTATCTCTTTACCTTCATTAGAAACCGGCGAGCCATGTTTTGGTAGATCAACTGAGCTTCCATCTAAATGCAAAAGCACTAATCGACGCGGTGGATGGCCAAGATTAAATACCTTTGCCACCGTCTCTTGGCCGCGATAACAACCTTTATTCATGTGAACTGATTTATTTAATGCGCCTAATTCATTTGGGATCGACTTATGGTCGGTATCTAATCCAATCCGCGCCCGGCCACTAGCGATTCGCTCTGCTTCTAGCGCCCAAATACCAACTTGTAGATTTGATGAATTAAACGCCTTTGCTGTTCCTTCAACTTCAGCGCGCGGAACTAGCGCATAAGGGCCACCTAAATCATCGCTCTTTCCGGGCGCACGGAAGATCGCATATTGATCCGATACATCCCTAACTTCAACTTGGAGCATGAACTTCATTCGCTCAAGATAGGAGATAAGCGAATCTCTTTTATCCTGATCTAGATGGATAAATGTCGAACTTCCATCATCTACCAAGAAAAATTGCTGTTCTACATGTCCTTGGGGGTCGAGGATCAGCGCCTCTTTCCAATCACCGGGTTGTAGTTTCTCTAGGTGCTGGGTTGTTAGCGAGTGCAACCAAGTAAGTCGATCAGCGCCACTTATCTCAATTACGGCTCGATGGGAGAAATCGGCCCAAGCTTTTCCTTCAGCTAGTGCGCGCTGCTCTTTGGCTACCTCACCAAAATGCCAGATCGCGCCTTTATCTAGGCCCTCTTCAACGTAGACAGCGGTCATTTCTTCGCGCAGTTTTGGCAGGTTCCGTAGATGGCAAAGTGAGTCACATCAGTCTTAAATCCATATTCATCAACGAGCGCATTCACAAACTGCGCAGCCGTCTCTATCGGGGCATCGCCTACCGAACCGCAATTTCCGCATACCAAGTGAAGGTGGGTTAACTCTTCCGCAGCGTGATATGTAGCCCCACCATGACCAAGATGGGTATGTTGAACTAAGCCAACATTTTCTAGCGTCTCAAGGTTTCTATAAACGGTGGAGAGATTGATTCCGGGATGGGTCTTGCGAACCTTCTCGGCAACCTCTTCTGGGGTGGCATGGCCAAGCTCGCGAACAGCGCTTAGAACTAACTCGCGCTGGGGAGTTAAGCGAAGACCTTTCTCGCGTAACTCATGAGCTTTCTCTTTATTTGCCACCCCGTAATTCTAGAGGCTCGGTAGGTTGTATGAATCCTCGTGATTTTTACGCGAAGTAACCGCACTTTTCGCCCGCACAATCAAGAGATAGACCTCGCAACCAAGGCAGTAATTGAATCCCGCATTTAGGAAGGCTGCTGCCAACGCGAAGCTGATGATCACCAAACCAAGTGTTGAAGCACCGAGTGTGTAAGCAATAGTTGCGTTTATGGCAAATAGGAAGCCAACTAGTTGGGCAAATTGTGGTGGCCGAACATCTTCAGTTGGAACATCATCACTTAGCCTTGGCTTCACAAATTTGCGATAGATAAAACTATAGGGTGATGAACCAAGAAATGCCCCGAGGGTAAAGACCGCTAGTTGCCAATATAGAAGCGGTAAGAATTGAGTCACAATAAAAGCGCTCAACACGAGCGTTGTTAAGACTGCACCGAAACGAGGTCCGCGGGCATCGATTAACTTCACATCGCTATTTATTTTGAAAGTTAGAACATTTGTAATAGACATTTTCTCTCCTTGTAAGTCATGAATGGATGGATTTGCGCTACGACTTAGCGGAGACAGAGCTGTGAGGCTACGCGGCAGAAATCAATGACGCGACGTTTTGTAAATAGCCCCTGGCACATAGTGAGGGAATTTTAGCGGCTAGTTAGAAGGTAAGCGAGTTGCGAATTATTTGCAGCTATTTGAGCGCATCAATGGTGGCAAGAATCTCATCCCGCTTCGGCGCCCCAATCGCCCGTCCGATCTCTACCCCATCGCTATCTAAAACCAAGGTTGTTGGAGTTGAACGGATATCTAACTTTCGAACTAACTCAAGGTTCTTCTCCGCATCCACCTCTATATGTTTCACATCATTTAGGTCTGCGGTTATATCCGAAAGCAAAGCTCGAGTTGCTCGGCATGGAGTACAGAAAGCAGAAGAAAATTGAATGAATGTTGCCCGCGATCCAAAATCACTTCCAAAGTCGCTCGCATCCAAAGGATTTACATCCGCTCTTCGCCTCTTCGCCTTCACCTTCCCGCGACTTGCTTGATACCAAATCCCATAAGCGCTCGCGAGCGTGAAAATAAGGAGAATTGGAAGGTATTCAGACACGTGGGTATTCTTCCATTCTTATGGCGCGCATTCTACTTTTGACGAACTCGCAAGGCGCGAGCGCAGAAGTGCTTCCTGCACTCTCTTTGCTCCAGCACCAAGTTCGCATATTGCCCGCTGTCGGTTCCGTTCTAGTTGATATCCCAGAAGTTGATTGTTTGTTTATCGATGCTCGTCGTGATTTACCTTCATCCAAAGCGCTTTCGAAGTTAATCGCAACAACTGGCGCTGGTTGTCCAATCATCTTGATTACAACCGAAGGTGGAATGCCGGCAATGAGCGCTGATTGGGGATTTGATGATGTAATCCTCGATAGCGCAGGACCTGCCGAAGTCGACGCACGCATCCGCGTCGCGATTGGAAAACTAGAAGCTGCCCGCGTTGCTGCTGACCCAAGCTCGGGTGAAATCAAGAGCGGTGAATTAATAATCGATGAGAAGAGCTACACTGCAAAAATAAAAGGTCGCTCTCTTGATTTAACCTTTAAAGAATTTGAACTTCTTAAATATCTAGCCCAACACCCCGGCCGCGTCTTTACGCGCGCCCAGCTATTACAAGAAATCTGGGGCTATGACTACTTCGGTGGCACAAGGACTGTTGATGTTCATATCCGCCGCCTCCGCTCAAAACTCGGCCCCGAGTTTGAAGCCATTATTGGAACGGTTAGAAATGTCGGCTATCGCTTCAACACCAGTCGCGATGCTGCTCTCCAAGATGAACGCTCTTGATTACGCGCTACTCAAATCTAAATCCTGATCAACAAAACAAAGTCCTCGCGCTAATCGCATCGGCTACCGATGTCGATGGCATCCCTCCCGTTGCTGAAGACGTTCTCCTTCACCTCCGCCACGGCGGCGATAAAGAAGATTTTCATTTACTTGCCGAAGAAAATGGTGAAGTCCTCGGCTATGCCCACTTAGATTTAACTGATGAGGTCGAAGGACCGAGCGCTGAATTGGTAGTTTCACCTGCACATCGCAGCAAGGGAATCGGCGATGAATTAATCGCCAGCGTAAAGAGTTACGCAGGCGAGACGTTAAGGCTCTGGTCGCATGGTGATCTACCGGGAGCCAAGAACTTGGCTGAAAAGAACGGTCTAAAGCACTCCAGAACCGTCATCCAGATGCGCCGCTCCCTCACTGATCCAATCCCAGAAATCGATTCAAAGATTCCCATCCGAAGTTTTCTTCCTGGAATCGATAACGAGAGCTGGTTGAAATTAAATAATGAGGCCTTCCAAGGCCACCCCGAACAATCAAATTGGAGCGATCGCGATCTTGCGATTCGCACTAAAGAAGATTGGTTTAATCCCAAGGGTTTCTTGATCGCTGAGATTAATGGCGAAATAGCTGGGTTTTGTTGGACCAAAGTTCATGGCGGTCACATTCATAAACACTCTGATGGTGAGAGCGAACATGATCATGACCCAATCGGCGAGATCTACATAATGGGAGTCAATCCGAATTTCCAAGGAAGTGGAATTGGCAAAGCAGTCACGATCGCAGGGTTAAAGCACCTTCGCTATGAGGGGATATTTAGCGCCATGCTCTATGTTGATGCTGATAACACTAGTGCGATAAATCTCTATACCTCACTTGGATTTAAGGAGTGGGGGCGTGATGTCCTCTATCGCTATAGCCTTACCCAATGATTAAACTCATTAACTCTGATTTAGAAGTCCACCCGCTCTGTTTAGGTGGAAATGTCTTCGGTTATAGCGCCGATGCCACTAACTCAGAAGTTGTACTTGATTACTACTTCGATAACGGCGGAAACTTCATCGATACCGCTGATATGTACTCCCAGTGGGCTCCGGGCCATGTTGGCGGCGAATCCGAAACGATCATCGGAAATTGGATGAAGCGACGCGGCAATCGCGCCAAGATGGTAATCGCAACCAAAGTCTCAAAACTAGATACCCGACCTGGCCTAAAACCAGAAAACATTAAGGCGGCTTGCGATGATTCATTACGACGCCTGCAAACTGATTACATCGATCTTTACTACGCCCACCAAGATGATCTTGACACCCCGATTGAAGAGACTCTCGGCGCCTTTGACTCGCTGATTAAAGCCGGCAAAGTTCGTTATATCGCAGCTTCAAACTTCACCGCAGAGCGCCTACAAGAGTCGCTAGATCTCGCCAAAAAGCTCAACCTAAGCACCTACATCGCCTCACAAGATCAATACAACTTGATGGATCGCGACTACGAGAAGACGCTTATGCCGACATTGAAAGCAAATGGACTCTTCCAGATTCCGTTTTACGGCTTAGCGCGTGGATTCTTAACTGGAAAGTATCGCCCAGGAGTTACCGTTGAATCCGTTCGTGCGAATGGCGTAGCTAACTCTTATGCAAATGATCGCGGCTGGAGAATGCTTGAAAAGTTAGATCAGATTGCTAAAGCAAAGAATTGCTCCGTGGCTGCGGTCACTCTCGCCTGGCTCCGCGCCCAACCGACCGTTGCCACCCCGATCGCCTCAGCCACAAAGTTAGAACAGATCAAAGAGATTATGCAGGTAGTGGAACTAGCCCCGGAAGAGCTTCAGTTACTTACTAATTCTTGACACATAGCTCTAAAGGCAGCGGTATGTGCATCAACATCAGCTTCGCTGGTATCGGGCGACATCAGCGCCATATTGTGAAACGGAGTGAGTAAGAATCCATCGTTAAGTAAACGAAGATGGATGTATTGCTCTAACTCAAAGTCACCCGCGCTCGCAGCCTCTCGGCCAGTTTTAGGAGCGCTCGATTGGAATAAATATTCACCACGCGCACCTAAACGGCTGCAGTGCCAAGTTAATCCGAACTCACGAATTGCCGTATCAACTCCATCACACCATCTATCTCCTAGGGAAATCATCTTCTTGAAATTCGCATCCGTTAATACCTCTACCAAGGTTGCCCTCATCGCCGCAAGCGATAAAGCATTTCCGGCAAGAGTTCCACCGATACCGCCAGTATCGATCACCTCGCGCTCAGTCTTCTTGGCGATCTGTGAAGCAATCTCATTAGTCATCCCAAAAGTTCCGGTAGGAATTCCGCCACCCCCTGCTTTACCAATAGTCAAAATATCCGGCTTCAAACCAAGATCCGCAGTCATTCCACCAGGACCCACAGAAATCGTATGCGTCTCATCGATAATCCAGACTGCGCCATATTTCTTTGCTAACTCGCCTACCGCAACGAGATAACCATCGTCTGGAAGCACGATTCCAACATTGGTCATCGCCGGCTCCATCAAAATCGCCGCCACATCGCCGGCCGCAAGCGCTCTCCCCATTCCTGCCAAATCATTAAACTCAACTACCCGAGTAGTCACATCTAGCGGTACCGGGG
>Ga0194124_10005450_pt1 | contig 11809 bp, 8 predicted proteins | sample TA2KigCas0mmetaG_FD_148605 | JGI IMG/M metagenome (GOLD analysis project Ga0194124, IMG submission 148605) | Freshwater microbial communities from Lake Tanganyika, Tanzania - TA2015031 Kigoma Deep Cast 0m | ecosystem: Environmental > Aquatic > Freshwater > Lake | place: Tanzania: Lake Tanganyika...
AAAAAATCAAAAAAAAATTACTATGAAAACAGTATGCCATAGTTTTAAAAATACTAACAAATATAAATAATTTAAATATGGGCGTAACCGAATAACGGAATTTTCTAATTCTCACAAATCATCTTTGTCATCATACGATCATTGTAAATTTGTGTATAATTGATTTATATAATAAAATTGAACAGTATCTTCATATAAAATTGTTAATAGTAAAATACTTAGTATTACAATAAATAAAGTATTAAATGAGTTGTATTTATATAATAAAATAGTAATGTTACTTATTAATAAAATCGTCACCAGGGTTAAAATTAAATTAAAAAAACTTTTTAGTTGAAAAATATATTGATTATATAAATATGCGTAATCCATCATATACAACGATTCTTGTGGACTAATTAATGTTAAATATAAATATATTAAAAACAAATTTATTTCAAGTAATCAAAACAAGTATAAAGCTCTTTTTCAAAATCTTTGAATAATTCGTGTATAAATTGTATATTGACTTTTTTTAAATAAAAATATAAAAGTACTTAATAATCAATAGCCCATAAATGCTCACATCACGTGGAACATAAGAGATTTACTAAAAAAATTATTTATAATAGATATTAAAATCACATAAATACAAAATAAGAAAATTTTGATAACAATAGATACAAATTGATTTAAATTTATACTTGTAGTTTTTCACGTATGGAGAGCAAACCATTCATTATTTTTAAAAAAAAACATCAAGAGTAATAGGATTTGAACCTATAAAGATAGTTTTGAAGACTATTATTTTACCATTAAATTATACTCTTATATTAATATCATTTAAAAGGTAATATAAAGTTACTCATATTTTTATAATTTTTTAAGGTTACACCAAAAATTACTAATCACACCCCTCACCATAAATAAGAAAAAATAAACATATAACGATAACAAAAAAATAAGAGAATTAAAACTGACCAAACTCCATACCATAAACCAAAATATACAATAACTTTTGATCATTGGCGAGTTCTCGAGTATTTAGATTTAATAAAAGTTTTATTTTTTCGGAGAAAAAAAATTTCTAGGTTATTTATATACCATAAGTTTAATTTAGACATTAATTTATTTAAATTATATTTATTTAAAAATTTAATTTTAACTATAATCATATTTTTTAGAAACTTCATGGAAAATACAAAACATGTAATTAAAAAAAATTATTCACCAACAGGTTCCCCTACCAGTACCTTGTGTCAACTTCACTCCAATCACCCCCTAAATCTAAAATAAAACATCAATATGCAATACACTCGATATAATTTATTTTTAATTCAAAGAACTTTTCGAGCGTGATGGGCGGTGTGTGCAAACCTAATGTGTGTATTCACCGTAACGTACTATTTTACGATTACTAATGATTCCGCCTTCATACTTAAAAGTTTTATTAAATAATTCGAACTAAGAGAATTTTTAGAAATTCTTTATAGTTAAATATAAAAGATTCTTTGTTTTTCTCATTGTAACAAATGTATAGCCTAACATTTAAAGATCGTAAAGACTTGCCCTCATCCTAATATAATATAAATGCTCTTATATTAAAAAAAAAAAATTAAATGAATAATTTAGGGTTGCGTTCGCTATTAAAACTTAATTTTACGTTTCACAATTCGAACTGACGACAGCCATGCAGTACTCAAATTAATTAAATTAACATACATACAAAATAGTTAAATAAATTAATAGAATGTTAGTAAGGTTGTGCGAGGATTACCGAATTAAATCACATGCTCCACCATTAAATTAGGTCCCGCCAATTTTTTTAAGTTTGAACCTTGCGGTTGTACTACCCAGGTAAAGTATTTACGCGTTAGCTTTACAAATAACATTGTTGATACTTATATTTTACAGTATAGTTTACAAGGGTCACTAATCCTTTTCAATTTCTATACTTTCATACCTAAACACTAAATTTAATAATTATACTATCTCCATCAATTGACTTTAATAAAAAATTAAGAAATTTTATCTTTAACTTTTTACAAAAATAAATAATTTATTAAATTTTTTCAACTTATAAAAATATTTTTTCCAAAATTTATTAGTTTCATCGAAGTATTTTTTACACCCAACTACCATGATTAACGTTTGCTACTCATGTATTACCGCGGCTGCTGGCACATGTATTAGCCATAGCTAACAACTTTACATTTTTTAGCATTATTAAAAATAAAAGGTATAATAAAAATTTACAACGCAAATTTTTTTAATCATAAAGACGTGTATACTTAAATTATGGCTAGATTATGCCTATTTTCAGTGTCTAATATTCTTTACTGCTGTCAATAAGATAGGGAATTTACAGTCCCGTATGTGGTCGATCATTCATTCAAATCGACTAAAAATAATTTGCAGAATATTCTATACTTACCTTAAACACTAAAAACTATAACATAGTTTTATGTTTTTTACGCACCGTTACGCTTTTAAAAAAAAAGTTTTAAAAACTAGCATGTATTAGACCTAACTTCCAACGTTCAATTCAAGCCAGAGTCAAACTTATAATATTATACAAAACACCCATAATTAGTAATTAGTTTAAATTAATTAAAAAATTATATAAAACATATAATTTATTAGAAAAAAATAATGAATTTAAAATATTTACAATAATTGTACCAAATGTAACTATAATTAATGAAATATATAAGTAAGAATTTGTAAAGAAAGATTCTAAATAATCAAATAAATTTACTAATGTATCATTATAAATAATATCTACGCTATATTGTGAAAAAAAATCTTTTACATCTTCAATAAAGTTTAAAAATAAAGAAGGGTTTAAACTAATATCATCTAAATCAAAGCACGTATCAGCAACTAAATAAATAAAAACTATTAAATAAACAATAAATACAATATTTGCTAAGAAAGTTTTAAACATTTAAAATTATCAATTGTATTGTCTAATATTACTTATTACTGTTGCCTTTCGTCGTAATTTTGTAGCTGTAAAGTATGGAATACCGTAATGGTACCATCAAATTAAAAAATGTTCAAATGGTAACGCACACACTCTAATTGGCATGTGATGATGATATCTACCACAAATTTCCGCACATTGTCCATAATAAAATCCTGCATGATCAATATTGACTGTATGATGTGTAGAACGCCCTGGTATGCAGTCTAATTTAATACCTAAACCAGGAATATATCAAGAATGTACAACATCAAAACTATTAGTTAGTACAGTAATGTTAATATTAGTTGGTAAAACTAATATTCTACGAGTTCTTAATAATCGTCTATAATATACATTATTAAATGTTACAGGTTTAATTTTGTTAGTTTTATATAAAAATTTTATTATATTTCTATCTTTAGCAATTAAATTAATGTTTAAATTTTTAAAAATAGGTGAAGTAGTTTGTAAAGTTTGAGGATTTTTATAAAGAGATAGTTCTTTAACAGGTGTAAATCTTTTTTGTTTGATAACTAGATACACATTATCTGGTGTATTTTTTTCAGTAGCAAAAATATTCGATTCATTTAATTTTAAAAAAAATTTTGAATCTAAGTTATTAAAATGTAAAAAATCAAATTTTTTGAAATAATTAAATCTAAAATGTCTGTTTAGTTCGTTAATAAATACTAATGAGTGGGTTGTACTAAAAGTATTTGTATATAATTTATAATTAGTAGGGATATATACAAAACCATTATCTAGTGATGGGAATAATTCATCTACAATATCCAAATTATATCAAATGATATCGTTAAACATAGAATTACCGTGATTAAAAGAAAGAGTTGAAAATTGATTTCAATGTTCACGTAAATTTTCTTCAATTCATAAAGTATTAATTTTAATTTGTAATATATTTAAATAGTCTTCGTTGTAATGTAAGTTAGTGTTTGTATACAAAGTTCAATAATTGTGTCCATAATTTTTAGGAGCAGTAATTGTATTTAATAAAGTTTTTATTTCAATTTTATAAACTCAGTATCATTGTTTACCTCTTACACGTACAGTAAATAAATTTGATTCTGTTTGTCATTCAATCATACGTAAGATAAAATTAGAATTACTTAAAATATTAACACATCATGAAATAGGTACGACACAAATAATAAAATCACCTCATTTCCCATGAGCTCTATACGATGTAACTATTTTAGGAGAAAACTTTAATAATCGTGATCTGATTAATTTTAAAAAAATAAAATAATATAAAGCTAGATAATAAGTAAATCAAAATCATCATCAATATTGTCAATGAGTTAAATTTAATATAATATCACTATTGCTTTCTGGGAATCCTAATCAATAATTAGTTTGAAATGAAATATCCATAATAATGTGACCTCACATGTATTACATTATAATACTCAATACTCATAATTGGACTCGAACCAATACCCTAACGGATAAGATTTTAAGTCTTACGTGTCTACCAATTTCACCATATGAGTTAAAATTATCTTAAAGTACGTTTTGTATTAAACACAAATTGAAATTTATTAAAAAACACTTGAGTATACAAAAATTGAAATAAAATTGTTAAAATAAATAAAGTAGCACTTGATTGCATTCCAAATATAATTCAAAAATGACCTACTTCGTAAATCATGTTTGCAAATATTAAGATTAAGTTAGATAAACTAAATGTAACAGTCACATTTAAATCATAATTAGGATAAATAAATTCTTCAAATAATTCATTATATAAAAAAAAAATAGCAGTAATGATAATTATACGGATTAATTGAATATTAAAACGTAAAAAAAAAGCTATTAAATTTATATAATCTAAGACTAATTCAAATAATAAAGGTTTTAACCCAACGTTACCTCTAATATATGTCATAAAAAAAGCTCTATAATTTAATAATAACATACTTGGAATACCAAATAATAAAAAAACTAATAAACCACCATAAAGTGGTAGTAAACCAATTGTTCATGGTAACATAAAACCTACGTACGAATATAAAGAAAATCATACTATATACCCAAATAGTGTAACGTAAACATACAATAGTTTTGTACCACTACCTAATTCATCTTCAATTAATTGTATGAAGGTTACACTATTATTTAAAGTAGATGTTTGAGAATTATTAGAACTAAATAAAGTAGTCAATAAAATAATTATTAAAATAATTAAAAAAGTGTAAACAATTTGAATTAATAAATTAAATTCTAATTTATATGTATTATCTACTAAAATAGAAGTTCAATTGAATAAATCAAAATCAGATAAATAGTTTGTATTAGAAATTTTATTAATAGTTGTAGTTGTAATTGTGTTATCATACACCCATGTAGCTATTTTAGCTGAGTATGAGGATCAAATCATTATTGTAGTAGTATATATTTATATACTTACAATTATAATTCAATAAATTCATTTGACACATAATCTAAATTAAATGTATTGAAGTTAAAAAATAACTCTACATACCCTTCTGTTGGGAATGATTTTAATAGGGGTGCACCAATAAAATTGTAATCTAACAATAAATTTCGAGTATCTTTTTTATTTAAAACATTTAAATTAAAAAATTCAATTAATTCTCTTTCTAATCAATTTGCATTAAAAAATAAACCATCAATACTATATAAATAATTTTTATTTAAAAATGAAAGTAAAAGAATTTTATTAAAAGTTTTATAATTATTTAAATTAAAAACAACCATAAATTTGAATAAATTTGAATGTTTAAAGAAATATTTTAAATTGAATGCAGTTACATCTATCCCACATACATCAATAAGTGATAAGTAATAATGTTGTAGAGTATTTTTAAGAAAAAATAAAATTTTATACATATTAAAATATATAGAAATATACATTGTATTTTTAGATGTTTTACTTGAAGTCCAGCATTTAATATTTTTCGAAATATTTTTAAAAATAAATAATGTTTCTAATAATTTAGTTGAAAAAATCATTTTAAAATTAAAATTTTAATAAATTATGATTACTAGTAATTTTATGTCAATATCTTCTTAAGAAATTTAAATTTCTTACGTTTGGGAAAGCTAAATATGCTAATATATAGAAATATGAGAATAATAAACTTGAGTTACCACCAACTAATTGATAATATTTACCGTTTGGTAAAAAAGTAGTAGTATATAAACATGAAATTAAAAATACATAAAACATAAAAATATGTGTAAAGTTATAATCAACAACTAACGGTCTATCAGTATATTGTTTGTGAAAAATTTTATTAAATGTTAGAGTATCTAATTTATTTTTATAAACAGTTAATTCAGTTGGTGATACAATAAAAGCTTGGAAATATAATAAGAAAAAAAACATAGCTAATCCAAAAACCCCAATTAAAGCGTGAGGAACAACTAGTAAAAATGCCATTAAAGGTCTAAAATATCAATGAGGTGCTACTTGATTAAATTTAATATCTACAATTGCACCAACATCCCCTCACATAAACAATTCATATGCTAATGCATCTGGTTCATGATACATTTGGGCAGTAATAAAAAATACTAATGTTACAAAATAAATAGTAGTAGTAATTTCATGTAATAACACTTCATTAAATCAATTTATTTGTGTATCAATACCAGATAAATTAAAATCAGCTTTTCAATCATAATGCATATTAACACCATGAATTGTAGATATAAAAAATAATAAAAATGCGGCCAAGTAATGAGCGTATGCTAATCTTACTAGCGTATCAGTATTTAAATTTTTATCTGTAAACAATCATCAATATATTTTAGTTTTAAAACTAAAAATAGTATGTAATGTATTAGCAGCAATTTTTAATGTGATATCACTTAAATGAGTTGTACATAATACTAATCCTAAAAAAGTTACAACTTGGAAAAACATTAGTAAAAATACTCCAGTTTTTCAAGCAAAATCTTGTTCAAAATAAGAATTTAAAATATATAATTTTCTAAATAAATGTGCATATGCAGAAATAAATAAAATATCTACACCTCGTTCATGTAATCAAAAAAAATCATCGGTATATAAGTCTTCGATGTCTTCTTCATCTCTAACTACCGGAATTAGCATTGTTTCTGGTACTAAACTAAAAGATACCATAACTCCACTAATAATTTGTACAAGAAAAAACATAATTAGAGTAAACCCTAATACACCAATATTAGTACTTACAGCTGTAGTCATAGTAATAAATAATTGCAATGCTTGTCTTTTTAAAGTTGCTCCAATAATAATTTTATTATTTATCAATAATGTTCTGTATAAAATTATTTTTATTGTGACTAATATACTTACCTACCTTACATTAATAATTAATTTTAATTTTTTATTTGATTTAAATATTGAATATTTGTATCAAAGTTATTATTTAGAATGAATTGTCTTATTATCCTCATTTATTTTATATAAATATTTAGGAGTAAAAGGTTTTTGATTAATAAATATTTTAACTAGTTTAATATTTTTATTTGTTATTTTATTAAAATTTAATTATTTTGTTTACTTTAATAATACATCTAATTTAATTTTACCAGTTTGGGGTAAATTTAATGAGTTAGTTGATATAACATTTAATATTTACATTGATTATATAAGTTATAATTTTAGTATGTTAACTGTATTAATTAGTGTAGCTGCGTATGCTTATAGTATAGTTTATATGCGTTTTGAAAAAAATATAATTTATTTTATATTTTTATTAAAATTATTCGTTTTATCTATGGTTACTCTTGTGTGAGCGGGAAATTGAATTACTTTTGTTTTAGGGTGAGAAATGATTGGTATATCATCTTTCTTATTAATTAATTTTTGAGTTAATAAAATAACTACTTTAAAAAGTGCATTTAAAGCTTTTACGTTTAATAAATTTAGTGATATTTGTTTAATTTTGTGTTTGTTAATTTTAATAAATATCGGAGGTTTTTATTTTACTACAAATTATTTACATTTAAATTTACTTGCATATAATCAAATAATTTTCTTTAGTATAAACTTTAATTTAATTGATTTTATTTTGTTTATTCTAATCTTAGGTAGTTTTTGTAAATCAGCTCAATTTGGTTTTCATTTTTGATTGCCTGACTCTATGGAAGCACCTGTACCAGCTTCAGCTTTAATTCATTCCGCTACATTAGTAAGTGCGGGTATTTATTTATTACTTCGTTATAATATTTTACTTCAATATAGTTCATTTAATTGATATTTTATATTAATTTTAAGTAGTTTTACAAGTTTTTATGGAGCAATAATCGCAGGTTTTCAAACCGATGGGAAAAAAATTTTAGCTTATTCAACTATAAGTCATTGTGGGTTTTTAATGGTGTCTTTATTATTATTTAACCCACTAATTACATTATTATACTTAATTGGTCATGGATTATTTAAATCAGCCAGTTTTATGTGTGTTGGTAATTTAATACAAGCGAATAACAATTACCAAGATAGTAGGGTATGAGGTAATCAGTCTAATTATCATTTATTTGAATTCTATACTCTATTGTTTTGTATTTTAAATTTAAGTGGGTTTCCATTTACTATAAATTTTTTTACAAAACATTTTTTGTTCTTTTCATACAATTATAGTAGTTTTTACACTATTATTGGTTATATTTTTTTAAAATTTGCAGCTTATAGTGGTATATTTTATAGTTTTAAAATTATTTTAAATTCATTTTTTTCAATAAAAAAAAATTTTTTTAAAAATTATTTAAACATAAATTGATCTTTTAGTGATATTATTGTTTTTAAAAATTTTTTTAAAACTAATAAAATATTTGTATTATTTTTAGTAAATCTAATTATTTTAGGTACTTTAATCTCATACATTTATATTAGTATATATTTTAATATAAATTATATTTTTATTGATAGTTATACAAATTTTAATGTTTTTTACAAAAATTTTTATACAAATATTTTAATAAATTTTTTTTTTATAATTTTATTCTTTGAAATTTTAAAAAATTTAAATTTTTTTAAAATTAAACAACATAATAATACAAGTATTTATTACTTTATCTATACTTACACTCTATACTTAATTTAAACATTTTTATATTAATTATTATAATGTATATTTATGTAAATTTTATTTTTTATATTAATCTTTTTCATATTTTTATATAAATTTATTTTTAAAATGTGATTAATTTTTATTATATTAACTATATATAGTTTTTTAAAAAATAATATTTTAAATAATTCTATTATTATTATTTCAATTTTACTATATTGAAAATATAGAAATATAATATTTTTAATAATTTATTTTTGAGCGTTATCTTGAATTTTACTTAAGCATTTAAATTGATTTTTTATTGAAATATATAATTATATTAAATATTTTTTTATTATATTAGCTAACATTATCTTTTTTTTTTTAAAAAAATGATTTTTTTTAAAATTATCCAAACATATGTATATATATATTTCATACTTATATTTAGTGTAATTTTATTAAGTCATTTATTTGAAGAATTTTATAGATTTTTCTTTTTTTCTGAAATTGTATGATTACTACTATTCACCCTACTATTATTAGTAGAATTTAACATAAATTCTATCTCGTTACTAACTACTAGTTTTTTGATTTTAGTATTTACTGCTCTAGAATTAGTTATGTTTACATGTATTACGTTATTAAAATATAAAAAAAGTTAAATTTTATAATGTTTGATTTAAGTTTATTATTTATTTTCCAAAATATAATAATTTTATTATTAGTATTTTGAGTATTGGCTTGATTAGGAGAAAAATTTTTTAAAATAAAATTTCATAAAAATACAACTGTTTCATATGAGTGTGGTTTTATAAATATTCAATCTAACTATGTAAGTTTAAATTTTAGTTTTTTTTTTTTAACATGTTTATTAATTATTTATGATATAGAATTTTTATTTTTAATACCTTTTTATTTTAATATGGCTGGTTATACTTTAATCAGTGTTCTTATTTATTGAGTATTTTTTATATTCATTTTTATTTCATTATTTATTGATTGACGTACTGTGTTAATTGATTGACTACTAGATTAAGGTAAGTATAACTCAACAGTAGAGTGTTAAATTGTGACTTTAAAAGTTGTGGGTGCAAATCCTACTATTTACCATGTTAAAAAATTATACTTTTTGGAAAAATTATAAATTTAATAATTTAACGCATTCATTGCAAAATGATAAGCCTATTTTATTTATATACTTCTTATTTACTACACAGTTAATAAATTTCTTTAGCTCTAATTTTTTTAAATCAAATTTTTTAATTAATATGCTTTTCTTTAAAAAAAAAAATATTAATAAATTATTTTTAAATAATGAGTATATTTTTTTAACACCAGGTATAGTATTAAAATTTAATAATTTGTTAAAAAAAAATTTAAAAAAAAAATCTACCCTATGAAATTTATTTTTTCTTATGTTTACTAAAATAAATAATTTTAAATTTATTTGAAAGTTAAATAATTTTTTTTTAAATAATTTTAAATTAATTAGATATATTAAAAAGTACAATCTTCTTCATTCATGAGTTTTTATAAATCTATTTAAACAAAATTTTAAATTTAAATATAAAACTGTACGTAGAATAAAAAAATGAGTAAAAAAAAAATATTTTAAAATTAATATATAAAATGTTTAATAATATTATATATTTATGTTTATTATTTATTTTAAATAATTTATACCAACAATATTGGGTAAATTGGATGCATAGTTTACTTACTAATTTTAATAACAATTATATACTTTTACTATTATTTTTAATTTTAATTAAAGATTTTAATGCATTTAAGTATAATTATTTAGGAATACTATTAATTTCTTTATTTAAATACAACTACATTAGCGTAGAACTTATAGCGTTACACAATAACTTGTTTATATATCACCCACTTACGTTGTATAGTTCATTAATTATTATTTTTTTTAATAATTTTTTAACAAAAAAATTTAAAAATTTAATTCTTAATATTATATGAGTTAGTTTTATATTAGGGGGTTATTGAGCTAGTCAAGAATTTAACTGGGGTGGTTGGTGGAATTGGGATTCTTTAGAAATGGGTATTTTATTTGGATTATCATATATTACAGTGCTATATCATACAAATATATATTTTTTGACACTTTATTTATACAACCATTGTATTATATATATGCTAGTATATTGACTTTTTAATAAATTTGGCATAACTATTTCTATTCACTCTTTTATTAAAAATACATCTATACTAAAATATACTACTATATATATATTGGTTATTTTTTTTAATAAACTTTCATGACTAATCCTATATACATATCTTATATTAACCCAAATTAAATTTAATTTATTAAGTATTATGTTTTTTAAATTAGTTTTAATACATTTATTACTTTTTTTTAAAAAAATAATATTTAAAAAAATAACATTTAAATACCTTCATCACGGGTTTATTTATATTTATTTATACTTTAATTGGGTCAATTTATATAATCTAACTTTTTATAAAAAAAATAATTTTAATTCATACTATATAACTATGCAATATCATTATTTTTATTTTAAAATAATAACAACTATTCATAATAATTATATTAATAATTTAAAAAAAAATTTTTTTTTTTTTAAATTTTTTAATTTTTACGGTTTTATTAATGGGTGGTTTTTAACATTACATAACTTTTTTTCTACTACTTCTTGATTGTTGATTATTAGAATGTTAAAAAAATATACTAAATCGTTCGCAAAGTTACATAAAAAAAGAATTTTTAATAAATCTATTTTAACATTTAATTATATTAATAATATTAACTTTTTAAAAAAAAAAAAATATATATACATTTATTTTTATAAAAAAA
>Ga0194124_10005458_pt1 | contig 11803 bp, 10 predicted proteins | sample TA2KigCas0mmetaG_FD_148605 | JGI IMG/M metagenome (GOLD analysis project Ga0194124, IMG submission 148605) | Freshwater microbial communities from Lake Tanganyika, Tanzania - TA2015031 Kigoma Deep Cast 0m | ecosystem: Environmental > Aquatic > Freshwater > Lake | place: Tanzania: Lake...
AAATATTCAAATAAAAATTGAGGAAATAAAAATACAAGACCAATAGTTACAATTATTTGAATAAATGAAAGACTGCCTAAAGAACTTTTAAAAGACTTAAGCATAGTTGAATAAACTGCCCATGAAATCATTGCAACAAGCAACCATAAATCTCCCTTATTTAAATCTAAATGAATTAATTTATTTAAATCAGATTTTGTAATAATTATAAGAACACCAATCATAGATAAAATCACACCAATAATTTGAAACTTTGAAATATTTTCAATTCTAAAAAGATAAGAAATGAATAGTATCAATACAGGAATAGTAGAAATCATCAAAACTCCTGTTAAAACTTGAGTAAAATTTAAAGAGTAATAAACAACAGAATTAAAAATACTAATACTTGTAAGTGACATGACAAGAAGACTTAGAAAATTTTTTTTTACTAACTTTTTATTTTCTAAAATATCTTTAATGGTAAATGGAAATAATATAAGCCAAACAATTAGCCATCTAAAAAAATTAAGAGTTAAAGGTGGAACTTCGTAAAGAGTTGCAATTTTTCCAACTATAAAATTTCCTGACCAACATAATGCACAAAGTATAAGCATTATGTAAGCAAGTAAATTTTTATTTTTAAAAGATAATTTCAAAGAAAACTAAATTTTATCTGTTAACTTATAATAAACAATACCAGTTATTTCATGAAGTAAAACATTCCATAACTTAACTGCTTTATAAAAATTAAAAGTTAACCAAAAAATTTTGCTAGTTCCTGTTTTATAATCAACTGAAATAGGCTCTAAAATAATTCCATTTTTTTTAAAGACCATAAAAGAACGTGCCATATGACTCGCTGAAGTAATTAATCCCCAGTTTCCTTTTTTATCTTCAAGAATTTTTTTAGAATATTTGACATTTTCAAATGTATTTCTAGATTGATTTTCAAATATTAAATTTTCCTCTCTAACTCCTTGTTCAATAAAAAACTTTCTAGTGTTATCACTATCACTCCAACCCTGCTGTTGCTTAAGAGGACCTCCACTACCTGAGAAAAGGATAATTACTCTAGGATTTTTTTTAAAAATTTCAACAGCTTTAGTTAGTCTTTCAGCATGTTCTGATAGACTAGCTTCATTTCTTTCTTTTGAAACTAAACCTTGCTCAATACCGCCTCCAAGCACAACTACACCCGTTAATTGAGAATAAGAAATTTTAGAAGGTTTAATATAATCCTCTAACTTATTTAATAAAAAATAAGGTAAAGAGTAAATTCCAAAAAAAATAAATAAAAAAATAAATAAAAGTGAAAAAAATTTTATAATTTTTTTTTTATTAAAAAAAAAAAATAAAATAATTATAAATGCAATTGTAAATAAAATATTGAAAGGAGAAGTAAAAAAATTAAGTGTTTTTGATAAAATAAACTCCATTAAAAATAATCTTTATTATGATGCTGCACACTTAATACTATTCCAAATCCAATCATATTAGTAAGCATTGCAGTTCCTCCATAAGATAATATGGGAAGTGGAACACCAACAACTGGTAAAAGACCGGTTACCATTCCAAGATTTATTGCAATATATAAAAAAAAGTTAAAAGCAAATGCATAACAAAAAATCTTTGAAAAATTTGTAGTTGCTTTATCACCAATTAAAATAACTTTTTTGCAATATATAAGAAAAAGTTAAAAGCAAATGCATAACAAAAAATCTTTGAAAAATTTGTAGTTGCTTTATCACCAATTAAAATAACTCTTTTTATAATTGTAAATAATAACCAGAGTAAAAGTAACGACCCAACAAGACCAAATTCTTCAGCAATATGTGAAAAAATAAAATCGGTGTGGTTTTCTGGGACAAAATCTAAAGAACTTTGTGATCCCTTAAGATAACCTTTTCCAAAAATACCACCTGATCCAATTCCAATTTTAGCTTGGTTGACTTGATAATTAGCTCCCAAAGGATCTCTGTTGCTGTCAAAAAAATTTATAATTCTATTTTTTTGATAAGATTTGAGAGAAGCAAATGCAAAAGGCAGAGATATAATAAGAATTAAAATTCCAGAAATTATTATTTTTTTACTTAATCCAACGATCCATAAAACTCCAAGTGCTGCAAACAATATTAACAATGATGTTCCAAGATCAGGTTGTCTTAAAACAAGTAAAAATGGAATAATAATTAAGAACGTTGATAAAAGTAAGTTGAAAAATCTATTTACATCTTCAGATTTTACAGAATGATAAAATCTTGCAAGTACTATGATTATTGCAAGTTTTGCAAGTTCAGAGGGTTGAACGTGAAAAAAACCAAAATCAAGCCAACGCTGTGATCCTTTTGCAGTAACTCCAATAAATTTTAAAATAAATAATAAAAATAAAATTAATGCGTAAAAATGATATGCATATCTGTACCAGATAGAAATACTTCTAAAAGAAATGAAAAGCATAACACCTATTGCAAATAAAAATCTTACTAGGTGTTTGAAATATAAGTTGCTTTGACCTTTATCTATTGAATACAAAGCTGCAATGCTAATTAGTCCTAGAAGTAAAACTAAATATATTAATTTTTTGTCAAATCTTTCAAACTTTTCAAGAAATAAATAAAACCTACTTAATGTTTGCTCTTTAGACATTCGTTAATCTTTTTTTGAATAAGAAATCAAAGATAGTTTTTGCAACTGGCGCTGCTACTCTTGATCCTGGACCCGAATGTTCTGCAACAACTGCAACGGCCCATTTGGGTTTATCAACCGGACCAAATCCTGCAAAAAGAGAATGATCTCTATACTTATATTCCCTAGCAGTTGGACTTCCATCATCTTCTCTATCTTTAATATTTAATTTTACAACCTGGGATGTTCCTGTTTTTCCACAGAATTTTACTTCTCCAGTCAACCTTGAGCCGTAGGATGTCCCGCCTGGCTCATTAGTTGATGCATTTAATGTCTCTTTTACAAGCTCAATATGATCGCTATCAAAATCTAATTTTTCTCTTTTTGATTTTTCAGTTCCAAAAAAGCTTGGAATAACATTATAACCACCATTTGCAAACTGAGCTATTAGCTTACAAAGCTGAATTGGAGTTGAGAGCATATAACCCTGTCCTATTCCTGTAATTAACGTCTCGCCCAGTAACCAGTTTTTTCCAAGAACATTTTTCTTCCATTTAGTATCAGGTATTAATCCTTTTTTTTCCTCCTCAAACTCAGGCAGTAAATTAAAACCCATGCCTAATTTTTTTGCAGTTTCTGCAATACGATCAACACCAAGAAGTCTTGCAAGTTCATAAAAATAAATATCGCATGATTTTTTCATTGCATCAGTAAAATTTACTTTTCCATGACCACCATCTTTCCAGCAGTAAAATTCTTGTCCGTAAAGTTCAATTTTACCTGGACAACTATGAATATAAGTCTGATCAATGATTTTATTATCAAGTGCTGAAAGCATTATAAGTGGCTTAATCACTGATCCTGGGGGATACTGACCACTTAATGGTTTATTAACTAATGGCCTTCTATCATTTCTTAGTAAAACATTTAACTCATCTTGAGAAATTCCAAGTGCAAATTTATTTGTATCGTACGATGGCGTTGATACACATGCATATATCTCACCATTATTAACATCCATTACAACTACAGAGCCTGCAGTACTTCCAAGTCTTGAAAAAATTAACCTTTGTAGCTCTAAATCTAGATTTGTCCTTAAAGCATCTCCACTTATCCCCTCAACAAGCTCAACTGTTCTAACTGCACGACCCGTTGCATTAACCTCAAAACGAGTAAAACCAGGTCTACCAATAAGATCATTGTTTATTACTTTTTCTATTCCATTTTTACCAACTTTTATTCCAGGAGTTCTAAATAAATCACTTTTTTGATTTTGAAGATCAGCTTCAGATGGAAGACCCACATATCCTAAAATGTGGGCAAATTCGAAAGGGAAATTATAATGTCTCTCCATCGAAACAAATGGTTGAACACCATTTAAAATAAAAAGATTACTATTAATTTTTGAAAATTCAGACCAAGTTAGATTTTTATTAATTACATAAGGCTGAAATTGTCTAATTTTCCTAAATTCATTACTTGTTTTTTCAATAACATCCTCACTTAAATTTAAAAATTTTTTTAAATTTTGAAGTACAAAGTCTAAATCAGTAACATCTCCCTTAATGAGGGCGATACGATAGACTTGTCTACTTTCTGCAAGCCTATTTCCAAATCTATCTAATATTAATCCTCTTTCAGATGCAATTTTCCATTCTTTGTAACGATTCCGATCAGAAAGTACTGTGTATTTTTTTTTTTGAAAAACTTGTAACCACAAAAGCCTAAGCCCAATTAAACCAAAAAAAGTATACTTAACAGTATTTAAAATTGTTTTTCTTCTACTAATAATTCCAGATTTTGTTTGATATCCCTCACTGGGCCTATGTTTGAAAAATTTCATAGAAATATAGACAATATAATACAAAAATGTTACTGCACCACACTTTTTTGGAGGTAAGTAAGAATTAAAATCGAAGTTAAAAATGATAATGTTGAACAGGCTCTAAGAGCTTTAAAAAAAAAGCTACAAAGAGAAGGTGTGTTCAGGCAGCTTAAAATCAAAAGTCACTACGAAAAACCATCTGAAAAAAAGAAGAGAGAAAAAGACGAAAACACAAGAAGAGTAAAGAAACTTAGAAAACTTAAAGCTAGACTCTAGAGATTTTTAATAATTTCCTCTACCATTTTTTTTGCATCAGAGAAAAGCATCAACGTATTATCTTTATAAAATAGCTCGTTATCAACTCCTGCATAGCCTGCTGACATTCCTCGTTTAACAAATAATACTGTTTTAGATTTTTCGACTTCTAAAATTGGCATTCCATATATTGGACTGGTCTTATCTGTTTTAGCGGCTGGATTTGTTACATCATTAGCGCCTATTACAAATGAGATATCAGTATTTGAAAAATCATTATTTATGTTCTCTAACTCAAACACTTCATCGTACGGAACATTTGCCTCAGCCAATAAAACGTTCATATGACCTGGCATTCTTCCTGCAACTGGATGAATTGCATAGGACACTTTAACGCCTAGCTCTTTAAGTTTATCTGCCATTTCTCTAAGAGCATGCTGAGCCTGTGCAACCGCCATTCCGTAACCTGGTACAATAATAACTGATGACGCATTCTTCATTAAAAAAGCAGCATCATCTGCTCCACCTTGTTTGATTGGTTTTTTCGTCTGATCTTTACTTAGTGAAATACTCTCACCACCAAAGCCTCCTAAAATTACATTAAATAAAGAACGATTCATTCCCTTGCACATAATGTATGAAAGTATGGCTCCAGAAGATCCAACAAGAGCACCAGTAATAATAAGAGCAATATTTTCTAGAGTAAAGCCTATACCTGCTGCTGCCCAGCCAGAGTAAGAGTTTAACATGGAGACAACAACTGGCATATCAGCTCCACCGATTGGAATAATAATTAAAAAACCTATTAATGTTGATAAAAAAATTATGGACCAAAAAAGAAATTCATTTTGATTAATTGTAAAATAAATAATCAAAAAAACTATAAACAAACCCAGTAATAAATTTATTATATGCTGACCTTTAAAAACAATAGGCGAGCCAGACATAAGTCCTTGAAGTTTTAAAAAAGCTATACAGGATCCAGAAAACGTTATCGCACCAATTGCAATGCCTAGGGACATCTCAATCAAACTTAATGTCTTAATACTTCCAGAACTCCCAATCCCGAATGATGAGGGGTTGTTAAATGCAACAACTCCAACAAGAACTGCAGCTAGTCCAACTAAACTATGAAAACCCGCAACAAGTTGTGGCATGGCCGTCATAGCAATTTTATTTGCAATAAAGCCACCAATTAAACCTCCAAGAATAATTGGAATTAGAATGTACGAAATATTATCTTTTATTTGATCTAAATTTTTAAACGATAGTAAAGTTACAACTATAGCAAGGATCATTCCAATAATTCCAAGAATATTTCCCCCTCTTGAAGTTTCTGGAGATGAAAGACCTCTTAAGGCCATAATAAAAAGAATTCCTGTAGCTAAATAAAGAAACGCAGTAATATTTGCTGAAATCATTTCTTATTTTTTTTTTTATACATACTGAGCATGCGCTGTGTTACTAGAAAACCTCCAAAAATGTTTATAGATGCAAGGAAAAAAACAAGGAAAATTGCAGCCATTCCAGGAAGTTTTGATACAAAAGAACTATCTTTACTTGAAAAAATTATAGCAACTAAAGCTCCAACTATAATTACAGAGGATATTGCATTAGTTACTGACATAAGTGGAGTATGAAGCGCTGGTGTTACACTCCAAACCACATAATAGCCTACAAATATTGAAAGTATAAAAATAGAAAAACGAAATATAGTTGGATCAATATCCATTAATTCAAAACCTCCCTAACATAAATACTTTTAATTATTTCGTCATTTTCATCAATTTTTAACGATCGTGTTTGTTTATCATAAATAGAACTTAAAAAATTATATACATTACGAGATAATAAGTTAGATGCAGTTTCAGATATTCTGCTTGGTACATTATTATAACCTAAAATTTTTATTCCAAATTTTTCAACAATTTTTCCCCTTTCTGAATAAATGCAATTTCCGCCTTGTTCAACTGCAAGATCACATACAATCGATCCTTTTTTCATAAGACTTAACATTTCCTCATTGATTATTCTTGGAGCTTTTTTTCCTGGAATTAGTGCTGTACAGATTACTATATCCTGCACCGATAAAGTTTTTTTTAATAATTCCTCTTGCTTTTTTTTATAATCTTCTCCAACTTCCTTTGCATAACCTCCTGAGGTTTCCAAGTTTTGTGATCCTTCTACAAAAACAAACTTGCCTCCAAGACTCTCAACTTGTTCTTTTGAAGCCAGCCTTACATCTGTTGCACTTACAACCCCTCCTAGGCGTTTGGCAGTTGCTATAGCTTGAAGTCCAGCAACTCCAGCCCCAATAATAAAAAATTTTGCTGGTGTAACAGTTCCAGCTGCAGTCATCATCATTGGAACTGCTTTATTAAATTCATAAACGCTATCGATAACAGCTTTGTATCCGGCAATATTAGCTTGTGAGGATAAAATATCCATGGATTGAGCTCTAGTAATTCTTGGAAGAAGTTCTAAAGAAAATATTTTAATTTTTTTATTTATTAATTTGTTAATAGCTTCTTTGTTTAAGTGCGGAAAAAAATTTCCAATTAAAATAGTATTTTCTTTAATTTTAGATATTTCATCTAATGAAGGGCAACTTATTTTTAAAAGAATGTCAGACAATTTCAAAACTTCATTTCTTATAATACAATTTGCACCAATATTTATAAAACTCTCGTCTTTTATATGAAAAAACTTTCCATAGTTATTTTCAATATTTACTTTAAAACCTAGCTGAATAAATTTTTTAATTGTTTCGAATGTTAAAAGAGTTCTTTTTTCAAAAGAGTCATCTTCTAAAATAGAACCTAAAATCATCAAGAGAAATAAAATTTAAAAACTAATAAATATTAATAAAATTAATAAAAATATAATTATTACAGTTGCAATAATTGTAAGTTTTTTAAATGCGCTCCACATTTCCTTTTGTGGTGAAATATCCATATCAGCCTTGTCTTGCTTTAAATTTTGGATTTTTTTTATTTATAACGTAAATCTTCCCTCTGCGTCTCACAATTTTACAATTTATATCTCTTTTTTTTAAAGATTTTAAAGAACTTACTACTTTCATATGTAATCAATTAATAAGCCTGGCAACGACCTACTCTTCCGTGTCTTAAGACAAAGTACCATTGGCGCTAAAGGGCTTAACTGCCGAGTTCGGAATGGGATCGGGTGTGACTCCTTTGCTAAAATCACCAGGCATCTAGCTTATAATATTGAATTAAAGGTATGTAAAGTTTTAAAAAATACGTTTAAATTAAACGAAGTAATCTTGCAAAAGCTAAAAAATAATTTTTATTTTTAAAAAGAGATAGCTTTATAAAAATAAGAAATATAATTAAAAATAAATACATAAGTTGATTAAAATAAAAGCTAAAAAAAATTATAATATTTAAAAAAATACAATAGAATAACGTCATATATGCTATAATTTTGCTTACAATACAGCGGTCATAATAAAAATTTTTTTGTTTAGGATTTAAAAAAAAATAATCACCTAATCTTTTCCAAGGCATGTTTCCTCTAAGAACTTTTTTAGTTAAAGTAATAGTGCAATCAACTATTGGGTAAGAAAAAAAAATAAAACCAAAATACCAATACTTAGTTGTAGCAAGCTCTAAAATAGAAAAGCCAATCAAAAAACCTAAAAATATTGAGCCAACATCCCCCATGAAATACATAGGAAGTATTTTTGTTTTTCTTGGAAAATTAAAAAGTAAAAAAACCAACAGAATTGGTATCAGAATATATGGAAATACATCAGAAAATAATTTTAAATTTACAAAACTATCTAAAATTAAATAAGAGACATAAAAGCTAATAGCATTTATTGAAAGAAGACCATCAGACCCATCTAAGAAATTTGTTATATTTAAAATATAAACCCAGACTACGACTGTTATTAAAAATAATATTTTTAAAGGTATTTGAATTTTACCAAGTTCTAAACAAGTAAGTGAAGAATAAATAAATATTATATGGGATAGTAAACGAAATATAGGATCAATTTTTTTTGTATCATCTATTAAACTTAAGTAGATTTAAAAAACTCATCTTGAACTTTTAAGGATTCGAAATATTTAAAAGACGTTATTTTTTTAAAGAAAAATAAAAGTACAAATGTGCTTATAATAGTAAAAAAAATTATAAAAAAAAACTCATTCAATATTTCCATTGTTCTAACTATCAACTCTGGCTTAAATTTATAATATTTTACAAAATTATCTACTTTCTAAGTATTGTTATTATAGTACTAAGAAAATGTACTACTAATAATATCATGAAAACAATTATAATTGATTTCGAATTTAGAGTTTCTATATTAAAGCAAAAAAGAATAGCAACGCTGTGTAACAAAAAAATATAAAACGATATTTTATTAACTTTATCATATCCCTTTTTTAAACCTAAAATTGGATAACTGTAAATTTTAATTAATGCCATTATAAAAATACATATTGTAGCTATCTGAATAACAAAAAATGAATTTAGAAATTTTTCTTGAAATAAAAAAAATAAAACTTTATCTGCAAAAAAGTAAATTAGAATGCAAAAAAAAGAAATGATAAATATAGAAGCATATAAATTTTGTTTATTGGTGGACTGATTCTGTTTATTTTTTTTTAATAATAAAATTTCTGGCAATATATTAGTAAATGCATTTCCAGCTCGTAGTATTTGATCTGCGAAATAAAAATATGCTGCTTCAATTGGTTTATTCTGAAAAATTAAAATGATAGACCAAAAACTTAAAATTTGATTTTGCAGTACAGTTGTTAAAAATATTGCAGATGTATTTTTAATTAAATGGAAAATTTTTTTTAACTTAAAAATAATTATTACTTTATATTTAAAAAATAAAAGAAAATTTCCGTAAATGGCAACAACTGAAAACGCTATTGCTTGTGATAGCACTGCCCAATAAATATCAGTATTGTTTGCAAATAAAATAACAACAAGAACTGATAGAATTCTTCCAATAAACGTTGGTAGTATTAATCTGCTAACTTGATTTAATGGGTGAAAAAACCAATGAGGATTTATTCCTGCAAAAAAAATTGTAAGGATAAGAGAGATCATTACTTTGAAATCAAATAATTCTAATAATCCGAATAACTTAATTAGAAATAAAAATAAAAAAATTAAACATAGTATAAATAACTTTGAACTAATTATATCTGAGCTTTCTTTAATGAAGTTGGCCTTATTTAATTCTAAATTCTTTTTAAATGCATAATAATAAAATCCCCACTCTGACAAACTAAAAAAAATTTGAATTAAAAATAAAGAAAAACTTAAAATACCAAAAATAGTTGTATCTAATTTTTTACCAAGAATAATAATCGTTAATACAAAAAAAAATTGATGAATTAGTAAAATTAAAAACCTATCAAAAAAAATATTTATAAAATGTCGATTACTCAATATTTCAATTTTCTATTAGAAATAGTATGCAAATAAATACCAACGGGATAAAAATATATACAATTAAGCCAGTTATTAAAAAAATTACCTGTTGAAGTAATCGGCCATAGGGTTATTAGAAAGCAAGCAAATAAGCAAATTTGAAAGTCACTTAATAAATATTTTTTTTTGAACAAAAGTATTAGGTGTTTTATGCAATAATAGATAATTAAAATAAATACAAAAAAAATAAAAAAAAAACCTACTAAACCAGTTTCAGATAATAACTGAATATAAGTATTGTGAGGATGTGTAGTGCACGATGTGCTTGAGACTTTATATATCTCTTTATTACATAAAAGATTATAGGTTCGAAGTCCGCTTCCAAATATTGGATTATCTTTAAAGATATTTATTGCACTTTGATAAATTTCATCGTGTCCTTTTGTAAATCGAATTCCAGTAATCTTCGATAAGCCACTCTCCTCAATAGTTCTTTGTATAACTCTTCCAGAGTCAGGATCTAATTTAAAAATTATTAATATTAGAAATAATGAAACTAACAAAGATGATACAATCATCATTTTATTTTTCTTGAAAAGTAAAATCATAAAAACATATGATAAAATGGCTAAAAAAAATGCAGCTCTTTCTCCACTTAAAAAAATTATAACTAAAGTTGATGTATTTAAAATAAAAAATAAAATTTTTAATCTTTTATCTATCGTATTCCATAATAAAAAAATTAAGCCACAAAACAAAGGTAAAAACCTAGTTAAGTAACTTCCTAAAACCAGTTCATCGTTAAAAAAGCTTGAAACTCTTATTAGGTCTTCTTGATACAGAGGATGACCAAATAAATTTTTTTTAAAAAAAAACTGAAAATAGCCATCAACATTTAGAATAAAATAGCATAAAAAAATTACTTTTAATAAGTGAAATAAGATTTTTTTATCTACATCTAGTAAATACCAAAAGCATAAAGAAAAAAGAGCAAACCTAAAATAAAATACAGATTTTTCTAAAGATCGAAAAATATCATATGAAATAAATGAATTTAAAATTAAATATAGATAAAATGAAAAAAAAAAAATAACAAATTTATTATTAAAATATTTAAAATTTTTAATTTTTATACAATAAACTAAAAAAATTAATGCAGACACAGATAGAGCTAAATCTGCCAAAAAAGGTCCTGTTATAATAAATAAAGGCAGTAAAATTATTAAATAGTAAGGAATATATAAAAAAAATTTTTTTTTAAGTATTTGCATAAACTTAGATATTTCAATTTATATGCACTAAGTAGAAATGAAAATACTCTATAAGTAACAAAATAAGATTGAATTGATAAAAAAATAAAATACCTTACTAATTTTTTAAAAACCGCGGGGTGGAGCAGTCTGGTAGCTCGTCAGGCTCATAACCTGAAGGTCCTTGGTTCAAATCCAAGCCCCGCAACCAAAATATTTTAAATTTAATTTTTTAAAAAACATATAATTCAAAGAATATTATTAGTTAAAAATGGAAAATTTAAATAAAATTGTTTACCTGCCCATAGAAATTAAAAATAGAGAATTTTATTCTAAAACAATTTTAGCAGCTAAATTAATTCAGAAAAATTTTAAAGTTATAATCGGTCAACAATGGTTTATTTTTGATCAAATTAAAAAAAAAAACTTGCCTCCAGGAGTTTTT
>Ga0194124_10005471_pt1 | contig 11794 bp, 8 predicted proteins | sample TA2KigCas0mmetaG_FD_148605 | JGI IMG/M metagenome (GOLD analysis project Ga0194124, IMG submission 148605) | Freshwater microbial communities from Lake Tanganyika, Tanzania - TA2015031 Kigoma Deep Cast 0m | ecosystem: Environmental > Aquatic > Freshwater > Lake | place: Tanzania: Lake Tanganyika...
CCCCTCAGCAGGGGAAATACCCATAGGTATATTCAACAGACATTGAAAAGGAATAGCACTTTCTAATGAAAGAGCGCTTGCCTTATGTGGTTTGGCATGAATTGAACCTGAATAAACGATGATTCCGAATACCAATGAAATGTAAAGTGTACAAAACTTGACCATTTTCTCTCCTTGTGACTGTTAGATAGAATATAACCTCTGCATTTAAGCCCTAAAAACCCTCGTAGCGATGCAAAACTTGTTATTCGCCTAATTGTTGTCTATGTCTTACTCTTTCGCCTTTCCTGTGCGTTTTCTAGGGGCTTTTATCTTTTCTTTCGTAAATAAGTTTGCTGTGTATTTTTCATAGAGTTCAAACAGAAATTCCATTCTCTTGGCTTCACTGGGGAAGGGTTGAGGTCTATATGCCAAATCCACTGCCTTATCAAGTTCCTGATGTGCTTTGACAAGGGAAGGTGGCATTGTTAATGGATCATATAAATCTGCAAGAGAACTATTGGGGAATTCCTTTCTTGTATCTAACACCTTTTGGGCCGCCTTTTCAATAGCTTCCTTTTGTTTATCAGAAGGGTTCTCAGGCCAAGGGTAATTGTTGTAGACGATAGTATTTGAGTATCTAAAATCACTCTTTATTCTTCCACACACTGTGCGAACCCATGCCATGTGCATTTCACTCGTCAATATTCCAAAGTGAAAAAGAGTAGCATTTGGAAGAAAACTACAACTATTGCTAACAATATCATCTTTTGTGAAAAAACCTATTGGTATGTATTTTCTATTCTCAGATGAATGAAGAGGGATCAAAATGTAGTCAGATTCAGGCTGTCTATCTTCGCTCCATAATGTTGGGTAATTAGCAAATTTCCTTGTTCCATCTCGTGTACTTTTTCCTCTAAATTCTTTCACTAATTGTATTCTTTTTGAAATTTCATTTAAATGTTTCAAGTCATTTGGGGAAGCTTCTTTTAACCAAAGGCAATATCTTTCTTCATTATTGATAAACTCTCTTGCCGAAATTAGTTTTTTAAAATAAATCTTCGACTTTGGTTCCAATAAGATAAATGAGAACATTTCACTTTTAGTAAATAAATAATGGCCTTCATCACGTGGGACATTTCCTAAATACATTTTCGGAACATTACAAATAGGATTAGATTCTTTTCCTATAAAAATATCTTTTGCATCGACCAAATAAGGATTTATATTTTTAACCTTTATCTCGTGTGCTTCACTTTTAATATCTTTATATTCAAAAATACTTTTCACATTAGTATCATAATTTGCGAATCCAATAATAACACAGTACACTGCAGCATTACCTCTGGCTTCGTTATTCCACTTAAATGTTCGGTGTGCAAAGTGAATTATGATATTGTATTTATTAAACATTAGCCCCCAAAGAATGCTCGTTTGTTCACCCTGTACAATGGAGTTAGTTGAAACAAAACCAACTATAATTCTGGTATTTTGAATATACTTTGCGGCTTTTACATACCAAGCGGTTACGTAATCTAAAACTCCAATATTGTCCGCAGATTCAAACGTGTTAATCAAATCATTTTTTTGTTTTTTGCTCATTAAATGATAACCAATGAAAGGCGGATTACCGATGATATAGGAAAGTTCTTGTTTTGAGACTACATCATTCCAATCAATATCAAGTGAGTCAGCATGGACTATATGAGCTGATTTTTTCAATGGAAGTCTGGCATAATATTGACCAAATTCCATACTCATCAGCATATTCATTTGATGGTCAATGAGCCACATGGCTACTTCAGCAATCCGAGCAGGGAATTCCTCAATTTCAATTCCATGCATCATATCAACATCAAGCATGGCAACTGATGAAAGGTCAATTGCAACTTGCTTATCAGTATGTAAAGCCCTGAGAACATCAAGCTCTAATAATCTTAGTTCTCTATAGGTGATGACAAGAAAATTTCCACATCCCATGGCGGGATCCAGGAACCTCAATTTGCTTAGTCTAAAATGGAAATCTCGTAATTGATGGGAATTATTCTTGATGCGCTCAAACTCTGCCCTTAAATCATCAAGAAAGAGTGGTTTTATGAGTTTCAGGATATTCTTTTCACTTGTATAATGCGCTCCAAGATTGCGTCTTTCTTTGGGGTTCATAACGCTCTGAAACATTGAGCCAAAGATAGCAGGGGATATCTTGCTCCAATCCAGATAACAACATTCAAGCAAGCTCTGTCGCATTTTGGCATCAAAGAAGGCGTTCGGGAGAATCTCTTCGAAGAGTTTTCCATTTACATAGGGAAATGCCAATAATTGTTCATCAAGATTCTTGTACCGCTTCTCGATAGGGGTATTCAATACCTGAAACAATCCCTGCAACTTGTCAGCCAAATCACTTCCGTCTTCTGAAGTTCTTTGTTCTATGTAGTCCTGAAACTGTTGTTTCTCAAAGATAGTAGTATCTTCTGCAAATAGACAAAACAGCACACGAACAAGATACACTTCAAGGGGATGACCTTCATAGCCGATTTCTTTGAGTCTATCATGGAGTTTGCCCATGAGTTCAGCGGCTTTGATATTGACAGGGTCTTCCTCACGGTAAATCTTCTTCTGATACCCTGCAATGAATCCGAAATGCTCAACATTATTGACAAGGTCTTTGAGAAGAAATTCATGATATTCAGTATTGCCTTTCTCTTCTAAATCATACAAGCGAAATCGTTCAAAATCAGAGACAAGAACATATTTTGGAAGTTCAAATTGTCCAAGACCATGTAGATAACCCTTCGCCTGACCAAAAGCCTTCGTTAAATCCTTGCCCTTGGATTTCATTTCAATGAGAATCTGTCCTTTCCATAGCAAATCAATATATCCATCACCATTATCGAGTTTCTTTACTTTATGCTCGAATGTTGCTACTTTCCTTTGATTCAGTCCGAAAACATTGAAAAATGCCACTAAAAACGGCTTGGCATCAGCATCTTCGGAGAACACTCCATCCCATTCTTTAGAGAATTCAATGGCCCGACTTTTAATCTCATTCCAATTTAGTGGCATATTTCAATTAGTAAAATCCCAAAACAAGTAGCTTAATAAAGTAGAAAATACTCAATTCTTGATTGAAATTAAGTCGTTTTCCTTTTGAATCTCAAACCATCCAAGTTGAAACAGGGCATAAAATATATTGTCTGGAATTTCATTCAATCTTTCACACCCTATTGCTGGCCCATTTAATGTTTGAAGTGCTCCCTCTAATCTGCGTAGAACTCTTTTATAGTGATAATATGACCTAAATTGATTGCGATATTGATGTGCTTGCCTCACAGTTGAAAGTAACCCTCAATAGAGATTAGCTTGCTCAAGCATTCATCAAAAAATTCATCAGAAGTCATGCCCGAACAATATTTGATTTCATAGTGTTTGTTTTCTAAACATTCAGGGTTATTAAATGAGATATCATCTATTGTCTCAAAGATTTGGTCAGCCAGAAAGAAGTGAAACGTATGCTGAATGATGTCATCTAAGGGAAATTTTAATTTTTTAAATACTTCTTTCTTTATTCGGCATTCTACTCGAATCAAATCTGATACTTGTAATGTTTCTTTGATTTCTTGAACATAATCAGCATAGATTGAATTATTGAACTTATCCACCTGAGAATAAAGACACACTTCACGAGATTTGTTCTTAAAGTAGAGCGAATGTTCTTCTGTGGATCTTCTCAGTCTTTTTGTGGAAGTTGTTATGTAATCATGCATAAGAGACATCAGCATATTAGCTCCAAAGTTGAAGCAATAATCAATGCGTTTGATGATTGCCTTCCTTGGATTAATACCAATCAATTGCTCAAGAATATCGATTGCGATTGGTAATTCTTGAATATCCAATCCATCTATATTGTGTCCATGGACAAGTGTGCTTAATGAGAACTCCAAAGTTGAGGAATAAATATTCGTATAGCACTTGATTTTTTCACCAATAAAGAACTCAAAGCTAAGCACTTTATAGAATTGGTCAATTTTCTCCTTTACCTTGCTTCCAGCGGAAAGTCTCATCAGAGTTCTATGCAAACTCTCTAATTCTTCACTTAAATACGTGGTACTTACTTCTTGGTGTTTAGCTTTGCTAAAACAGAGGGTGATGGTATCAAAACCATGATTTCTTAACAACATATAGGTTTAATTATTTTTCACAAGTCCCCACTATTATTAAATGAGTATTGTGTTTGATTCCTATATATCACGGTCGATTCTGTTTTTTTTTGAAGAATTTAAAATAACACTGATTTCACACTGATTTTTGATGGAATAACACCTCTTTATATTCAACTTTATCCCCGAATATGGATTTCTTGTTCTCCGTTTGTGGTGGATCTTGAGAGCATGATATATAACCTATATCACTATGATCCTGAAATACACCACTGCGTTTTATAGGAATGATATTCTGTAAACTCTGTAACTGTTACAGGACTGGAACCTGAGCTTGGGGGGGAGGTACAACCTAGTTAACTTTTCTTTTTTGAAAGCAAAGAAACTTTCTATTTAGAAATTTTACTCTCAAAAACCTGTTTTGAGTAGATAATGAGTAGAAGGTATTGAAATCTAGCTCATTATCTTTGGAGAACATTGGGTCCGAAGTAATAAGTCTAACAAGCTAGTGCTCTATTTATGCATTGAGAAAAGAGTTGTATCAAGGAGATAATAGTATTTGAGTGCTATTATTTAAGTCATCTGTGTGGTCTTGGTTCTATTCAACCCTTCAATATGCATGAATACAAAACATACCCAATATACACTTTCACTACTTAGGTCTGAAAGTAGATTTGGTGGAAGTAACACCGACAAGCTATCAAATGGATAAACCATGATGTATTTACTTTCTCTCTTCCTAACTCTTTTAATTATGGTTCCTGTATATTCTCAAACAGGACAAAAATCATTGTCTGACTCATTGTACGTTGTAATGACTAAAGATGGAGTTATACTTGGCAAAAAAAGTGATCTGATAAAATCGTTTTCCAAGTCTTTATCCATCCTTTTCAAAGAGTTGGAACAAGATGAAGTTACATTTGATAATATCAATTTCTATGAATGCATTATAGCTACAATACAATCAATGGATAGCCAAGTAATCCAAAATAAGGACACAGTTCAATCCATAGTTAAAACATGTTTTAATAGCAGTATGAAACCAAACCTAGAGGAGAAACTTGGGAAAATAGTATTAATCAGATTATGCAAAGATTCGATAATCACAAAAAATGATTTTTCAAGTAAGATAGGATTGGTGGGTGGTGAGTCTATAGATTTATTCTGTGATTGTTTTGCAAGCAAAGTAATGACAGTCGAAAAGTCAAAAAGACAAGAGTTTATGGATGGAGATCCGACTAACAATCTAGTGTTCCCTTGTATACAATTAGCTCAAAGTAAAAGTAGACAGAATAACGATATATATAATCCAAATGATATCATCGGATCAGTAGATAGTAGTACTATTGAATTGCTAAAAATAGGAGATTCTAAAATGGTCCAGATAGCAATCGGTGACATTGCAAAATATTACCTTTTGGACACTGGTTCTGACCTTCTTCTAATTGATGATAAATCAGAGCAGGAACTAATTAATAGTAAAAAACTGCTTCCTAGCATGTTTATTGGTGAAAGACAGTTGTCATTAGCTGACAACAGGCAGGTTAATGCGAAAATCTATAAAATTAATAAAGTTAAGATCGGTGACTACATTGTTAGAAATGTTGAAATTGGGGTCATCGAGAATGGGTCATTACTTTGTGGAATGAGTTTACTGAAGAAATTCAGACATTGGAAGATTGATTCAGAGGTTAATGCGTTAAAGTTGTTTAAGTAAAATAGATCAATTCATACATTTATATTCAATCAAAATGTTACAGCAGCAAGTTGAAAAACCAAAACACAGGGGCTACTTACGAAAATTGTTAGGTAGAGAATTCTTTATTCTTAAGCGGCAAGTCAATTGGGTACTTGGAAACAATAACTTTGCTAAAGTTGATAATCATATTCAATACAACAATTCATTAATAAAGCATAAATCCTTCCTTTTAAGACAGTTGAAAGATGTTGAGATGTATTTGCAACATAACAAAGTTGTAAATCTTCAAATAGCAATTAAACGCATAAATAACGTTGTTATAAACCCTGGTCAGACATTTTCAATTTGGAGGCTTGTTGGCAGACCAACTAAATCAAAAGGGTATTTGGAAGGAATGACATTACACAATGGGACTATATCAAAAGATACAGGGGGTGGTCTATGTCAATTAGGAAATTTGCTTTACTGGATGGCTCTGCACACACCTTTGACGATAAAAGAGCGGTGGCGGCACAGCTATGACGTTTTCCCTGATATAAATAGAACCATACCATTTGCTTGTGGAGCTACGTTGTCTTATAACTACATTGATCTGCAGATAGAGAACAACACAGATAAATCTTTTCAAATCAACTTATGGCTTGATGATGAATATTTAAATGGAGAAATTACCTGTAACATAGACTTGCAAAAGAAATACGAAATATTTGAAACTGACCATATGTTTAAGCAGCAATGGTGGGGTGGTTATACAAGACACAACAGAATATGGAAAAGAATAACTAATCTCACAGACAATACTATTACAGAAGAGCTTGTGACCGAAAACAATGCAATTATGATGTATAGCCCACTTCTTGATAAATAATTGATAATGAACCTTTATTAAAGTTTCCTCTTATTACATGCAATCTGTAAATGACAGTGAATCCATACAATAAGAGGTTGATCGCTGAGCATATGAACATTCGGAAACACATGACTATTCCCGCGCTGGAAAACCCACAGATAATCCGTATGTTGAGTCCTTCAATTGGGAAAACTAAGAAACGAGTTATATTGATACATTGGTTACATCTAATGGAAGATGCCACTCTGAAAATAACAACGTGGAAGGATGACTATATCCCTTCCGACCACATAATACATTGAGAGATATAAGTCCCGAAGAAAATTCATTAACCAGATCTCCCTTTCAGCAGGATGCTCTACTTTTGGCAATTCCTAATAGCTGGGGAAAGGTCAGTCAAAAGAGGTAGGTATAGTTATTTATTTAAATACTTTTTTGAGACCAGTTTACTTGCCACTGTTTACTAAAATACAATTCAAGTACTTACTATTATAATTTTGCAAACTAAATTAGAAGTTCGACCTATGAGATATCATCCAATTGTAAATGTTCATACAGTGTTGCTTTATTTACTTATAATATCTTTCTTCTGCTACGACACTATGCTGGGGCAAGTAAATAATTCTAAGAAGAATACTAATCTTGATAGCAGTATGGCAATTCTATTAATGCCATCTTCTAATGAAGAAAACTACAAAATGTCATTTAGTGATTTATTCAGTTTGCATAAGAATCAAATAGCAATGCAAATATTGAAGAAGGAATTGCAACAACTAGGATATAAAGTATTGCCTGGTGATGAATTGATAAATAAATATAATTTTGGTAAGGATGGAAGTATAAATATAAATGATTCAAAGAATAATCATTTTCGTACTGCGAAATATTTGTCAACTATTGGTGGAGCAAACATTAGAATTGACTTTGACATAAGTGTAAAGGGATTAGCAAAAAATGGGGACTTTAAAGTTTACTTTAAACTAAATGGTTATGATGTTTATACAGATAAAATCTTGGGTAGCACTTCATTTGGATCTGAAACTTATAGTTTTAATGATACCCTCAAAATAGCAAGTAAGACTTTAAAAGAAACACTACCGCATTTTGTTTCTAATCTCAAGACAAGTTACTTTGAGATGACTGAAGAAAGTAAACAATTGGTCATAGATATTCGAATAAGTAAAGAATTGAAGAGCACTTTCTATAAGAGTTATAAAAAAAAGAAACTGAACACTCTCTTAGAAGAGATATTCAACCTAAACCATTTTTCAATAAGTTTAAATGACCCTAATATTGATAGTAGCAGGATGATTTACTATAAGACCATAAACAGAAGTGTCAATGATAATACATTTAATGATAAATTTTTAAAAGAAAAAAATGAAGTCGTGAAGAGTCTACTTCAAGTTTTGAATACGATTGGATTAGACTTAAGTATATCAAGTGAGAATCAGGTATTTGTAGCTGTTATTTCTAAACAACAAACTACGAAACCTATCAACGATAAATCCAATAAATCTGAAAATATTGATCCCTCTATTTCAGGGACCAAGATTGGAAACCAATATTGGATGACGCAAAACCTGAATGTAATAAAGTTCCGTAATGGAAAAAGTATTCCTTTTGCGAAGAACATAAAGGTATGGTCAGATTATCATACTGCCAAACGACCAGCATACTGTTATGAGAAATTTGATGAAAAGAATATGGGAAAGGGATTTTACTATAATACGTGGGCAATATGTGATTCTAACTTGGCACCTCAAGGTTGGAGAGTACCAAGCAAAGAGGATTTCTTGCAATTAGGGAAATCTCTTGGAAAAGATGCACATTTAAAACTAAAGAGTAAAGATCAATGGTATGTTAATAGAGTCTACGGAAACTTTAATGGAAATAATAAAAGTGGATTTAATGCCTATCCAAACTATTTATTAACAGGTTATTTTGATTATACAGGGTATGAAGATTTGGATTACATAAGTAGAAACGGATACTTTGAGGGTTCTCACAATGAGGCTCATTTCGGAATTGCTTGCTCTGATGAATATTTTCAATTGGGTAGTGGTTACACATCATTTCCATGGGGATTCGGAAAAATATCTTTGGATAATTATAATGTTGGTTTGATGATTAGATGTGTTAAGTAATTATGAATAGTTTGGAAAGGTGTTTAGTTTGCATTTTACAACATACCAGGTTATTCTCATCTATAGGAATGAGGGTAATTAATACTAATTAAACAAATATGATATCACTCATATTATACAATATATGTACTCAACTATGGGTTTTGTATGTGTACTAGATTTATTGGGTTAACCATTTGCATTATTATAGTTACAACACAAATTAGCACAGGACAAAATACATGGGTAAGATTGTTCGGTGGAAAAGGTGATGAAGTAGGGATGTCAATAATTGAGTATCCTGATGGAGGTTACATAATTACAGGTTCTACAACTTCATCAGATATTGAGTTTTCAGGATATGATACAAAAAAACAAGATGCTTTTGTTATGAAAATAGATAATAAAGGGAAACCGATCTGGAAAAGTACAATAGGTGGAAGTCTAAATGAAGTTGGTCTCAAAATAATACTCACTAAAGACGATGATATTTTAGTTATGGGAAGAACTTACTCATCTGATGGTGATTTTACAGGGTTAAAAAAAGATGCATTCGAAGATGCCAGTGATATATTTATCGGGAAATATGACAAAAGTGGTAATCGATTATGGTTAAAAACATATGGTGGAAATATGATTGATGAAGGAACTTCGATAATCGAACATATTGATGGAACAATTTCGTTATTTGGAAGTACTGAATCGAGATTTGGAGATTTTGAAGGTTTATACAAAGGAGAGTTTGATTTCTTTTTTTTTAAGTTAAATACGGATGGTGATATTATTTGGAAAAAAGTTTATGGTGGTTCCAAACGTGATAATGCAACTTCTGTTGCTAGTACCACAGATGGTGGATATATTATTACAGGGCATTCTTATTCTCATGATGGTGACTTTACATCTGTTTCTGAAGAATATGCCTATATGTTTATTCTAAAAATTGATTCTAATGGAAACATATTCCAGATTACCGAGTTCGGAGGAGAATATAATGAGGACTGTTCAGACACAAGAAGGACAATAGATGATGGCTTTATTACGATAGGCACTACTGCATCACCAAATGGTATCTTTGAGACTATAAAGAAAGGGGGTGATGATGATGATATATTTATTTTAAAAAGTGATAAATATGGATATAGGAAATGGATAAAGACTTATGGAGGAACATATGATGATAGAGGTTTTGCAATTACACAATCAGAAGATGGTGGTTATGTCTTTGCTGGTAAAACATGGTCATACGATATTGACTTTACCCGAAATGAAGTATTTAATAGTTGCTTTGATATTTTTATTATGAAAATTGATATTCAAGGAAACATAAAGTGGTGTAAATATTATGGTGGAGAGTCCTGCGAGGAAGTGTGTGCAATCATTAACACAAGTGATGGTGGATATATACTTACAGGTCAAACTTCTTCAAAAAAAGGGAATCTCAATCTGCAAAAACAAGATATAGAATTTCAAGCAATCTTTTTATTAAAAGTGAACAAGGATGGAGAAATATACAACTAATTATAATTAATATTCCAAATGCCATGAAAACAATAATAATTACTCTGACTTTTTTCATTCAATGGTCTATTCTTTACTCACAGACTAAAATTAAGTATGAATTTCGTAATAAAATTGAAGATGGTCAAAATGAGTTAAGAGCCATAATTAATAACAAAAAATATAGTTTGATAAGTAAATCTGATGCTCTATGCATCAAGAAGGAGAAAATAGCTGATTTCGACAATGATGGCTACGAAGATGTTTTGATTTCTATTGATCAGGGCTGTGGGGCCGCCGGCTGCTGCGGAGCTGAATATCAATTGTTTAGTTTTAATGGATCGGAATTTGTAAAATCACCAGTTGTTGGCTATGATTGGAACGGTATAAAAATCAACAAAACTCCAAATAAATATTTATTCGAGATAGATGTTACAATGGAAGGAGCTGGTAATTATGATTTTTGTAATAATTCTGTTGAAACGTATACTGTTGAAAATCATAATTTAAAACTAGTGAAAGTTATCAAAGAAGTATATATACCTTCAATCAAAGAAGTAACATCTTCCGAATTTGAAATGACTGACAAACAAGAATTATCATTAAAGTATGATTTAGATTCAGATAATAAAATAGATAATATTGTATTTGAGGACTTCGGTAGATGGGGTAGAATGTTTTGGAGAATCGAATTCGGCAACGGGAAAGTGTATGATGATAATGAAACTTGGAAAAGAGTAGGAATATTGAAAAGTAAAACAAAAGGTTTAAATGATTTAGTTGTTGATTGTGATAAAGTAATTAAATGGAATGGTAAGAAATATGTAGGACAGTGAGAGCAATGTTTATTTTGATAAGTAGAAATACTACATGATCCACCCCCCCCCCCCTCTCAATTTAGGCTATACCCAAAAGAGTAGCGAAATATCATAGAATCAAATAAACCCCAAAGTGCCTCGTATACGGCCTTTGGGTTTTATTTTTAGGGTTCAATCCCCACTATCCTTATGTAGTAGTAATTTTTCAAACCAGGGAGGCTGTCATGAAGGTATTTTATAGTAGGGTGTCAGGCACAGACCAGTCAACAGAACGTCAGCTCGTAAACACTTCGGAATTTGACAAAATCCTCGAAGATAAATGCAGTGGGACTATTCCACTACTGGATCGCCCGCAAGGAAGTCAACTCAAACGACTCATTGACCAAGGCATTCTGAAAGAGCTTCATATTTACCAAATAGATCGCTTGGGAAGATCCACCCTAGACATATTAACTAACTATAAAATTTTAACTGAACAAGGCATCAGAGTAGTTTGTTTTAATCCTGCCCTCGAGAATTTTGATTCTGAAGGAAAACCAAACTTTGTATCAGAGATGATCTTGAATATTATGGCTACATTAGCAGAGTATGAGCACTCTTTAAGAAGGGAGCGGCAACTTGAAGGTATCGCCATTTGCAAAGCAAAAAATTTATATCGTGGTCGTTTT